>Ga0326727_10017966_pt1 | contig 14541 bp, 9 predicted proteins | sample MB2enrmetagenome_FD_207643 | JGI IMG/M metagenome (GOLD analysis project Ga0326727, IMG submission 207643) | Lab enriched peat soil microbial communities from McLean, Ithaca, NY, United States - MB29MY | ecosystem: Environmental > Terrestrial > Soil > Wetlands > Peat | place: USA: New York...
CTCCATCCCACGGAGTGATAATAGAGACTTCGTCGCCTCTCAATATGTAAGCGACATATACTGTCCTTCACAGCACCCGAAATCTGTCCGCACGGAGAACCCCGCATGAGCGAATCACCCGCAGCCCACGCCTCCATCCGCCCCACCCACACCCTCTCGCTAATCGCAATCGCAGCCCTCGCCTGCTTCGTTCTCATTCCCTCCTCGCTCGCCCAGCAGGCCTCCGCGCCGGCCCCCGCGCCGCGCCCGCCCGAAAAGCCCCTCCCCGGCCTCGATCTCTCCTCCATGGACCTCACCGCCGACCCCTGCACCGACATGTACCGCTACGCCTGCGGCAACTTCAACGCCAACCACCCCATCCCCGCCGACCAGCCCGACGTCGACCCCTTCTATGTCCTCTATAACGTCAACTCGCAGGAGTTGAACGCCATCCTCACCAAGGCCGCCGTCCCCAACCCAGCCCGCACCCCAGACGAGCAGAAGATCGGCGACTACTTCAGCGCCTGCACCAACACCTCCGCCATCGACGCCGCCGGCCTCAAGCCCATCCAGCCCCTGCTGGACGAGATCGCAGCCCTCACCACCCGAGACGCCCAGCTCGCCACTCTCCTCGGCAAGCTCCAGCGCATCGGCGTCGACGCCTTCTTCGGCTACGGCGAGCAGCAGGACTTCAAGGACGCCACCAAGCAGATCGCCTTTATCCAGCAGGGCGGCCTCGGCCTGCCAGAGAAGGACTACTACCTCCGCACCGGCGACAAGGACGCCCAGATCCGCGCCCAGTACCTCGCTCACGTCGCAAAGATGCTCACCCTCGCCGGCACTCCGCCCGCCCAGGCCCAGATTGACGCCGCCAACATCATGACGCTGGAGACCGCCCTCGCCAAAGCCTCCCTCGGCGTCGTCGACATGCGCGAACCGGAGAAGACCTATCACCTCCAGCCCATCGAAACCTTCATGGCCATCTCCGGCCCCAGCTTCACCGACTTTGAAGACGCCATCCACTCCCCCCGCGTCACTGAGATCAACAACGCCACCCCCGACTTCTGGCCTGAGCTGAAGAATCAGCTCAAAACCGCCGACATCGCCACCCTCCAGGCCTACCTCCGCTACCACCTCCTCACCACCCTCGCGCGCAACCTTCCCCACCCCTTCGACGACGAGAACTTCGACTTCTATGGCCGCATCCTGCGCGGCCAGCCGCAGCAGCAGCCCCGCTGGAAGCGATGCTCCAACCTCGTCAGCAACGACATCGGAGAGGCCGTCGGCAAGGTCTACGTCGACCAGTACTTCGCCGGAGACAGCAAGGCCAAGATGCTCACCATGGTCCACGACATCGAGTCCGCCATGGGCCGCGACATCGACCAGATCGACTGGATGTCGCCCGCCACCAAGACGCGCGCAAAGGAAAAGCTCGCCGCCGTCGCCAACAAGATCGGCTACCCCGACAAGTGGCGCGACTACTCCAAGCTCACTATCGAGCCCAACGACGCCCTGGGCAACAAGATGCGCGCAGACGCCTTCGAGAACGACCGCCAGCTCAACAAGATCGGCAAGCCCGTCGACCACGCCGAGTGGCAGATGACGCCGCCCACCGTCAACGCCTACTACGACCCCAGCATGAACGACATCAACTTCCCCGCCGGAATCCTGCAAAGCCCCTTCTTCGACCGCACCCAGGATGACGCCATCAACTACGGCCACATCGGCGCCGTCATCGGCCACGAACTAACCCACGGATTCGACGACGAGGGCCGCAAGTTCGACGCCAAGGGAAACCTCGACAACTGGTGGACCCCCGAAGACCTCAAGAACTTCACCGCCCGCACAGACTGCCTCGCCGACGAGTACAGCTCCTTCACCGCCGTCGAGGAGAAGAACCCTGCGGACAGCGTCAAGGTCAACGGCAAGCTCACCCTGGGCGAGAACACCGCCGACAACGGGGGCCTTCTGCTCGCCTTCATGGCCTACATGCAGCGCGCCAGGGACGGCCACATCGACCTCGCCGCCAGGCGCGACGGCTTCACCGGCCCGCAGCGCTTCTACATCGCCTTCGCCCAGAACTGGTGCCAGAACGCGCGCCCCGAGGCCGTCCGCGAGCAGGTCCTGCAGGACCCCCACTCCCCCGACCGCTTCCGCGTCAACGGAGTCATCGTCAACCAGCCCGGCTTCGCCCCCGCCTTCGGCTGCAAACCAAACGCCCCCATGGCCCCCGCCAAATCCTGCCGCATCTGGTAGCTCTCACCTCTCGAACCGGGTGCCCCATCTTCGCGACGGTCTCATCGTCGCTAAGGTGGGGTCCCCCTCCCACTAAACCTGTCATCCTGAGCGAAGCCGCTCACGGCTTCATCGAGAGCGGCTGAGTCGAAGAGCCTGTACCGCAGAGCGACCCATTTCATCCTTGCGGTATAAGCGCGGTATATATTGAATGCATCCTCCAAATCCCTCATCCAAGGCCGAACCGATGCGTTTCCTTACTCGCACCTTCTTTGCCGTCCTTCTTCTTTCGCTCAGCCTTTCCGCGCAGCAAACGCCCTACGTCGTTGGCAGCACCGTTAGCGGCCACGTCTACTGCAACGACACTAACGGCCCGGCGCGCTTCGCCAGGATCATGCTTAAGTCCACCTCGCCCAGCCACGCTGGCAATGACTTCATGAAGAGCATCATGGACAGTGTGTCCAAGACCGCCGCCAAGAGTGGCAAGCCTCAGACCGACGAGCAGAAAAAAGCTCTGGCCGCCGCCTCCAAGGGCATGGATCAGGTCACTGACATGCTTGGCGCCACCACCGTCGGACTCGATGGCTCCTACAGCTTTGCTGGCGTCAAGACGGGAACCTACTACGTCCACGTCATCTATCCCGGCTACTTCGACGCCTACAGCCAGTTGTCGGACGAGGACTTCGCCAGCGCCGATCCACAGGTGCGCGCGCGGATAGCGCAGCTTCCCTCCGTCACTGTCAGCGGAACGGACTCGGCCCATGCCGACGTTCGTCTGGAACGCGGAGCAGCCGTCAGCGGCCGCATCGTGTACGACGACGGCAACCCCGCATCCGGTTGGACCCTCACCGTCGTCAAGCCCAGCACCGCCGAAGATCCCGGCGAGGATGTCGCCGCAGCCATGGCCCCGGCGCTCGCCATGGGAGGCCTCGCTCAGCTCGCCAAAACCGATGACCGCGGCTACTATCGCCTCTCCGGCCTCGCCACCGGCGAGTATGTCCTGCGCGGCTCGCTCTCAGCCACCGCCATCGGCATCAACTCCAACAACATGGGAGACGGAGGCACCGGAATCAAACTCGTCGTCTACTCCGGAGACACCTTCAGCCGGGCAGACGCCAAGAGCTTCAAGCTCATCGCCGGCGACGAACAGACCGGCTACAACATCACCGTCCCCTCCCGCCACCTGCATAACATCATCGGGCACGTCGTCGCCAAATCCGACGGCCACACCCTCAACGTCGGCCAGGTTAACCTCACCGTCAAGGACCATCCCGTGCTGCACCTCAATGCCGCCATCCGCGACGACGGCAGCTTCCACTTTGAATATCTCCCCGGCAATGTTACATACACCCTCACCGTAGCCGACGCCGCCGACGGCACTCACGAAGGCCCCGCCAACAACATCATGGGCATCAGCATGCCCAACACCCAGTTCCTGCACAAGTACGGCACCGATACCACCGACGTCGTGCTCAGCGACAAGGACGTCGACTCCGTCACCCTCTCTGTTGTCCAGACCGACTGGAAGCCCACCCCAAAGAAGCCTTCCACCCCAGTCAACGTCACCCCCGGCGACCTGGTCAAAGGCCTGGTGGATGCAGCCTCCAGCGACGACGATGATGACAGCTCCGAATAGCCTCCACGGAAGTCAGTCACGTTCGGCCTGCAACCACCGTTGATGCCGTTGATGAATCACGAAGTCACCATCCTGAATGACTGAAGAAGCAGTCATCCTGAGCGGAGCAGCTCGCGTTCTTTGCGAGCTGCGCAGTCGAAGGACCCCGACGAAGCTCACACCACCACAACCGCCCGTACCTTTCTCCCCCGCCCACTACCGGCTGCCCCATCCATCGTGTGAACCCCGCCCCCCAAACCTTGTCAAGAAATATCGCTCAACTCGCTCCATCCAAACGAGATAAACTGACAAACTCGTCTCCCCAACCTGCTACAATCAAATAGGGGGCATCTATTATCTGTCTGTTCTGTCGGTGGAACACAATATCGCCGATACTGTATAAGCGCATTATTATGAAGACTTTACAAAACAAGAAGCCTAAAATCAAGACTTTACATGCCAAGTCTGGACTTAGTCCAGACCTGTACAGACTTAGTCCAGACTTAACATGCCTTTTTTGAAGACTTTAGTACTTTTTCGCACACAAGGGGAACATGCAGCACCGGCGCAACCGAAACCAGCCGGATCTTCGCCTTAAATACGTCTCGCGTGCTTAGCGCGAGCTTAACTGGAGTTTTTTGAATACTTTACGCTATTCACCCGGGGGGAGGAGCATCCCCCCTGAAATCCAGCACCGGCCCGGTCAGCTTCTACCATCGATATGCCTCAACCGATTAAAAATCGCGCTCTCGGCTTCGCCTCCTGCGCCCTCGCCAGCTCCCTCTGGGGCTGCGGCTTCTACTTCGGCAAGTTCGCCCTGGCAGAGATGAACGTCGGCGCAATGGTCCTCTACCGATTCCTCTTCGCCACATTCGCCCTCAGCCCCCTTCTCCTGCTCCATCGGCCCCGCTTCACCCGGGCCGACTGGGGCCTCCTTCTGCTCGCATCCTTCCTTGGAATCCCCCTCCAGTTCCTCATCCAGTTCTCCGGCCTCGCCCTCACCACCGTCTCCCACGCCTCGCTGATGGTGGGCACCATGCCGGTCATTCTTGCCGTCGGCGCAACCCTCTTCGCCCACGAGCGCATGGACCGGACCGGCTGGTTCGCCCTCGCCGTCTCCACCCTCGGCGCCACGCTCATCGCCTTCAGCGCTCACGGCGCCGCCGCCCGCCAGACCGCCGCTCTCCACGCCCTCGATCCAACCGGCCCCACCCTCGCCGGCGACCTGCTCGTCGTCCTCTCCCTGGTCATCGCCCTCGCCTGGATCCTCATCAACAAGCGCCTCATGCAGCGCCACAGCCCGGTCACCGTCACCGCCTACGGAGTCGCCGCCGGCACCGCGATGCTCCTCCTCTGCGTCCCCCTCCTCTATCGCCACCCCTTCGGCCCGTCGCCCATCGCAGTCATCTCCCTCAAGGCCTGGCTCGCTCTCGCCGCCAGCGGACTCCTCTGCACCGCATCCACCACCCTGCTCTGGAACTGGGGCCTCACCCAGGTCCCCGCATCGCAGGCCGGCGTCCTGCTCAACATGGAGCCCCTCATCGGTTCGCTGCTCGGCGTCTTCCTGCTCCGCGAGGGCCTCGGCCCCAGCGCCCGCACCGGAGGCGCGCTCATCCTCGCCGCCGCCCTCATCATCACCACCGGCTCGCGCACCCGCCGCCGCGAGCAGCTCCCCCTCACATGACAGTGACAGCGCAAGGTCCAGGGTTCAAGGTTCGTGAAAGGAGGTTCATCAGACCAGGTTCGAGGCGCACGGCTCGAGGTTCTAGGTTCTGGAAAGAAGGTCCGAGGGGTGGGGTTCACTTTTGCTATAGAGAGAATTGAATTGTCAACTTTTTCCCGGAACTCGGCGAAGAGGAGGAAATCCCTTATTTCGTCGGCGCGAAGAAGTATGACCTGATCTTGGGAACGATATGGCTGCGAATGGTACTCCAAAACACCAGCCCAATCGTGATAAAGAAGATCGGGAGGACAGCGATGACCTGAAGAAAAAATACCGTGAGATGGTGCGCGGGATAGCGGGTATTCACCGCGTATGTGGCGATGGCGAAAGGAATCGAGGACAAATAAACCGGAGCCCACACCTTCCACACGACTTCCGAGTAACCCAGTCCTACCAACTTGGAGATATAGCTTGGCCACAATACAAGATGCACGATTAGGCTGGGAACCATGGTTCCGATGGCCACTCCATAGATCCCATACCGGCGGGCCAGGACAATGCTCAGCGCCAGATTGGTGACGCCTTCCCAAATCGCCCATATTGCGCTCATCTTATGTTTTTCCACCCCGAATGCGATCGCTTGCGCGGTTCGATTGGCAAACGCAAACAGAAGTGCCGAACAGAGAATAACGAGGACGGTTCCTGAACTGTGCGAGTACTGCGGCCCCATCCAAAGGCCAATAAAGCTGCGGCCGCGGACCATCAGGGTGATCAGGATGGGCAACGAGACCGCGATCGTGGCGCGCGTCCCGTTCTTGTAGAGCAGCAACAGGCTATTGGTATCGCCCGCTGCTTCGTAGGTGCTTGCGGCGGGAACGAATGTGGCGCCCATCGAATTGATTGCCTGCATTGTATAGCTACAGATTGAGCCGGCAATCGCGTAGTAGGTCACTGCCGTAACTGAAACATATTTGCCAACGACAAGATAGTCGGTCTGGTAGATCAACTGGATCGCGATCGTCGTCAGAAAGGCATAGGAGCTATATGTCCAGATTCGCTTCAGCGTCTCTCTCTTCGGCTTGTTCAGCAGTATTTGCAGTTGAGGATAAAGCCTGTGCGCGACCCAAACCAGAAGCGCGTTGTAAATCAATACCGCAATCAGCTCGCAGACGGCAATCGCGACGATGCCGTGCCCCGTGCGCAGCACGGCCACGACGCCAGTCACACGCACCGCCGTTTGCACCGTACTCAGGATAATCTGCAGGTCATAACGGTTGAGCGCCGACAGCACGCCTGCAACAACGCCGACCGACATCGTAATCGCTGTCGTCACACCAATGAGGAAGATGGCTTTTCTGGCATCGCCCGCAAGAGCAGACGGCACCTTGAAGATGAGCGGAAACACCGCAGCCAGTCCTGCGCTCAGCAGAAGGATGAGCGCGCTGATCTGTAAACGGACCCACAGGGCGGCAGAGATCGCCTCCGACGCGCCCTGATGATCGTTCTGGGTGTGCCCCTTGGAGACAAACCGCAGGACCGCACTTTGCATCCCAAGGTCGAGAAGGCCAAGGTAGGCCACGACTCCAACTGCCAGCACCCAGACGCCATAGGCAACATTTCCCAGGCGATGGATGATAAATGGAAACAGGAAGAAGCTGACCGCCAAATTGGAGATCATTCCAAACCAATTAAACAGCACGTTCCGCGCAATGTGTCGTACACGCAGCTCCAAGCCAGAACTCCTTCCTGCCATCATCGAATCGTGGCGGAACATCTCGACTTTACTGGCTTTCAAAGGCCCAGGCAATCCCATGAGCGCATAAACGATGGTAGCAGCGTCCTGTTCCAATGTTGAAAGAATGGCATTCAATATCAGTTTAGGACAGCCTCATAGCAGCGCTTCTGTTACCACTTTTGGATTAGAGCGCCTACTTCTCCTGAGGGCGGATGACGTATCATCAGGGAAAGCAGTGCATGGCTGAACCCGGGCCTGCTGCAAGCCTGCACGAGGAGCTTGTGCCCCCTGAGAACAATCGCTCACAGCACGGCGTTGCACGGCCTTCACGGAGCTATCGCCCGGCAGGCCCTCCACTGCCCAGCGACTGGCGTGATCCTGCCGCCCGCCAAAGCGTTACTGCTCTACCGGAGCGTACCATGAAGCTGCTCTTTTGGCTCTGCCTCGCATTGGTAGCTTATGCGTATTTCGGCTATGCGATTTGGCTGTGGCTTCAGGTCCGGCTGCTTAGGCGCTCCATCCTCAAGAGGCCGATCCGGCCCGACGTTTCTATTATCATCGCGGCCCGCAATGAAGAAGAGAATCTGCCTGCCAAATTGGAGAACCTTCGCCTTCTGGATTACCCGAAGGACCGGCTTCAGATCGTCATTGCCTCAGATGGATCGACAGATCGGACAGCCAGTATTTTGCGTGAGCAGGGTTCCAGCATCTCCCCTGTCATCCTCGACCAGTCGAATGGAAAGGCCTGCGCCCTGAACGAGGCCGTTAGGCGCGCCACAGGCGATATCCTGGTCTTTCAGGATGCCCGGCAGTTGGTCGATCCGGACGCGATTTCCGAACTCGTCTCCTGCTTCGCCGATTCAACCGTGGGTGCTGTTAGCGGAGAGTTGCTGCTCGAAACAAGCTCCAACGCGCCCGCCCCCGATGCTCTCGGCATCTACTGGAAGATCGAAAAAGTTGTGCGTAAGCTCGAATCTGAGTCAGGCTCTGTCGTCGGAGTCACTGGGGCCATCTACGCAATCCGTCGTGAACTCTATACAGAGATGCCATCGGGGACAATCCTCGACGATGTATTTGTACCCATGCATGTGGCGCGCGCAGGAAAGCGCGTCGTATTTCAGCCCTCAGCAATAGCGCGCGACCAACTCTTTAGCGAAAAGGGCAAGGAGTTCTCGCGCAAGGTTCGGACCCTGACCGGGAACTATCAGTTGCTGCAGCTAGCGCCATGGCTGCTTTCGCCGGCGAACCCTCTGCTCTTCCGTCTCATCAGCCATAAGCTCCTGCGACTCCTGGTTCCACTGCTGTTGGTCCTGATACTGATGTCCTCCGCACTATCCATCGGGCCATTCTACCGATCCATTTTCTGGCTCCAGATACTCTTCTATACTCTGGCCGCCGTTGGGATGTTGAGCCCAACATTCAGACGATTCAAGCCGGTCGCTATCGCCAGCACATTTGTCATGCTTAACGCTGCGGCAGCACTTGCGTTTTATAATGTCATTGCAGGAAGAAACAGGGTTTGGGTCTAGTAGACTAGGTCAGTCTGCGTCGAGTCTATTTGCATTCGCTCGCAGACTTACGGGGATCGCATGTTTGGAACAGGCATTGGACACTTCATCCCGCTGGCCGCCTACTTGGGGTTCTGGATCATGTGCCTCGTCTCGTTAGGCGGAAGGCCTCTTCTCGGCCTCTACTATATGCTCCCATTCCTTCCGTATCGCCTGCTGCGGAACCACTTCATCGACTATCCGCTGGGCGCCAATATGATGACGATCCTGGTCCTGGCAGTCATCGTCGGAGCTCTCATCCATGGGAAGCACCTTCCTAAATCAAAGCTCTACCTGATCTGGCTCGTCTTTGGAGTCTATCTCTATCTTTCAATGTGGATCGGAGTGGCGCTTTCAAATGCCCCCGCGCCACTTTGGCTCTCTGACATCAACTTTGTAACCTGGAAAGACTATATGGTCATTCCTCTGGTCTTCGTAGCGGCAGGTTTAACTATCCAAGACCGGAAAGCTATTAGAACCGTCGTCCTCGTTACGGCCATCTCCCTTTTGTTGATCGACCGAACTTGCATATTGGAGAGCATGTCGAGAAGCTGGGCGAACTTCGATGAGAGTAAGCGCGACGTCGGTCCACTCGCCTATGGCTCAAACCAGACAGCGGCATTTCTGGCCCAGTTTGCAATGTTCTTTTGGGGATTTACGCAATTTGCTAAGAAAATAAAAATCAAAATATTATGCTACGGATTGGTGGCGATCACGCTGTTTGCAACCATGTACACGTTCTCACGCGGGGGGTATCTCGCAGTACTCCTCAGCGTCCTTGTCCTGGGCCTATTGAAGGACCGAAAACTGCTTCTGGTTCTTGGAATCTTCCTGCTGACTTGGCAGACGGTCGTGCCTGCCCCCGTACGCGAGCGGGTCACCATGACCGAAAACTCCAACGGACAATTCGAGGCGTCAGCCCAGGAGCGAGTCGACCTTTGGCAGAACGCGGAGAAATCGATCCTCCACAGTCCGATTGTCGGAACTGGCTACGCAACCTTTCAGTTAGGAGAGCACGTCGACAACTTGAAAGACACTCACAACTGGTATGTCAAGGTGATGGTGGAAACCGGAATCATCGGCCTTATCATCGCTTTTATTCTGCTTCAACAATTGCTCGCAATGTCTTACCGACTCTTCAAGCGCGCAACCGACCCGCTCTATCAAGGTCTGGGCCTGGGCCTTTTTCTGGCAACCTGCTCCTGCATTGTTGCCAACTTTTTTGGCGACCGTTGGACCTATCTTGAAATCACTGGGCTCCTTTGGGCGCTCGCTGGAGCCGCGATTCGCGCAACCCATCTCATGGAATCGGAATCAATTGCGCCGCCAGCCGAGGTTGATTCCACCAACACGATCAACCCATACATGGTTTATCGTTAATAATCTTTCTCATTTTATTCTTGCTTATTCTGCGTCCACACAACTATTGCACTAGAAAGTTCCACAATGAGCAGTATCACGGCATTACCGCTGGAAGGCTCGAATCGTAAGCAGGCGGTGCATTCCGCGTTGCCTCACGTTCTGCTTGTGCTCGATCAGTTTCCCAAGACCCTCGGCGGCGGAGAACGGACCGTCCTCAAGCTCGCGGCCCTTCTTCCGCAGTATGGATATCGCGCATCCATTCTGACCTTTTCAGTCCACCCTGAAGGTGCCGCGCTTGCCCTCAAGTCGCCACCATGTCCTATCTACCTGCTTCCCTTGCAGCGCACCTATGACCTCACGGCTCTTCGATCTGCTCTCGACCTCAGAAGGTTTCTTCGTCAGCAACAAATTCAGATTGTCCAGACTTGTTTCGAGAGCTCCGATCTCTGGGCGGGATTTGTAACAAAGACAATGTCAAACGCAAAGCTAATCTGGAGCCGCAGAGACATGGGAATCCTCCGGGGCCGCAAGCACCGCCTCGCCTATCGCCTCATGGCCGGCGTTCCCGATGCGGTCTTCGCCGTTTCGGAGCAAGTCCGCCGGCATTGCATCGAGGTGGATCGAATCGATCCCGCTCGCGTCCAGACCATCTACAACGGCCTCAACCTAACCGAGTGGAATACCGCATTCAAGTCCATAACTACTTCAGACAAACTCCTCGTCACAACAGTAGGCAATATCCGCCGAGTGAAAGGCCACGACGTCTTTATCAAGGCAGCCGCGTCCATCGTGCCGCACTTCCCCAACGTCTCGTTCAGCATCGCCGGCGATGTGTTAGAGCCCGACTACTTCGCCGAACTGCAAGCTCTGGTCCGCAATCTCAACCTCTCCGACCACTTTCATTTTGTCGGCAGCGTCACTGACCTTCACCATTATCTCTCCGCGTCGGATATCTTCGTCCTGCCCTCTCGCAGCGAAGGTTTTTCCAATGCCATACTTGAAGCCATGGCTGCGTCTCTTCCGGTCGTTGCCACCGATGTCGGGGGAAATTCAGAGGCCGTGAAAGACAGGATCACTGGCTTCCTCGTCCCCTCGAACGACCCTGCTGCGCTCGCGTCTGCCATCACCCGCCTTCTCTCCGACCCCTCCGAGGCAAAAGCAATGGGCGCAGCCGGAAGGTCCCTTGCCGCAGAAAACTTCACCACCGAATCCATGATGACTCGAATCACAACTGCCTACAAGAACTTACTCGCCCACAACTCGCCGCTGGCCGCAGGGCGTGCCGGTAACTTATCATAGGCGTTCAAGCGGTTGCGTCTGAGGAATCAACAACAAGACACATTTAAACAGCAGCCCAGTTCTCGGGTGTCTTCAATAGCGATCCCGCAACAATTTCGAGAGCATTTCTTAACAGAGTGGGGAAATAGGCAAGATGGCTACAGTCGACATTATTATCCCTGCGTTCAATGCTGCAAGATTCCTGCCATTCTCCCTGGAGAGCGTCGTTTCACAGACGTTCGACGATTGGCGAATTCTGCTCGTGGACGATGGCAGCACCGACAACACTGCGGAAGCGGTTGCTCCGTTTCTGGATCGCCTCGGTTCCAAAATCAGATACATCAAGCAAGAGAATCGTGGTCTGCCAGCGGCAAGAAACACTGCCATCCGGGCCTCAACAGCAGAATTCCTCGCTCTGCTCGATGCCGACGATGTGTGGTTGCCTTGCCGACTCTCAGAGTCGTTGAAGATCCTCAGAGAGCGGCCGCAGGTTGGTCTCGTCTATGGCCTGATCACAGGCATCGATCAGGAAAATCGGCCAGGAATTACATGGGGGGGCAATCTGAGAGACGGCGATGGGCATATAGCAACGCAGATTTACATGCGAAAGGTTGATCTGCCCTGCCCCACAATTACCTTCCGCAGAAAATGCCTGGATGAGGTTGGCTTTTTCGACGAGACGATGCGCGCTACAGAAGATCGAGATCTCTGGCTTCGCATAGCCTTGCGATACGAAGTTGGGTTTGTCCCCAAGGTTCTCGCCTACTACAGGCTATCGCCGAACTCTATGTCCACCGATCCACAGCGAATGCTTCAGGCGCAACTCAAATTCATTCGAAAACATTACGGTTCGGAGGGTTGTGGCCTGCGCCCCCGGCAGATCGCCCTGGCCCGGTCTTACAAACAGAGAGCGGAAGCCCTTAAGGTGCAAAGCCAACCCTGGGCTGCCCTGATGAGCGCCCTGCAAGCTGTAGCCCTCTATCCCTTCGATAGGGACAACCCTAGAACCGCTGGATCACTGCTCTTGAATTGGATTGCAAGCCTGAAACGCGGCTAGACCTTGGTTGCGCGATCACGCAGGCATCGAAATCCTCCCCACGCACCCGTCACCAGCACTGCCGCGGCGATGGTTTCCATCGCGATAGAAGCAAACGAAGTTCCGCGAGGACGGCTTGGTTCGCTCGGCAACGAGCTCTTGCCGGTTGCTTTGCCAGGTGAATCGTCGCCGTAGCCGTATGCATGCCAGGTTTCGTCCTTAAGGTGCGGATCGCCGCAGCTACCGGCGACCTCATGCAGCCCGGTAGCGGGACACCTCCAGCTACTCTTGGCATGATAGGTCACATTGTTGCGGAAGCTCGCACCCGGATTGGTGAACATCTTCAGGTCGGTGTTGCTGTAAATCGGCGACGGGTACTGTCCAGTCGAGTTGCGAAATCCAATAAAAATGTTGTCGTCGTATTGGATAGCCGCATTGGACGTTGGCTTCCCTGGGTACTCGACTTCCAATGCAACGAGGTTGTTCGAGTAGATAACATTGCGCTGAAAGATGGCTGGCTGGGCATCCGGCACATTGATAAGGACTGCGGTATCGCCAGCACGGCAGAACAGGTCCAGGCGTGCGTTGTACCTCGCTGGCGTGCCCGGGATCGCGTTGGACATCGCACTGCAATTCCCCACAATATAGCTGTCGGTGATCGTTGCCGTTGCGCCGCCCACCTTGATCTGCTGTCCCATATTGCCGAATGCCAGCGCGTGCGTCACCGTCATGCTGGACCCTTTGCCGCCGATGTGCAGCGCATCCAGTCCGTCCTGGGTGTTGTAACTCACCGTTCCCTGGTCGAAATGCACCTGCCAGCCGGGGGCATCGCTGTCCTTGGACGCCGTGCCAAAGCCATCGCCATAGCCCCCATGGTCCTGGTCCGTGCAGTCTCCATACGGCAGCGCATCGACGATCGGGTACTCCTCGGCGCAACCGTTCCAACTGATGTTGTAGTGCTGCACCAGCAGACTGCCCTTGCCAGTACTCCCGTCGTCATTGTCGGCATTCCAGCCGGAAGAGGCATTGCCCAGAATATCCACATAGTCCATCGCCACGCCATCTCCGGTTGGGCCGGTGATGCCATTCGTGGCAAGGCCGTGAATATGTACGTCCGTCAGTGTGTCATGCGTCGAGGTATTGGAAAACGCAATCCCGTTCTGAGCGAAGTCCTGCGTCGAATCGCACCCCACCGTCTGCGTTGCTCGACCGCAAGCCGAGTAATCCGTGATGTCCAGGCAAGCTACATCCACATACGAGGCGCCGGATAGAGTGAGTACCGTTCCAACTCCCCATCCACCGTGAAGTTGCGTCTTCGCGGAGGCGCTGTGACAGGAGGCGTAGTTCTCCCCCAGAATCCGCGTGTGCTGCGTTGCGGTGCCCGATGGCGGAGGCGGTGCGCCGGATGCAGCGCGGTCCCCCGTGATTCCCCAGCATCCAGTCGGGTCGCAGTAGGTTGCAGCGCTGTTCCAGCCCACTCGCCATGCCACGCCCGTCCCGATAGAGCCACGGATGATGTAGGTATCGCCGCCAGAGCCGATCCAACCCCACCCCGGAAACGCTTTGCCGTAGGTGTACGAACCATCGGACCAGAGGTAGCGAACATCCTTGAACGCGCAGTGCTTATTCACCCCGCTGCCGGGATAGGGCGTGTCTGCCTTGCCATCGCACTGCCCCGAGGTCACATTCGTGGAATATCGCGTCCCCCCTCCCGGCCGTACATACCAGGTCGTGCCGTAGAGGGGGAGACAAGCGCATCCCAACAGAATTACAGCCATCGTCTTAAGGATACGGTTCATACGCTCCAATACTCCGAGGATTCCTTAGCCCCGTTATAGGTGCACATTGCAACGGAAATACTCTTGCCGTGGGGCATGGGTTTCCTCAGTTCGCGCTTGGTCTAGCCGGTGCTGGGATCGTAGTCGGCGGCGGTGATGACCTGCAAGCCGGGCGTAGTGGCCGGTTGCTGGTCGATGAGGAGAATGGTGCGCGCAGAGCCGCCGGGATAGCTCACCTGGCTGCCAGTGTACGTCGGCGAGGAAGCGCTGGAGGGGACGGTGCCGCCGGGAAGGACGACGATGGAGTAGGTCC
>Ga0326727_10017967_pt1 | contig 14540 bp, 8 predicted proteins | sample MB2enrmetagenome_FD_207643 | JGI IMG/M metagenome (GOLD analysis project Ga0326727, IMG submission 207643) | Lab enriched peat soil microbial communities from McLean, Ithaca, NY, United States - MB29MY | ecosystem: Environmental > Terrestrial > Soil > Wetlands > Peat | place: USA: New York...
GCCTCCATCCTCGTGGTCTCGTTCAACACGCGCGATCTGCTGCGGGAGTGTCTCACTTCGCTGCGCGAGGAGTGCGCCCGGCTTCCCGTTGGCGTATCGGCCGAGATCCTGGTAGTCGACAACGCCTCGCGCGACGGCTCCGCCGAAATGATTGCCGCGGAGTTTTCCGGCGCCGGCGCTCCGGTTCGCCTCATCCGCAGCGATGTGAATCTTGGCTTTGGCGTGGCCAACAACCGCGCCATCCAGGCGGCTCAGGGACGTTACCTGGTCCTGCTCAACTCCGACGCCTTTTTCCATTCCGGCGCGCTCGCCCGCGCCATCGCTCACATGGAAGCCGATCCCTCCGCGGGTGTCGGCGGTGCGCGGCTCGTGGGACGTGACGGCGCCTGGCAACCCGCGGCGCGCATGTTTCCTACCATCCTCCGCGATGCCTTCGTCTTCACGGGTCTCGCCTCGCGTTTCCCCCGCTCCCGCTTCTTCAGCGCCGCCGAACGCACCTGGGCCGATCCTGCCGAACCTGCCGAAGTGGATTGGGTGACCGGCGCCTTCATGATTCTGCGCCGCGAAGCGCTTGTCGCAAGCGGCCTCTTCGATCCCGCCTTCTTCCTCTATTGCGAGGAGGTGGATCTTTGCCGCCGCATCAAAACCGCCGGCTTTCACGTGCGTTATTGGCCCGATATCGTCGTCACTCACCTGCACGGCGTGTCCTCGCGCCAGGTCGATGCGCAGGTTTTTTCCGAGCATGAATCGCAGGTCGTGCTCTGGCGTATGCGTTCCGTCTTGCTCTACTACCGCAAGCATCATGGCGCAAAGGTGTGGCTCGCACGCTGGCTTGAAGAAGCCCTCTACTCGCTGCGTTTTCTGCGCAACCGCTTCAGTCCCTCGCCGCGCCGCCGCCAGCGCGCGCGTGAGGCCGCGACGCTTCTCCGTCTGCTGCGCCGCGCATGGAAAGAAACGCGCGGCGGCCGTGCGAATCCGCCCAGCCCCTGGTAAGGCTCTCCCAGAGTTGTTCTACCCCACCCCGCTCAGTTGTTTTCCTCAGCGGCGTATTCGCGCTCCCTCGCTCCCTGCCTTTCCCGTGGTAGGACCACTTGACCCGCGGCAGCGTATGATGAACTCCGCAAGCAATCCAATTCCTCAAGAGGCAGTTTCGTGATGCAACTCAAAATCTCCCGCAACCACTCCACGTTCCTCTGCGCGCTGACCTTTGCTTTCCTGTCCTCGGGCGCGCTCCACGCGGCCAAAACCTGCAATCCCCGCGATTTGGGCGCCAAAGGCGACGGCGCCACCAAGGACACCGCCGCGATTCAGGGAGCCATCGACGCCTGCGCTGCTAATGGCGGCGGCACTGTTCGCCTCACTGCGGGCACCTATCTGAGCGCGCCCATCGTGCTCAAGAGCAACATCACCCTCCAACTCGACAAGGGCGCCACGTTGCTCGGCTCGCCCGATCACGCCGACTATCCCGCGAAAATCGAGTTCCGCCTGCCCGCGTCGCAGCCGCTGGTCAGCGCCACCAATGCCGAGAACGTGGCCATCACCGGCGAAGGCACCATCGACGGCCAGGGTGAAAGCTGGTGGCAGATGGCCCGCACTGTCCACGATGCGGGCGTCATGGGCAATCCCCATCCCCGCCCGCGCCTGGTCGTCTTCGACCACTGCAAAAACGTGCGCGTCGAAGGCGTTACCATTCAGAACTCGCCCTTCTGGCAGCTCGTTCCCTACTACTGCGACGACGTGCTCATCCGCAACGTGCGCATTCTGGCGCCGCACCCCTCGCCGAACACCGACGCCGTCGATCCTTTCTCCTCGTCCAACGTGCGCATCGATCATCTCTATGCCGACGTGGGCGACGACAACATCGCCATCAAGTCCGGCGCCATCAACTCCCCGGGCGGCGATGAACCCGCTCGCGACATCACCATCACTGACTGCACCTTCCTGCACGGTCACGGCCTCTCCATCGGCAGCGAAATCGCCGGCGGCGCGCACAACATCGTCGCCGAGCGCATCCATTTTGAAGGCACCGACAACGGCATCCGCGTCAAGGCCAACCGCGACCGCGGCAACGACGTCAGCGATCTGGTCTTCCGCGACATCGACATGAAGGACGTGAAGAATCCCATCGTAATCAGCGAGTACTACCCGCACATCCTGCCGCCCGCGGGCGGTGTGGCGCCAGCGCCGGTCACGCGTCTCACGCCGCATTTTCACAACATCGTTTTGCAGAACATTACCGCCACGGGCGGCGACATGGCCGGAGCCATCGTGGGCCTGCCGGAAGCGCCGGTCAGCGATATCGTCTTACAGAATGTCACTCTCAGCGGCAAAACCGGCCTTTCCATCGGCTACGCCAGCGTCACCGGCCAGAACGTGAAGGTCACGGCCGCGCAGGGCGACGCCATTCTAAAGATGGCCGGCGCCAACGTCACGCTGAAGTAAACCCATGATCCAAGAAGAAGGGCTGCTCCCCGCGGAGCAGCCTCGTCTTTCTAGCCACTAATCACTGACCACTAATCACTCGATCCCCGCCTTATTGATTCACCCCACTCGCCAGGAATCCTCCGTCCACCACCAGATTCTGCCCGGTCACAAAGGAAGCACTGTCTGAGGCGAGGTACACCACTGCGCCGATCAGCTCCTCCGTCTTGCCAAAACGCGCCATGGGCGTGCGCATCAGCAACTCCTGCCCGCGCGGCGTCGAGTCCAGCAGTTGCGCATTCAAATCGGTGCGGAAAACGCCCGGCGCAACCGCATTCACCGTCACGCCCTTTTTCGACCACTCCACGGCCAGCGATCGCGTCAGCGAAGCCACTCCGGCTTTGCTCGCCGCATAGGCCGCTACTTCGCTCAGCGCCACAAAACTGTTCAGCGAGGCAATATTAATGATCCGCCCGTAGCCGCGCTCCAGCATCGACCGGCCGAACACCTGGCAGGCGCGCAGTGTCCCCGTCAAATTGACATTCAGGATGTTGTTCCATTCCGCTTCCGCCAGGTCAAGCGTAGGCGTGCGCTTGATCATGCCCGCGCAATTCACCAGAATGTCCACTTTGCCGAAGGCTTCGAGCGCGCCCGCAAGCAGCTTCTCCAGCGAAGCGCGGTCGCCCACATCCGAGGCGATGCGGATCGTCTTCCGTCCTCGCGCCTCAATCTCTTTGGCGGTCGAGTCCACCTGTTCCTGGCGGCGCGCGCTGGCAATCACATCGGCGCCCGCGTCAGCCAGGCCAAGGCTCAGCGCCAGGCCGATACCCGAGGTGCCTCCTGTCACAACCGCGACCTTGCCTTCAAGACTGAACACTTGAGGGTTCATTCAATCTCCGTAGGGGAAAGTGTCCGCGTACGCAGGGCGGAACATGTTAGTTCAACATTCAGGTTACAGAACGCACACCATTCGGCCCGTCGACGGAAGAGCTAACAGCTGAAAGCTAATGGCTAATAGCTGCTTTTCAGATGCTGCGGCCCAGAAACACCGGCGCAATGTGCCGTTCATACAAGTTCTCCGTCACATTTTTCGCGATCACGGCCTCGTTCGCCTCCAGCAGATCCAGGTAGCGGGGCCCCATCTTTGCGGCCACTTTGAATCCCACATGCAGCAACTGCCGCACGCTGGGGTTGTAAGCCGGGGCGCCTTCCACATGCCGCAGTGCCGAAGTGTACTGCTCCGACGTCCACCCGCGCACCGCATCGGCCGAGGGCAGTTTGGCGGGATCGATGTCGATCACCGTCGCATAGGGCTCGCACAGCTCCTCGCGATGCGCCAGCGCTTCGGCATACACTTCCTTGGCCAGCGCCAAACCCTCGCCGCCCGCTTCGGCCAACCCGATCAGCTCCTCCAGCCACGTGGTCCCCGCGGTCTTCAGGTGCACGCCCACGTTGAAGCGCTGCATGGTCGTGTGGATCGCCGGATAAATTGAGAATTTGTCGCTGCCCGAGTGCACGCTCAACTTCAGATTTTCGGGCAGTCCGTATTGCTTCACCGCGTAGGCAATGGCCGCCACGTCCAGCGCCATCTCGCGCTCGAACTGCGCCATGTCGCCCACGTAATCCACGCCCTTGTTGAAGCGCCCGCTGAACTTGGGCGCAATGGTCTGCACGGGTATGCCTTCATCGGCAATCGCCGCCAGGATGATCAGCAGTTCCACGGGACTCTGCGCGCGATCGGTCTCGTCCATCGAGACCTCGGGAACAAAATTGCCCGCGCCCTTCGCGTTCCGCACAATGGAATGCACTTCACCTGCCTTCTTCACCGCGGCCAGAAACTTCTGCGCCGTCTGATGCAGCAAGTCCGGCGTAATTTCAAAGGCCCGGTCGGCTCCGGCCAACTCGATGCTCCCCTGCAGCTCCGGATGCCGCTTCACGAAGCTCTCAATATCCGATGCCAATGCGGGCTGGCCGATAAAGTCGGCCACGTCAAAAGTGAAAAAATCGCAGGGCGCAAGAAAACGCTCCACGGTCGCGGCTGTAATGTGGTCGGCGTCGCAAAAATACGGCAGCTTCCATCCCAGCGCCTTCACCGCCGCATCGGCCGCCGCCCGCACGCTCGATGGCTCGGAGCCGATAATGTTGTGTTCGCGGTTCGACTTGTTCCAGACGGGAACTACCTCGACTCCCTCTTGGAGAGTCTTCACACATGCCTGCAACTGCGCCTTCGCCTGGTGCGCAAACCGGTCGCCCACGCCCACCGAGTACTTGTTCAGCTTCAATCCTTGATCTTCCATAATCTTCCTGTTTTGCAATTCATTGATGCGCGGCGAGCGCCGCGGTTTTGCCTCGAAGCTGTTTCATCACCGCCTCGGATTTTCCAGAACCCGTCCCGCAGGGGCTAAAGCCCGCAACTTTCCTGGCTCCTTTACGGCACGGCTGAAGCCGTGCCGTTTCAAAACGAGGTTATGAAACACTTTCTAAAGTCTTTCGTCTAGCCGGCATGTGCCCCAACGGCCGCCGGAACCGCGCTCTCAAACCGGCTGCGAACCGCCCACAATCCCAATCCCGGATTGGCGACAAAGAAAATCTCCTCGCCGTTCACCTGGTTCCAGCCGTGGTGTAACTTTTCCGGATCGTATTGCTTCGTCATCGCCTGCAACTCGCCGTATGCAAAGCCCACGCCCTCGATTTCTTCGCGGCTCAACTTCGCGGGGCACCACACAATCTTGAACCGCCCCTCCGACGAACCATGAATCAGGTGCGCCGCCGCGCTCAGGTCCGCGGCCAGGTCGGCGTTCTCGCTCACCGCCTTCAACGTGGCGGGCGTGCCGTAGTAGCCATACTTGCGGATCATCGCGTCAATGCCCTTGTCCTCGCCGAACTCATGCACGCCCGGTCCCAGAACAATGAGCTCCGCCCCATCGGCCAGCGCCATGCGTGTGCGGTACACCGCCTTGTTGCCGATCCACGTCGAGTGGAACTCCTTGGGATCGAGATACACCACCGCCTTCTTGATCGGCTTGTCGAGCATCTCGAAGTTCACCTTCAGGCTCAGCTCCGAGGCCTTCAGGAAGCACTCGAGATCGTCGCCGATATAGAGGCCGCGCACCGCGAGGCCGCCATCCTTGCCGCGCCCCACCACGGTTTGCACATACACGATCGGCAGGTTCCGCAAAAACTCCTGGCAGGCGCGGTTGAGCACATTGCGCACCGGGTTCTCGGCGCGGCCCATGATCCGTTCCATGCCGTACACGGCGCCCAGGTAGTGGCTGCGGTTGATGCCCTCGCGCCCGCCCGTGCCGATCAAAATATTCTTGGCGTGGTTGGCCATGCCGATCACTTCATGCGGCACCACCTGCCCGATCGAAAGAATCAGGTCGAACCCGCCCTGCGAAATGAGCTTGTTCACCTGCGCCGGCCACGTGTAGTTCAGCTTGCCTTCCGATTGCTCCTGGATGAACGATGCCGGCAGTTCGCCCAGCGTCTCAACGTCCGTGCGCCAGTTGTGTGCGCGGAACAATTCCTGCGGCATGTTGCCGAACATGTGCGCAATCTGGTCGGGCCGCATGGGTGTGTGCGTGCCCAGCGCCGGCAGCACCACCTTCAGTTTGTCGCCGTAGTGCTCCCACGTATACCGCGTCAGGTCGCCGGCCCGCGAGTGCTCGCGGCTTTGGTCGGGCGGCACAGCCAGCACATTCTTGCGCGCGCCCAGCTTGGCCAGGCTCTGCGCCAGTAGTTCTTTCAGTTGCTCGGCGGATAGATCGGTTTCCGTGCTTCCAACAGAACAATAGAGGCTCATACGGCAAACTCCAATTTCGAACTCCACTAACGACTAACTACTAGCCACTGACAACTGACAACTGATCACTGACAACTGTCTTACAACCGGTACGCCTTCTTCACCAGATCGTACGTTAACTGGTGCGCCAACTCGAACGCTTCATCCTCGTCCAGACGATGCTCGGCCACTAGCCTGCCCAGAAACGCGCAATCGACGCGACGCGCCACATCGTGCCGCGCCGGGATGGAGAGAAACGCCCGCGTGTCGTCGTTGAACCCAACCGTGTTGTAGAAGCCTGCCGTTTCCGTGGCCTGCTCGCGGAAACGCATCATGCCCTCAGGACTGTCATGAAACCACCACGGGGGTCCGAGGCGCAAGCACGGATAATGACCGGCCAGCGGCGCCAGTTCCCGGCTGATCGTCGACTCATCCAGCATGAACAAAATGATGGTCAGGTTCTTGTCGTTGCCAAAGCGGTCGAGCAATGGCCGCAGGGCATGCACGTAGTCGGTCGGCCCGGGAATGTCAGCACCCATGTCGCGCCCGTAACGCTCGTACACAAACTTGTTGTGGTTGCGCACACTTCCAGGATGAATCTGCATCACCAGGCCGTCTTCCACGCTCATGCGCGCCATCTCGGTCAGCATCTGCGCGCGGAACAGCTCCCGCTCGGCCGCGTCCGCCTTGCCCGCGATCACTCGGCCGAACAGAGCGGCCGCGTCTGTTTGGGAAAGATCCGCTGTCTGCGCCGTGGGGTGTCCATGGTCGGTCGAGGTGCAACCCAAAGTCTTGAATCGCGCCCGCGCCTTCATCAGCGCATTCAAGTAGCCCTTCCACGTTGAGGAATCTTCGCCGTTCTGCTCGCCCAGCTGGGCCACGAGCCCGGCAAATCCCGTGAAATCCGGATCCACCACCGGGTCCGGCCGGAACGCCGGAACGATGCGCGCCTTCCAGCCCGAATCGCGGATCGCCTGGTGCGCCTTCAGCGGATCGAGCGGCGACTCTGTCGTCGACAGCACCTCGATGTTGAACTTTTCGTAAAGCGCCCGCGGCAAAAACTCCGGCGTCTTCAGCTTCTCCGCGATGGTGTCGAAGTAGAGATCGGCAGTCTTCTCGCTCAGCCGCTCCTTCATTCCAAACAGTCCCTGAAATGCGTAATCCAGCCACATCCGGGTCGGTGTGCCGGGGAACAGATAGTAATGGCTGGCAAAAATGCGCCACACCCGGCGCGGATCCTTCACCACCGGCTGCCCGATCTCCAGGTCGTCCATGGAAACGCCCTGGCTGTACAGCATGCGGAACACGTAGTGGTCCGGCTGCACAAAGAGCGTCGCCGGATCGGGAAACGGCTCATTGCCGGCAAACCATGCCGCCTGCGTATGCCCGTGGGGGCTCACAATCGGCAGGTCGCGGATGTGTGCATACAGCGAATGGGCTACTTTGAGGGCGCTTGATTCGGAAGGAAACAGACGATCTTCGTGGAGCAACATGGCATTCATTCTACCTCGTAACGAACGTTCTCCAGCCGCCAGGCGGCGCTTGAGGTCAGACCACAAGTATACACTTCCGGGCGCCGCGTCCTCCCGGCTGCAAACTCGCGGAGCGCTGCAAGTTTATCGAACCAAACCCTCTATTCAGTGATAATCTCGCTGTGATCTCCATTTTCAGATTTTTTGAAGAAGGTGTGTGAACGTATGCCGCGGGTGAAAGTGGAAGAACAAACGGCGCATCGCACCATGCAAGTGGTGAACCACATCCGCTCGCTGATCGAAAACGGAACCCTGCAGCCGGGCGACAAAATTCCGCCGGAACGCGAATTGGCACGCTCCCTCAAAATCAGCCGCGCCAGCCTGCGCACCGGCATCGGCTACCTCGCCGCCATGGGCGTCATGAAAATCCGCCACGGGGTGGGCACCTTCGTGGCCGACGGCCCTCCGGAGTTTGGCAAGGGATCTCTGAGCCTGATGAGCGCCCTGCACGGTTTTCAGACCTGGCAGATGTTCGAGGCGCGCATCATTCTCGAGAGCCATCTCGCCGCCCTGGCCGCCGAGCGCGGCAAGGAGGAGCACCACGCCGCCCTGGCCGAAGAGGTCGCCGAGATGTTCGCCGCCATCGAAAGCCCGGCCGACTATCTGATTCACGACCTGACGTTTCACCGCATCATCTCGCAGGCTTCCAACAATCCCATTCTTGCCGCCATCATTGAGACCATCACCTCGGCGCTCTACGATAGCCGCCGCAAGACCGTGGAACACTCCATCGACCTCCGCGAGTCCGCCGAGATGCACCGCGAGCTCTACCGGGCCATTCGCGCCCGCAAGCCGCAGGAGGCGCATAACCTGATGGAACAGCATCTGCGCATGGCCCAGATCGCGCAGGGCATGGAGCGCCCCACGGGGCGCAGGGCGTCGCCCGGCGCAGCAAGAAAAAAGCCGGGACGCGCCGCACATGCCGCGTGAATGATACCGCCGGCTTCGAACCTCGCACTGCGCGTTGATCCTGCTCTTTCACAATGAGGGAAGCGCACGCTCGGTTCCAAATGAGTCAACCCGGTTCAGCAACGGGAATGCGGCATGAGAGCCCCCATGAACGCCGCGAGTCTTGCCGGTCCGCGCGCCGGCGCCGACCCGATATTTCCTTTGCTTTCATGCGCGTAGTAAAGTGCCCCATCGCACGCTGCATGGCGCCGCAAAATTGCCGGGATTGTCTCGCTCGTTAATTTTCATTTTTGTGCACACAGCGCCTTAACTTTCATCGACATGCCCTCCTTTTCGCTATTGACAGCTCTGAACCCTCTGTATGAAACTAATCGAGCTTCGAAATGTGGTCAGACCACGTGTGCGAATTTTCAGGTGAGCTAGGCGTAGCCGCATGACGAAGCAATAAGAACCACCTAGTGGAGGCTACACAATGAGGCAATTCGCCTTAAGCAAACTCTTCCAGTCGGGGCAGGCAGCGAGCGGTTCCATGACTCGCATGTTGGGTTTCGCGGCATGGAGCTGCATGGCGTTGTTGGTCATCGCCATGATGGCGCCCCTCGGCGCGAACGCACAGATGGCCGGTACGGGAGAAATTGCCGGCACCGTTACCGATTCCACCGGCGCAGTGATCGGTGGGGCCACAGTCACCGCAACGTCGGTCGACCAGAACGTCAGCACCACCCGCACCACCACCGGAGCCGGCGATTACAGCATCACGCCACTTACTCCCGGCGAATACACATTGACCGTAACCGCCAAGGGATTTGAGAAATTCGTGCAGGAGCATGTGACAGTGAATGCTCTGGTCACGGTCGCAGTCAATGTCAAGATGTCCATCGGAGCCGCGGAGCAGACCGTCACCGTCACCACGGCGCCTCCTGTTCTGGAAACCACCGACGCCACCCTCGGCGCTGTGATGGATAACGAGATGTACACCAGCCTGCCGCTGGAAATGGGCGCCGGCGGTAACGCCGATCAGCGCCGCGCCACAGACTTTTCCTACCTCATGCCCGGTGTTTCGCAAAGTTATGTCGGCAGCGGCAACGCTACCGACGCTTCGCCGGCCGTAAATGGCGGCAACCCCTCCGGCGGCACGTCGGAAATCTACATCGACGGCGTCAACCTGCCTGAAGCCGACGGCATTGGCGACGTGCGCTTCACCTGGACGGCCTTCGGTGTCGACGCCATCGACCAGTTCCAGGTCCAGACTTCGGGCTACTCTGCGCAATATGCCGGCCAGGGCGTGCAGAACTATTCCATCAAGCAGGGCGGGAACCAGATCCACGGCTCGCTTTACGAGTACTTCCGCAACACCGACCTCGACGCGTGGTCCTTCACCGCGAAAGCTCCTTTTGCGTTGGGTCCGTCGACCACTGCATGCACCTACACCTCGACGCCGTCGTCTACCTGCGCGCCGGGCGGCATCAAGACCGCGGAGCACATGAACGAGTACGGCCTGGTGCTGAGCGGTCCCATCATCAAGAACAAGCTCTTCCTCTTCTTCAACTATGGTGGATATCGCTATGCGGCCGGCGAGAAACCCTCGGCCCAGACCCTTCCGACCTGTCAAATGATGGGGTACTCGCAGACATGCGGAACGGGAACCGTCGCCGACTTCTCGGAAAAAGTTGCCGCCGCTACCTCTGTCGGTGGAGGAGGAGGAAACTACCACATCTACGACCCCGGCACGCAAACTCTGACAGGCAGCAACTATGTCCGCACACAATTTGCCAATGACCAGATACCGCTCAGCCGCATCTCTCAGGCGGCCAAATTTATCGACAATCTATTGGTGCAGGACGGCCTTGAGTCGATCACTTCGCAGACCCAGTATTCCAACAACATCGTCACCGGCTGGCCGGTAGGGTTATCGAACTGGTATACATCGGGCCGCGTCGACTACAGCATGAACTCGAAGAACCAGATCAGCGCCATCATCGCTTTTGGTCGCCAATCCAGCACCGGAACCAATTCCGGCGGCACCATGCCGCCGCCGTTCAATACCTCGCAGTCCTATGCGCCGCAGACCACGGTCGACATCCTCAAGGACACCTACACCATCAACTCGCACACGGTGAACCAGTTCGCGCTTGCATATGGGCGGTATAAGAGCCTGTCGGTCACGCCGGACGAACTGTCGCAATACGCGGCCTCGAACAGCGGCCTGTTGAACACTCCTGCCGGCCAGGCCAGCTTCTTCCCGGGCATCAAGTGGTCCGGCGGCATCTCCGATCCAGGAACATGGGCCGATTACACCGAGAACCTGAAGGTCAACAACACGTACGCCGTGTCGGACAATCTGGAATGGCAACACGGCAAACATAACCTCACATTCGGCGGGCAGGTGGTCGCGGTGCAATTCAACTACATCAGCACTCTATCCCCCTCCGGGCCGATGACCTATACCTTCGCCAACACCCAGACTCAAGCCTTCACAACCGGCACCAGCCTGAACTCCACGTCGGGCGATGCCTTTGCCAGCTATCTGCTGGGCGCGGTCAGCTCCAGTTCGGTGTCGGTACAGGTCCCTGAACTGGGATCGCGCTGGACCGATCCCTCCTTCTGGGCACAGGACGACTACAAGATCACGCCCAAACTCACCATCAATGCGGGCTTGCGCTGGGACATCTGGCCCGCCATCCATGTGGCGCACGATGTCTTCTCATGGCTCAATACCACCCAGACCAACTCCATCACCGGCAACCTCGGAACCCTGGCATTTGCCGGCGGCAACGCGTCGGATGGCTATCACACCGGCGTGCGCAACCCCTCGTCGATCACTTATAAGAACTTTGCGCCGCGCCTCGGATTCGCTTATGCGTTCGACTCCAGGACCGTCATCCGCGCCAGCTACAGTGTCGATTACGCGCGCGGCGACTGGACCAGCGGCAGCCAGAGCGGGTCGCCATCATCCCTGGGCCTGGCCCCCTCGGCAACGGCCGCCGCAGGGACTGTAAGCGCTCCGTCGTTCTACTGGGACGGCACCGCATGCAGCACCGGCAACAACGACGGCGTAGCCTGCGGCTGGACTGGCTCAATCTCGGCGCCGTCGCAGACCATCCCGACACCCACCTCACCCACGGGTGGAACCAACCTGGCCCTGTTCGGCACCAGCGAAACCACGGCTCTCACCAATACAGGAGCGCAGAGTCCGAAGTTCTGGGACCCCTACTACGGCGCCAAGACCCCCCAGTACCTCAACTGGACCTTCGGCATCGAGCGCCAGTTGACCCGCGACATGTCCATCTCCGTCAGCTATGTGGGCAGCGAGGGCCACTACCTTAACGTCTCCAAGGCCATCGGCAAGAAAAACGGCTACATCCCTGAGGGCATGGCCGCGCTGGCCGGGTACAACGTGACCAGCGGTGCGGCAGTGGCTTGCAGCGGCGCCGGTTGTACCACCCCGTTGCTAACGCAAACCTCGGGAACTTCTTCTTCGAACCCGATGGTCAACACCAACCTTGCGATTGGACTGGGCTACGCACCGCCCAATCCCTATAGCGGGAACACGTACTATTACAAGAACGCAGTCGACGGTTACTACACGAACTACCCGCAATACAGCGGTATCAGCGATACCACCAGCTTTGTGGGCAACGAAAACTGGAACGCGCTGGAGATCTCCATCCGCCAGCGTCCGTCCCACGGCCTCAACTGGATGCTCAACTACACTTACTCCAAGTCGATCGACGACCTGGGCACGTTCCGCGTGGGTGACAACACTCGCCTCGATCGTTCGATCTCAAACGGCAACCAGCCTCAGAGCCTCACCGCGACCATGGTGTATCAGTTACCGGCTGGCAGGGGGCATATGGGGGGCGATAACCTGATCTACCGGGCCATCGCCAGCGATTGGACCTTCTCTGACATCGTCAGCTACCACACCGGGTTCCCGATCATGCTCACCGGCAGCGGCTGCGGCGGCGCCAACATTCTCGACCAGTGCATGCCCAACATCGTTCCTGGCCAGCCGGGACGCATCAACGGTGGTTGGGGCAGCCACATCACGGCTGCTCCAGGGTCGCCCAATTACTTCGGCTCCGTCCAATTCCTGAACCCGGCGGCAGTCACGGTCAACGCAGCCGGTACCGCGGCAAACTACGGAACTTCCGTCAACAACTCCACAACCCAGCAAACCTACGTCGGCAATGGCCCCGCTCTCTATGTTCCGGGCAATGCGCCTCGTGGCGCGGCCTTGGGCATGTATAGCATGGGCTACTACGATTGGGATCTTTCTCTCAAGCGCAGTTTCCCGGTCTATCGCGAGTGGAAATTCTCGCTGGATATGGACCTGGTGAATGTAACCAACCACACGATTTGGAATGCTCCGAACTCCGGCGTAAGTGGAAGCACGGAATACGGCACGCTCAGCACCGCTTCAGCGCAGCCCGGGCCGCGCGCCCTCCAGCTCTCTGCCCGCCTGAGCTGGTAAACCTCAAACCTGTTTCCTCCAACAAGGTGCTGCCGGTTTCGCCGGCAGCACCTTTTCTCTTTTTGCCGCAGACATGTAGAATCCTTATCGCGATTGGAGTTCTGCCTTCATGATCCCGAATAGAAAAGTAGATTCACTTTGGCTGCCAGGGTTGGCCGTCGCCTTTTTCCTCGTCGCATTTGCAATGCCCGGAGCTCATGCGCAGGCAGCGCCGCAAAGCCCGGCCGCTGCGCCTGCTCCCGCCGTTCCCGATCCCGCCCTGCCCCACGGCCAGATCCGATATCTCTGGCCCCAGGGCGCGCCCGGCGCCGTCGGCGCCGAAGAGCAGGACAAGCCGCATCTCGAAATCTTCACCGGCTACGGCCCCGCCCCGCACACCGCCGTCATCGTCTGCCCCGGCGGCGGGTACACGCACCTGGCCTATGAAAAAGAGGGCACGCAAATTGCCGAATGGCTTAATCTGCGCGGCATCACAGCCTTTGTACTCACCTACCGGCTTGCGCCACGCTATCAATATCCCCAACCGATTCTCGACGGCTACCGCTCCGTGCGCTGGGTGCGCAGCCATGCGGCCGAGTACCACGTCGCTGCCGATCGCATCGGCATGTGGGGATTCTCCGCCGGCGGGCACCTCGTCGGCACGGTCGGCACGCACTTCGACGATGGCAATCCGCAGGCCGCCGATCCCATCGACCGCGTCAGCGACCGCCCCGACTTCGTCATCAGCTCCTACGGTGTGCTCACCTTGCTGCCGGAAGTCGCCAAACCCGGCACTCTCAAGACACTCCTCGGCGATCGCGTCACGCAGTCGCTGCTCGACGAGGTTTCTCCCGACAAGCACGTCACTGCGCAAACACCGCCCTTCTTTCTGTTCTCCACCACTGCCGACCAGGGTGTACCTCCATTGAGCACCGTCACGTTCTATGCGGCGCTGGTCCGCGCCAGCGTGCCTGCCGAGATGCACATCTTTCAAACCGGCCCCCATGGCACGGCGCTCGGTCAATCCAATCCCGAGCTCGCCGAGTGGCCCACGCTGCTTGAAAACTGGCTGCGCATCAACGGTTGGATTCCGTACCCCGCTGCACCGGCGCCCACGCATTAGCACGGTAACTAAGCATGAACATGGGTTGCCCCACATCTCGATTTTGAGATGTGGGAAAGCACGAACCTCAACCCACCCCCCTCAACTCAGCACGAACGTGGTTGCCCCATCCTAAACGCGTTTTTTTGCGTTTAGGGTGGGATACGAACCGTCGAAGTCGCATTTGTCCACGGGCCGCGGCCCTGCGTATAGTGGGATCGCCCGGAGTTCCCATGAAAACTCTCCGCCTTCTTGCCTGTCTCGCCGCTCTTGTCTCCACCGCCCAGAGCGCACTCGCCAGCGCGCTCGCCGCCCCCGCCGATCAGCAGCCCTGGTCGCAAC
>Ga0326727_10017969_pt1 | contig 14539 bp, 9 predicted proteins | sample MB2enrmetagenome_FD_207643 | JGI IMG/M metagenome (GOLD analysis project Ga0326727, IMG submission 207643) | Lab enriched peat soil microbial communities from McLean, Ithaca, NY, United States - MB29MY | ecosystem: Environmental > Terrestrial > Soil > Wetlands > Peat | place: USA: New York...
AAATTGCGGGCGGAGACGTTTCTTTTTCCGTGCTCCACATCCGCCAAATAACTTCTATCCAGCCCGAATTCCTCTGCCATCTGAACCTGCGTCCAGCCGCGCTGTTTTCGGAGCTTTCGCAATCTCCGCCCAATCCGGATGCAGATGTCATCGGCCATACCCTTTCATAATGAATTGAGGACTCCGCGCCACAAACCGGTTATAAGCAACATTGAGCGCGCGGTTGTTTTGTGAGAGGACTGGCGGACCGTCGTTTAAGAACTGCCACAAGACTGAGAACTGACAGGACGGGGTTATGCCCGACAACGTCGGAGAGGTTTTACTGCGGGGATACTCCCTGCTGTGAGAAATGAACGTAACTGGAGCAGCCTGTGATCGCGATGCATTCGTACGCGCTCTGGAGGGCGGCCAGCTTGCAATCTACGCCGGGATGTCTGGTTTCCGCAGTCGGCTCCCGCTGATCATCTTTGGCGGACGATACCCCACAACGGCATGACGCCGCGCACCTCCGGAACCTCGCTCTCCACGCAGACCCGCTATGCCGCAGGGACACGCGAGATCCTGGAATGCTGGTTCGGGCAGCGTCCTATTCGTGAGGAATATCTGATCACAACCGGGGGAAGACTCGCGGGCGCTGGCGCACATTCTTATACCGTGCGTAAATCGGTACCAAGCTGAAAACATGGCAGGAACACTATGGTAAAGACAACTCGCAAGAACCCGCCACAAACAGTGAGTGGACCGATCCTCCGATAAATTCACCTCCACATATTCACAATTGCTGGTAATATTATCTGGCATGCATTCGCAGCGAGAGACGAGAGACCGGCCCTCCCGCGCCAGGAGCATCTTCCTGCATCACGGAGGTGTGCTCAGGACGAAAGAAGCACTGCGTCTTGGCATTCACCCCGAAACGTTGTACAGGATGCGCGATTCCGGGAACCTGACGAGCCTAGGCCGAGGCCTTTACCGTCTCTCCGATCTACCTCCCCTGGGGAACCCCGATCTCGTTACAGTGGCTATAAAGATCCCCAGCGGCGTAATCTGCCTAATCTCTGCGCTCGCCTTCCACGAACTGACGACGCAGATTCCGCACGAGGTGTATCTTGCCCTGCCACGCGGAGCGGAGCCGCCGCGCCTTGATCACCCGCCCATCCGGCTATTCTGGTTCACCAAGAGAGTTTTCGAATTCGGTCTGGAAGCGCATAAACTCGACGGCACGCAAGTCCGAGTGTACAGTCCTGAGAAGACCGTTGCCGACTGCTTCAAATACCGAAACAAAATAGGCATGGACACCGCGCGCGAGGCCCTCAAACGTTATCTTGAGAGAAGAAAGAGGAACCTTGACGCCCTGCTCGAAGCCGCCGAGGCCTGCCGCGTATCAAAAGTGATGCGCCCCTACCTGGAGGCGCTGGTTTGACCAAACGAACACCCACCAACATTCCCGCCTCGGTCCACCAACGGCTTCTGGACAAGTCTCGCCAAACCCATCGCCCGTTCAACGAACTGCTCCAATATTACGTGATGGAAAGGTTCCTCTATCGCCTCTCGAAGTCACCTCATGCTGGCAAGTTCATTTTGAAGGGCGCACTTATGTTCACAGCCTGGAAACTCGAGTCTTACCGCCCGACGATGGATATTGACCTCCTGGGCAAGACTACGAATCAGGTCGACAGGATTGTGGCAATCGCAAAGGAAGTTTGCGCCCAGCCGGTCGAGCCCGATGGTCTTATTTTCAATGCCAATACTGTCAAGGGCGCAAGAATCGCCGAGGACGCCAACTACGAAGGCGTCCGAATTCGTTTCCAAGCGAATTTGGGTACAGCCAGATTGACTCTCCAGCTCGATATTGGTTTCGGAGATGTGATCGTTCCTGCTCCCCAGCAGATCGAATACCCAACCATCCTCGATTTTCCAGCGCCGCGCCTGCGCGGCTACAGCAAAGAGAGCATCGTCGCCGAGAAATTTGAGTCGGTGGTCACCCTCGGCATCCTTAACAGCCGAATGAAGGACTACTTTGACATCTGGACTCTATCTCGGCAGTTCGACTTCGACGGGCAGACACTTGGCAAGGCCGTCGCAAAAACATTTTCGAATCGGGGAACGAAAATTGTTCCCGAACCGGTTGGCCTGACAGCCAAATTCTCGGATGACCCAACAAAGAAGGCCCAGTGGCACGGATTCATCCGAAAAAGCCGGCTCGACACCTCCTCGGACCTCGCAGAAGTACTTTTGGCGATTGCGCGTTTCCTTCAACCCGTGGCAACGGCTTTGAGCGCGGGAAGGACCTTTAGCGGGAAGTGGACTGCCGCTGGACCATGGATCACCCCAGATAAATAGGTCCGTTTGAATTCTGGGTGAAAGCGAGGTCCAATGGTCTATCCCACCTTCGGGATTATAGGAAGCAACCTCTCGACTGCCCTAGAGGCTGAAAAGAAGCTGATGACGAAATCTGGGGTGCACGAACGCCGATCTGAGTCTAAGCGGTATATAATGCGCAACGAACAGTTGTGAAAGATACGACACTGGATTAGGAGGCTTTGCGACGGCTCAGCCTATGCACGAAGACAGAGACCTTCGACCATCCGACATTCAAGCTCTCTCCAATAAAGATGGCTTGGCGGCATTTTGGGGCAGCTTGGGATACAGCATTGATGCTCGCCTTGAACAGACTCCACAAGCGATGGGCATTACCGGGGAAACCCTACAACGGCAAATCCGTCACATCGAGCGTATTGCCGACCAGGAGAATGGCACTCTCCAGGTCTACCTGGTAGAACTCAAGTCGGTAACACAGGCCAACCTGCAAGGAATCGCACGGGCCTTCCGAAACCGGGCAGGACAGTTTCTAGTGGTTCTTACCAGCGATTACGAGGATCTGGATTTTGTGCTTTTGGAGAGAGTTCTCCCTGGGGCAGCCGAGCAAGGCATAGGCACGCGGCAGGTAGGCATCCGACCCCGCAGTCTCACAGTCAATCGGCGCAATCCGGGCCCGGTTGAACTTCGGGTCCTTCGCCGTTTCACGTTCACCGAGGGGGACGCCGATGCTCAATTTGATAAGCTCCTGTCCGCCTACGCGGTCGCGGAGTGGGCAGAAAAGTTCTTCAACAATCGCGCCCTTTTCTCCGACTACTACTTGAATGAGCGCCTGCGGTCTCTGCCTGAGTGGTCTGAGGACCCCAAGCCTGCCTACAAGCGTCTTCGCGAACTCTATGCCGGTTCTCCTGCGAAGTTCACCGGGAAACCGGAATCCTCTCTCCGCAATGAACTGTTCGAGCCGGTGCTGACTGCTCTCGGCTTTGAGGCTCGCCCAGGCAAGTCAACTACCAGCGACGAAGTTGACCCAGACTATCACCTGTTCGCCCCGGGGGCCAAAGCTAATGGCAAGCCCCTGGCCGTTTGCCTGGCGTACGTCTGGGGCCGCTCGCTCGATGGCAAGGACGAGACACGCGATTCCCAGACCCCGGAAGAAAACCCATCATTCGCCGTCGTGAGCCTCCTCGAAAGAGCAGAAGCGCCGTGGGCCATTGTCACCAACGGCAAGGTGTGGCGGCTCTATTCTGTCAAGGCTCATTCCCGCGCCACCAACTACTACGAGATTGACTTGGAGGAAGCACTGGCGTCTTCCGATCCCAACGAGTTCTTCCGCTACTTCTGGCTTCTATTTCGGGCAGCAGCTTTCGTGCCTCAGCCCGTACCGGGCGCAGGACTGGCACAAAGGCTCAACTTCGGTGGCGAGCTGGAGATCCGCGCTCCCGAGGCCCCGGTGCAGCCAGAAGGGCAAGCACAAAACCTCAGTTTCCTCGACCGGTTGCTGGAAGACAGTGAGGCTTTCGCGAGACGCCTCGGCGACCGCCTGAAGGACCGCGTCTTCGAGGAAATCTTCCCACACTTCGCTGAGGGCTTCATTCAGGAGGCGGGCGGCACGGCACGGCTCCTTACCCTCGCGGATCAACAACGCGAAGCTGAACTCACCGATTGTTTCCAGGCTACGCTCACTTTTCTTTACCGATTGCTCTTTTTGCTCTACGCGGAGTCCCGGGACCTCTTGCCGGTTCGAGAAACACATGGCTACCGCGCAGCCAGCCTCACCAAGATAAAAGGAGAGGTCGCCATAGCTGCCGGCACCCTTGAAGACCAAGTCCGGAAGGGCCTTGAAAACGCTTATCGGAACGATTCCACGGCTCTTTACGACCGGATTTTCGAACTCTGCCGGGTGGTGGATAAGGGCAACCAGGAGTTGAATGTTCCTCTATACAACGGCGGACTGTTTTTGACCACGGTCGATGACGAAGATGCCAGCGAGGAAGCCAAACACGCCCGCTTCCTTGCAAGGCACAAGTTGCCGGATCGTTTCCTCGCGCTTGGGCTCGACCTGATGGCCCGTGACGTGGATGAAAAGCGCGGTGACTTGGTCTTCATCGACTACAAATCGCTGGGTGTCCGTCAACTGGGTTCGATCTATGAAGGCCTGCTGGAGTTCAAGCTCCGTGTTGCGACCGAGAAAATGGCCGTCATCAAAGGGAAAAAGACGGAAGAAGTAGTCACCTATGCCGAGGCCAAGCACAAGAAACTCAAGGTTCTTACCAAGGGCCGCGGCAAAGACGCCGAAGAGAGAACCTATTCGAAAGGCGACGTATATCTGGAGAACGACCGGCGCGAGCGGAAAGCCACCGGCTCTTACTACACGCCCGACTACATCGTGAAATACATCGTGGAGAGTACGGTCGGTCCGGTACTGGAAGAAAAGTTTGAAGCCCTGCGGCCCAGGCTCCGGGAAGCTCAGAAGAGGTTGGCGAAAGAGCGGGAAAAGGCCGCCGCCCTTCGAAAAGCGCTGGGGAAGAGTGATGACCCGGAGCGAGAAGCCTACCTAAAGACCCGCGCCCTGGTGGACGAACTCTTCAGCGTGAAGGTGCTCGATCCGGCCATGGGGTCCGGCCATTTCCTTGTCGAAACCGTGGACTTCGTCACCGACCGAATGTTGCGGTTTCTCAACGCTTTTCCGTGGAATCCCATCCAGTACGAACTGAGTGAAACCCGGCGGAAGATTCTTGATGCTATGGAAGATCAGGGCGTCGTGATCGACCGGGGACGCCTGACAGACGTAAATCTATTAAAGCGCCACGTCCTGAAACGCTGCACATACGGCGTGGACCTGAACCCCATGGCCGTGGAGCTCGCCAAGGTGTCCCTGTGGCTCGATTGCTTCACCCTGGGCGCCCCGCTTTCTTTCTTGGACCACCATTTGAAGCCTGGCAACTCCTTGATTGGCGCCACGATCGATGAATCCAAGAAAGCCATCGAAGGGGCGACCCAACTTGACCTTTTTGGGACCCGCTTTGCCGGCCTCATGTCGGCCACTGATTTGATGCGACGGATCAGTGAACTCTCCGACGTGACCGCAAAGCAGGTCGAAGAATCGCGCCGTGAATACCTCAAGGCTAGTGACTCGCTAGCCCCTTTCAAACGCATGCTGAATGTTTACACCAGCCAGTGGTTTGGGAACGAGAAAGCGCTGGACATCTTCCGGCGGGGACATGCAGATGAATGGTTCCAGAAACCTGGCGCGATCAAGTCGCTGTCCTCTGAGGACCGTGCAATCATCGACACCACGACAAAGGGTGCCGCCGAGAAGGCCTTTTTCCACTGGGAGCTGGAGTTTCCCGAAGTCTTCTTCGGACCGCGTGCGGGAACGACGCGGACTGTGGAGCGGCTGGAGGCTGCCGGGTTTGACGCCGTGATTGGTAATCCTCCGTATGATGTCCTTGCCAGCGAGGAGTTGGGGTACGACGTCTCAGCGGACCTTGAGTTCTACGAGTCCGTGCCCACGTTAGCGCCCGCAATTCGGGGTAAAAAGAATCTATACAAGCTCTTCATATGCCGCGGTGCTGAGTTGATGTCTTCGAGCGGCGCCTTTGCGTTCATTGTCCCGATGGCCCTCCTGGGTGACGATCAGGCTGCGGGCGTCCGCAGATTGCTTCTTGAAGAGACATGCATTATCGCTATTGAAGCTTTCCCTCAAAAAGATGATCCTCACAATCGCGTATTTCCGGAAGCAAAACTCGCTACGACGATTTTCGTCACCCACGCGCAGTCACAAAACAGACGTTTGACTGTGCGCACGCATTCTGGACGGCATATCGACGCTGAGTCCTCCAAGGTCGAGCCGACGCCCAAACAAATCGTTGCGTTTGACCCGGAGAATTCACCTATTCCGACCTGTACTCAGCGCGATTGGGACATTGCCATGCGTATCATCAATCTCCATCAGATTAAACGGCTCGGAGATTATTGCCATGCTTCGCAGGGGGAAGTGAATGAGACAACGGATGGAAAGAGAGGGTTCATTTCGAGCAACCCAAAAGACGGGCCGCCCATTCTCAGGGGATCGAATATCTGCCTTTACGCTCTGCGTGAGGCTTCCCAGGGCGAAGCAATTTACCTCCGCAAGCAAAAGTACCTTCACGGAAAGCCCGACAGCATCAAGGCGCGCCACCACGAACAGCGCCGAGTCGCCTGGCAGGAAAGCTCTCCTCAAAACAACTTTCGTCGCATAATTGCAGCGCCTATTCCTAAAGGTCAGTTTTGCAATCACAAAATCAACTATATTGCCGAAAGTGACGCAAAGCTTGACGTAGATTTCATTCTTGCGATCCTGAATAGCAAGGCTAGTGACTGGTTTTTTCGCCTCGGAAGCTCCAACGCTGCGGTAAGCCACTACCAAATATACAACCTGCCTGCGCCAGCAATCTCGCAGCCCCACGTCTGCGATACTTGGAATGCTTTGATCCTCGCTGGCCGGTGGGCGGAACTCTGCTCTTGTCTTGGGAATGCTTGCACTGAGTCGGGGGGGATTCCCAGAGGTGTCGCCGAAGCCCTGGCGGAGATGAGTCGGCGCATTCAGGAAATCGAGGCCAATCGCGTAGTTAAAGCCCGCTCGGAGCGTTCGCATCTCGCCCCCGAAAGCCAGCCCATTCAGGACGCCATCGACACGGTGCTTTTTCACTGCTACGGATTAAATGAAGATGACGCTCGCTACGTCGATATGAGATTGAAGCAAATGCTCTGAAGCCAAGGAGTCACCATGTCGGTCCAAGATGCCCAGAGTCCGCCGGGGTATCGAGTTGCAACTCACGCCAACCATAAATATGGTAGAATCATCCCATGAGAACCACCGTGGACATTCCGGATCCGGTTTACCGGCGCCTCAAAACCGAGGCGGCGCAGAGAGGCTGTTCCGTGAAGGAGCTGGTTTTGCGCGGGGTCAAAGCGGAGCTGCAGGGTGGAAAGCCGGTTCGCAAAGCACAGGCGGTTAGACTGCCGATTATCGACTCGAAGCGGCCCGGCTGGCTGCGCCTGACCAACCAGCAGATCAATGAAATCCTATTTCCCTGACGTGAACGTTTGGCTGGCGCTTGCCTACCGGGGCCACCTGCATCACCCCATTGCCTCCGCCTGGTTCGAGCGGGTGGAAGCGGAAGAAGCCATCTTCTGCCGCTTCACCCAACTGGGCTTTTTGCGGCTACTGACCCATCCCGCCGTCATGCGCGATGAAGTCAAGACGCAACAGGAAGCCTGGAAGGCTTACGATCAGCTCTCGAGCGACGCGCGGGTAAGCTTTTTTTCCGAGACCGACCCTGAGCGGGTGGAGGCGGCGCTGCGTGCGCTGACGGCGAGCTCGCGCTTTGCCCACCAGCAGTGGCCGGATGCCTATCTGGCGGCGTTTGCCAAGGCTTCGGGTCTAACCCTGGTCACGTTCGATAAAGCGCTGGGAAAACTGGCGGGAAAAGAGTGCGTGTTGCTGGCCTAAGCCCCGAATTCCCAGCCCGGGGAGCCCCGCCCTGCCGATGCCGGTCCTATGCGGATACCTTACGTCATTGACAATCAAGGCTGCCGGATGGCGGACTTGTTAAACCAGCTCCTGGCTGGCCATGCTGACAAGTCCCTGGATGTTGCCACCGCGTACCTTAACATCCAAGGCTTTCGGCTCCTCCAGGTCGGGCTGGACCATCTGGGCAGCTTCCGTCTTCTCCTCGGGGACGAGCCCGGAGAAGGGGCGGCGATTGGACTCCGGCCCAAGGAACCCAAAATCGTGCGCGGCCTTTGGGGGGACATCGAGAAGGCCCCCTTTACGGAAGAAACTCTGCGCACGGTCGAGGACCTGATCGCCTTTCTTCGCCGGGAGAGCGTCTCGGTCCGTGTTTACGAGCATGGGTTCCTGCACGCCAAGTGCTGGCTCTTCTATGGCGACCCCCCTTCCAGCGGGTGGGACCGCTTCCAACCCGTTGCGGCCATTGTCGGTTCAAGTAATTTCACCTCACCTGGCCTCACTACCAATAAGGAGTTGAACCTCTCCCACAAGGCGCTGTTTACGGACGAAGAGGTTCAGTCTGCGGCGACGCAGCTTGCGCTGTGGCCAGCACATAAAATCGCAAAGCCCGAAGACCCTGGCACGTTGGAAGAAAAGCGTATGTGGATGTCTGCGGTCGGAGCGCAGGCCATCGCCGACTTGGATGAATGGTTTGAGCGGCAGTGGGCCGCGTCTCGAGATTTCAAGCAGGATCTGATTGACCTGCTTGACGCCTCCAAGTTTGGCCAAAAAGAGTACACGCCTTACCAGGTCTATCTGAAGGCCCTCTTCGAGTACTTCAAAGACGATCTGGGGCAGGAGGAGCTCGCCGGCACTCGTTCTGCCGTGGAGCTGGCTGAATTTCAGGATGATGCGGTGAAGAAGGCGCGCAAGATTCTGGCCCGTTACGACGGCATCCTGATTGGAGACTCTGTAGGATTGGGCAAGACCTGGATTGGTAAGAAGCTGCTGGAAGATTATGCCTACCACCAACGCATGAAGGCTTTGGTGATCTGCCCGGCTTCTCTACGCGAGCTTTGGACCAGGGAACTCCGCGAAGCCACAATCCCCGCAACTATTCTTTCCCAGGAAGAACTCGGCCAGGCCGATTTCAACCCCAGCCCCTACGGCGACGCCGACGTTATCCTGATCGACGAATCCCACAACTTCCGCAATCGTTCGAACCAGCGGTACGAGAATGTCGAGCGCCTGATCAGCATGAATGCAGGACGTGGACGCGCAGGGGAGCGTACGAAGATCATCCTGCTGACCGCCACGCCGATCAATAACGATATCTTCGACCTCTACAACCAAATTTCACTGATTACACGCGCGGACCGGACGTACTTTGCGGCTGCGGGAATCGGCGACCTTTACCGCTACTTCCTGCATGCCCGTCGCAACACCTCCCAGGGTGCGGGAAACGCTGTGGCGCTGTTCAACTTGCTGGAAGAGATCGTCATCCGCAGGACGCGTCCCTTTATCCGCAAGGCTTACCCCAACGCCACCATCAAAGGCCAAAAAGTAACGTGGCCTGACCGCAAGCTGCGTACGGTGCGTTACAACCTGGAGGCCACGTATTCGGGGATCTACGACCAGATTGTTTCTGGCATTGAAGACCTTCGGTTGGCCCCTTACAGCCTTGAGTTCTACAAAAAGGCGGAAGTGAAGAAGGACGAGTTCGAGGAAGGCCGCGAACAGGCGTTGGTTGGGATTTTCAAAAGCCGTTATTTGAAGCGCTTTGAGTCCAGCATCGAAGCTTTCCGCATAAGCGTCAGGCGAGCCTTGCAGTTTATCAAGACCTTTGAATCGTACGCGCTGGACCGCAAGCTGATCGACAGCGCATCATTCCAGAAAGCCCTGCGATTCCTCGATCGTGAAGACGAGGAGGATGACGCCACACCCACTTCCGTCGCGGACGAACTGGACGCAAGCGAAGAAGCCCGTCAATTCCTCGATAACCTTCCGGTTCTCGACTATACCCAGTACGACTTGCGAAGACTGCACCAGGATTTGCAGAAAGACGTGGATACGCTCTCCCGCATCTGGAACCTGATAAAAGAAATACGCCCTGCGCAGGACAAGAAGTTGCAGAAGCTGCGAGAATTACTGCAAGGAGAACTCAGGGGGAAGAAGCTCCTGCTTTTCACCTATTACAAGGACACGGCCCGATACCTGTATCGTGAATTGACGGCCGAGAAAATGGCGGCCTTCTGGAACGCCCTCGGCAATCCTAACGTCAGGCGGATGGATAGCGGCGCGTCCCCCAAGGAAAGAGAATCACTGATCAAAGCGTTCGCTCCCGCGTCTAACGAAGCCGCCGACATTGCGGGAACCGAGAAAGAAGTCGACATATTGATCTCAACCGACGTCCTTTCTGAAGGTCAGAATCTTCAGGACTGCGGCACGCTTCTGAATTATGACCTCCACTGGAATCCCATGCGAATGGTCCAACGGGCAGGCCGCATCGACCGGATTGGATCGAAGCACGACGTTTTGTGGATTTATAACATGTTCCCCGACGAGGGTCTTGAGCGCCTGTTGGGCATTGTGCATCGTCTTGAGGAAAAGGCTGAAGCAGTGAATAGCACAGGGTTTATGGACGCTCCCATTTTCGAGGGCCAAACCGTGACGCCACACGATTTCAACACCCTCCGTCGTATCAGGGACGAAGATGGGTCTGTCATTGAGGAACAAGAGCAATTCACGGAACTGGCCAGTAACGAAGCAATGTTGCAGTTGCTCCGCTCGTTGATGGAGACACAGGGTCGCGGGATGTTGGAGCTACTTCCGGACGGCATTCATTCCGGCTTGGCGCGCCCAGGACAGCGTGGAGTATTTTTCTACTTCACTGCTCCCTCCCCCCGTGGCGAGGGGCGGCAACACTTCTGGCGTTACTATGACCTTGTCTCTGACCGGATCTTGGACAACCGGTTCCTGATCGCAAATCTGATTGCCTGCGCCCCCGACACTCCACGTCTGATTGATTCCGTTGATGTTTTCGCAATCCAAGACAAAGTAATCAACCACATCGTGCAATCAGCCCGCGAACAGCAAGCTGTTGAGGGGGCACCGAAGATTGTCGATCCTGTGCAGCAGACCGCGAGCACTTTGTTGCGGACGTACCTCAATAATCCCCAGCTTCAGCGCAAGGATGTCAAGGCTGCAATACAGGTGTTGGCCGCACCCCTCCCGAGAGTCCACGTGAAGTCCGTTCGTCAGGCTTATGAGGGATTCACCAAGGACAGGGACCCATTGAAGTTCGTTCAGGCCGTTCTTGGGCTGAAGGACGTTGTTGGCGAGGTAGGAGCCTCGAGTGTGGCAGCAACCTCCGCCATTAAGGGGGAGGATCTGCACCTGATTTGCTTCGACTACGTATGTTCCTGACGATCAGTTCCGCAGACTTACGACCAGGACCGCACAGGTTTGCATCCATCGTGCCCGATCTGGCAAGGCACAACGGAGTTGGTTCGAGCCACGCACCGCCAGTCAAACTTCTAAGGGGTAGCGAACATCGGGTTGTTTAGGAATTCGAAGAACCATTGTTCTCCGCCATTGCGCAAGAGACCCAACATCTTCTCCATGCCTTCCGCGTCTACAACTCTGACGCTCCCTGCGGGCCCTTCGCTCGGCGCACTTAAGCCATATCTAGCTCCAGTGAACAAAACAGGGAGGATGCGATACGTCGTTTCCGGCAGCAGTTCATCGGCCAGGATTGCCTGCACGTTAACAAGATTTGCGAAGTCCTCCTCTTTCGGGACACCCAGGGTACAGGACACAAGCAACAACGGTCCCCCGCCAGGTGCTTTTGCCAAAATGTCCACGCTACCCAACCTGACCTTGCGCCCTGGCGCAGAAAGGTATTCGAACTCTCCGAGACTAATTGTCGACAAGCCGAATAGCCCCAGAAGCCATGCCACGGTACGCTCGAATGCAGCGCTGTGTTTGAGGTTCGACGGTTCGATTGTGTGAGGCGAGCAGACAAGCTGTCGAAGTTTGTCCTCCGGACAGAACCGTTTCAACGCTTCGAGAAGAAGGTTTCGTTGGACAGGCGAAACCAAGCGGCTGACCCAGTCTGACGTTGACCAGATTTCGCCAACGACCGAGCTGAGTAACACGGCCTGGACATTGTCCTCGGGGAGCAAATCTGGTATTTCGGCGTCAACTGTCTCCTCGAAGACGGAAGCGTCTGACGTGGGTAAACCAAATCGGTCAAAAATGTGCCGTCCTTTGGATGTGAGGCTACGTGCGGAATCCCGGCCATGAAACGACAGAGCAATCCGCAGCCCGCTAACCCCATTGTGCCGGACGACAGAGACATAGACCCTCCTTCGACTTTGGCTAATCCACATCTTCGAGATGAACGCAAAGACGGGGACGTAGAGAAGGAAATCGCAATTAAACGCATCCCGATGAATGATGGCCGCTTCGAATACGGGGTCAATCGCCTCGTTAGGCGACGAATAGCCGATAGCACTTAACTCCTTGTTGACCGTTGAGTCATAGAACTTCACCCGGTCAGGGGTTGTCCGCGCCACCATGAGCGACGGCCAGGGATGAGAATCGGCATATTTGAAATCGGTGGCATGCTGGCTCACGCAACCCTTCTGCTCCGTCAGAGCAATTGGAGAAAGAAGGCGGATTGATTCCTCGTTTGCGTGAACAACACCACTTGAAACATCCGAGCAAAGGGCCTCCCACTGCGAAAAAGGAAGAGCAATGAGGTCAATCCGAAAGTGCTCCGTCCGAATGCGTAGGAATTGCTGCTCCAAAAGTTCAAGCCTGGCCGCCGTCGCATTGTGTCCTTCGTGGGAAAGTCGAACCACCGTAAACAGATTGACCCAGGAGTCTTCCTCCCTCATTGCCGCTATGCGGACGTCAATTGATTTGTACGTCCTGCCAAACGCCTCAATCAGCTCCGCCACCGAAACCTGAACATTCATAGCTATAGGGACAAGATACCACTATCCGTTCATTCGGGGGCACCGCTTAAAGTTTTCCTTCGTTGATAGGTTTTTTCGCAGTGCCATCCCGCTCGCCGACGATGCGCCTTTCCAAGGCCAAAGTACGCCACAAGGGAGATACTCGTCGCCAAAGCGTCGGAACCGACCCATGGTATCCCGGGCCGTCGATACAGGGAAGACTTCAATATTTCGCGTCATTCTGATCCTCAACTACCGCGAAAGCTGCGCCTTTTGGATCTGAAACTTGCCCACTCAAGACCAAATAGTCTCCTCGAACATATTCTGTATTGGGTTCTTCATTCCGGCGAAACCTGGCTCCCAAGTGGCACGCTCGATTCACTGGATTAGGCGAAAACAGTCAGTTCTAGGGGCGCGCGGGCTGGGGGTATTCAGTGGTAACAGCCACTTCCCGGTCGCCCATAACCACACAGCCACCACCGACAGAAAGGACGGTATCCGCCAACTCCCAAACGAGGGGCGTGTGGCAGATGAAGATAACCTGGTGGAAGTCACCCAAGTCCATGGCTCGGCGCAACATGTGCACATACTCCTTGGAGTTGGCAGCATCCAGAGCTCCCACCGTTTCGTCCCGGAACAGGGTTTCGTAATGAATGCCTTCGCCCTGTCGCATGTTGTAGATGGCGATGCCTAGGTTCACGGCTTCGTTGACCAGTACGAACTGCCCACCCGAGAGCTCGTCCACGAGGCACGTCCGGTCCAGATTCTTGTTGCGGACCTCCACATCAAAATCGTCTACCATCCCCTTGCCGTCCGCCTTGGGACGTTGCGTCCTGAATCGGATTTCGAACTTGTTGTCGAAGCACCCCTCCAGCAAACAGTTGACTAAGGTCGACACTTGTGGTCCGGCGGCCTGGATCTCGCAGAGTTGGATCTCGTCCGGACCGAAGACCCTGGCGAGATAGGCGTAGTCTTCCTGTTTAATCCTTGCCGCCCCGAGTTCGACCTCGACCTGGGCCAAGCGGGTCCGCGCGGCCTCCAACAGCTCCTGGCGCTGTTTGATTTGGGCTTGGCGGGCAATAAGGCTGTCCCGTTCATGGCGGCAGGAGATCATCAGGCGGTCCGTGTTTTCAGTCTCCCGCCGTGAAGCCTGCATGTTAGCGTCGAGGTCAGCGAATGCGGAGAGTGCGGATTCTTTCCTCGATAGTTCCTCGCCGACTTCCTTGCGGGCCTGAGCCGAGCGTTCCAGAACCTTGAGCCTTTCGTCCCGCCGTGCCTCGGCGACCCGCAATTCCTCGTAGCGTTCCCGCTCCTGATCGACTTTCCTGCGATCCCGCTCGCAGCCTTCGAGTGTCCGAGTGAGCTCGGACGAGGGCGTGGCAATACGCGCCAGAGAGCCGCGTTGGACCTCAACTTCGAGTGAGAGTGTCGCGGCCTCTCCTTCCAATGCAGGAATCTTCTGACCTGCCTCAACGGCGCGTCGAATCTTCGGGCACGAGGCGTACACCCCCTCGCCGCGGCAGGGTACTACCGCGAGCTCTTCACGCTCCACCCGTACGCGCTCTAGCTCGGCCAGGTTCGCTTTAAGTTCGGCATCCAGAGTTTGCACCGTGCGCTCGGTATCCCGATTGGATGTCTCCAGACTCTGAATCTCACGGATCTGTCGATGGAGCTCTTCGATGCGAGTAGCAAGTGTCGCGCCTCGTTCCGTCAAATCGGCGAGGTCCTTCTTCCCCGTCAGCAGGCTCTCATCCCTTCCGATCTGGCG
>Ga0326727_10017970_pt1 | contig 14537 bp, 10 predicted proteins | sample MB2enrmetagenome_FD_207643 | JGI IMG/M metagenome (GOLD analysis project Ga0326727, IMG submission 207643) | Lab enriched peat soil microbial communities from McLean, Ithaca, NY, United States - MB29MY | ecosystem: Environmental > Terrestrial > Soil > Wetlands > Peat | place: USA: New York...
CGCCCGTGCGGATTACTCCCACGCGCGCTTGCCGGGCTACTTGTCGAACGGGTAATCTACAAGGTGAACTCCTTTCAGTTCACAAGATCAGCCAGGCTTATCCTGGCACTCCGGAGTAGTGCACCGCGCGCCCAACTCCGCGCGAGCTTGAATCTGGAATTTTGAATCAGGTTTCAAAGCGGTGGGAAAGGGAAGGGCTAAATCCTGCCGCCTCCCTCGTGCGGCTTGGTGCCTGTCCTTCCTTGTGTAGCCTCTATAATTAAGCCCAATGAACGCCAGGGGCTGTCTCCCCAGAGCGACATGTTGTCATGCCACTTTCCAATTTTCATAGGTTTTTGTAACTTGCTTTCTTTTCAGTATGTTCCCAGGTTTGGCGGGTGAAAAACGGCCTCTTCAGCCCTTTCTTTTCAATATGTTCCCAGGTTTTGGGCCCCACGCGCCCCTCGGACATTGTGCCGACCTACGAGTTGCAGGTCGTAAAGCTGGGCGAGTCGCATCGTAAGCATCCCTTCTTACTTCTTCTGCCGTGTACGGAAGCGGGAATGACCCTTGGCTAACACCTTAAAGCGCCTCGCTTCGTGCCCGGCGCGTCAAAGGGCACGCACTTTGACCGGTCAACAGGCTAGCTGGAGCAGCTCCAACAATAGGCCTCTAACTGTAGGCTATTAAAAAATGTTTGCCAAGAGAAATTGTCGGAAGAATTTGCCCCCGGCAAGTGCCCTTTTCCCATGGGTCCCCGATGGGGCCAAGTAGAGCTTGGCGTATCCATCGCTCTCGCACTTCCCCTAACGGATCGCCCCCCTGGGATTGCGCAGAACAAAGCTCGGCGAATCGGTAACCGCGAATCCACCGCGAAGCCCCAACCGCAGAGCTGTGCTCTGCGCAATCCGGCAATCTTGGCATTTGCACAGTAAGAGCTTCTTAAACTTGCAGCACGTCGCCGTCACGCGCCACCATTTGGTACAGGACAGGGCTCACAATGCGGCCGAGGAACAGCCTGGAGACCAGGCCGGCGACAATGACGATGGCAAAGGGCCGCTGTGAGTCTGACCCGATACCGTGCGAGAAGGCGGCGGGCAGCAGGCCCAGGCAGGCAACGAGCGCCGTCATCATGATGGGCCGCAGGCGCACCATGGAGGCCTCGAAGGTCGCTTGGGCGATACCCTGCCCTTCCAGCCGCAGTTTGTTGATATAGGAAGTGTCGATGACGGCGGTTTCCACGGACACCCCCATCAGAACCAGCAGCCCTAAGATGGAAGAGACGCTGAAGGGCGTGCCCGTCAGCCTCAGCGCCAGCAGGGCTCCGACGGGTTCGGTCAAAACCACGCTGAGCACGACGATGACCGGAAACTTGAAATTGCCGTAAAGTGCAAACAGGATGAGAAAGATCAGCAAAACGGTGATGGGGCCGATCACGGTGAGTTGGTCCTTGGCGGCCAGAAACTCGCTATACTCTCCTCCCCACTCCATCCGATACCCCTGGGGCAAGGATACGGCCTTACGCACGGCCGCCTGGCCGTCGGCCACGGCGCGCTCCAGGTCCCGTCCCTCGATGCTGTACTGAACCCCGATGTAGCGCGAGTTGTTCTCGCGGTAAATAAGCGAGGCTCCGTTGCCCTGGCGGATGTCCGCCAGTTGCTTAAGCGGGATTTGCAGCCCGGTGGGAGTGCCCACCAGCAGGTCGCCGATCTGCTGGGCGCTGGAGCGGAATTGCGGCTGCATGCGCACCACGAGGTCGAAAAGCTTTTCACCCTGAATGACCTGCGTGGCGGCCTGGCCCCCCACAGCCGCTTGCACCACGGCCTCCACGTCGGCCACATTGATGCCGTAGCGCGCGATCTTTTCGCGATCGGCTTCAACGATCAGGCTGGGCTGTCCCAACTCGCGCACCACGGTAAGTTCGGTAAAGCCCGGCACCTTTTGCAGGGCTTCCTTGATTTTCAGGGCGTTCTCCTGGAGGACATTCAAATCGGCCCCATAGACTTTCACCGCGAGCGCGCTTTTGAGGCCGGTCAGCGCCTCGTCCACAGCGTCTTCGGCGGGCTGGGTAAAGTTGAAGATGATGCCGGGGTAGGATTCCAACCGATGACGAATCGATTCCGTCAATTCCTCCTTGGTATGAATCGACCCGTTCTTCCATGCTTTGTCGTTGTAAGGTCTCAGGCCGACGTAGAACTCGACGTTGTAGAATCCCGTGGGATCGGTGCCATCATCAGGGCGCCCCAACTCGGAGCCGATGTCCGTTACTTGCGGATAAGACATCAAAATCTCCCGGATCTGGGGCGCGATCCTGGCGGACTCTTCAAACGAAATTGTATAGGGCATGGTGGCCCGCACCCACAACGCGCCCTCGTCAAGGTGGGGCATAAACTCGCCGCCGATGGTGGGGACCAGCAACAGGGTGGCGGTGAAAATGAGGATCGCGACGAGCATGCTCACCTTTGGGTGGTCGAGGCACCAATGGAGTTCTGCTCCATACTCGCGCTTGATCCACTCGTAGGCGCGGTTCGAACTTTCCTTGACGCCCTTTTTGAACCAGTAGGACGCGAGCACCGGAACCAGGGTCAAGGTCAGGATCAAGGCGCCAATCAGCGCGAATGACATGGTATCGGCCATGGGGTGGAAGAGGAGGCCGGAGGGACCGTGCAGGACGTAAATGGGAAGATAGCCGGCAATGATGACGGCCACCGAGTAGAAGATGGGCCGGTCCACGTCGCGGGCGGCGGCGGCGATCACGGCGTGGAGTTTATAATCCTGACCGTACCGCAGGCCCAGTTCGCGGTAGATGTTCTCCATCATCACCACGGTGCCGTCAATGAGGATGCCGAAGTCGATGGCCCCGATGGAGAGCAGGTTGGCGGAAATGTTGCGGGCATGGAGGACGATGAAAGCGAAAAGCAGCGCCAGCGGGATGGTGAGCGCGGTGATGACCGCGGCCCGCGTGCTCACCAGGAAGAAAATCAGCACGATCAACACCAGGATCATGCCGCGCAGCAGGTTTCCCTCCACCGTATCGATGGTCAATTGCACAAGGTCGCTGCGGTCGTAATAGGGATTGATCTTCACGTCCTTGGGCAAGACCTGTTCGTTGAGTTCTTTGGTCTTTTCCTCGACGCCCTTCAAAACGGTCTGGGCCTGCTCGCCGCGGCGCAGAAGGATGACGCCCTCCACCGCGTCGTCGTTTTTATTGAAACCGAACTCGCCCAGGCGGGGAGCATGGCCAATGACGACGTCGCCGACGTCGCGGACGCGCACGGGGGCGCCGTTAACGCTGGCCACGACGATATTGCCGATATCCTTGGTATCGCGGGCCAGGCCTAATCCCCGCACGTAGTAGAACTGCCCGCCCTGGGAGTAAAAGCCGCCGCCCGTGTTGGCGTTGTTCGCGGACAAGGCTTGAATGACTTGCGGGACGGTGAGGTGAAAGCCATAAAGGCGCGTGGGATCCAGCAGCACCTGGTACTGCATCACGGTGCCGCCAAAGCCCGAATCGTCCGCCACGCCCGGCACCGATTTATAAGCCCGTTCCAGCACCCAGTCCTCGATGGTTTTCAAATCCTGCGGCGTGTGGTCGGGGCTTTCGATGACGTAGCGATAAATGAGCCCGCTGGGGCTGAACAGTGGCGCGATCGTTGGCTGCACGCCGGTGGGATACGTCACTTCGCTGAGGCGCTCAAAGACCACTTGCCGGGCGAAGTAATCATCCGTGTCCTCCTGAAAGGTGAGGATGACATCGGAGAGTTCGTAGAGTGAGATGGATCGCGACACCTCCAGATTGGGAGTGCCGTTCATTTCCACTTCGGTGGGCAGCGTCACCAGGCGCTCCACTTCTTCCGCGGCGTGGCCCGGCCACTGCGTGATGATCTCCACCATGGGGGGAGAAAGGTCGGGGTAGGCATCCACCGGCATGCGGTGGAAGGCGATAGCTCCCATCACCGCCATCATGGCGGTCAGCACCAGGATCAGGAAGCGCTGGCGCAAGGCGAACTGGACTATGCGATGAATCATGGTACGGGGTTCGGGGCTCGGGGTTCGGTATTCGTGCGTTCCCCAGCCCTCGTCCTCCTCAATGTTGGAACGAGTTCTGGAACTGCAAAAACAAGCTGCCGTCCGCGATCACGCGCTCGCCGGCTTTCAGGCCTCCCAGGACCTGCGTATTACCATCGGCGTTCCCACCAATCGTAACCGGGCGTTCGCCGAACTGATTGGGGCTGACCTCGACGTAAACAAAGGGCTCGTTTTGGGCATCCCGCAGCACGGCTGAATCCGGCACTGTCAGAGCGTTGGGAATGGAGCCTGCATCGACGGTGGCCGTCACGTACATGTCTTTTTTCAACTTCTCACCGGGATTCTGTGTGACGATGCGCACTTGCAGCGTATGCGAGTTGGGATCGAGTGCCGCACCGAGGTAGGAAATTCGCCCATGAAACTCCTCCGGGTAGGCATCCGTCTGCACGGTCACCGGGTCGCCCATATGCACGGCGCCCATGTCGCGCTCGTAGACGCTGACCAGAACCCACACGCTCGCCATGTTGGAAATCGTAAAGACCTGCGTGGCGCCCGCCTGGATCACCTGCCCGGGCGAAGCCAGTCTTTCCACGGCCTCGCCGGCGATGGGGGCAAGCACCGGGACTTCCGGCATCGTCGTATCCTTCGACAGGCTCTCGGGATGATCGATTCCCACGACTTTCAGAGCTTGTTCCGCGGCTTGCAGGTCGGCCTGCGCCTGGTTCACGGTTGACTCCGCCTGCTCGAGGTCGGCCGTGGCAATGGCGCGGTGCTGGTACAAATCCTGCGCCCGCGCGTAGCTCTTCTGCGCCAAGGCGTAGGCATCTTTCGCCTTGAGATAGTTGGTGCGGAGTTGGGCAAAGTCGGGGCTGGCCACGTATAACATCGGCTGCCCGACCCGCACATTCTCTCCCGTTGTAACCAGTATCCTGGAGACCGGCCCGCTGATCTGGGTAATCACCGGAGTAGTTTCAAAAAAGTTGTAGGCGACCGCTCCGGGAAGCCGCAGCACGCGGCGCAACGACGTGGGCTCAACCGTCACCACCTGCACGTGCGACATCTGCTCCTGCGGCACGGAAAAGAGGCGCGCGCGGGAATCGTCGCTGCCGCCGGAAGCGGAAGTGGCCGGGGCGGGGTTGGCCTCCGCCGTGTGCCGCGCGCAGGACGTGGCAAGCAGCGTCATCAACACGGCAGCGGCCGCCACCGCCGCAAGGGTCAACCGCCGGCTCTTTCCCATACGGATTCGTTTGACGAGCTCCCCGGCAGGGGGACGCGCGCTCGTCACGGTGCACTTGTTATTGGTCATGGTCATTCTCATGGCAAATTCCTTGTTCCCACAGCTTCTTTGACCTGCTCGACGGCGAGCATGTAGTTGGCCAGCGACTGGCGATAGGCGAGTTGCGTGGCGCGAAAGCTGCGTTCCGCGTCGAGAAAATCCAGCAAGCTCGCCGCGCCGCGCTTGTAAGCGTATTCACTGATGTCGCGGGAGTCCTGGGCCTGCTGGAGATATCCCGACTTGTAGAGCTGGATAATCTGATCGTTGACTTTCATCGTCTGGTAGGCGTTGGCCACGTCCGTCATCACGGTTTCGGTGGCGGCAGATTGCAGTTCATTGGCCTGGGTGATGGCGGTGTGGGTGCGCGCGATCTCGCCCTGGTTGCGGTCATAAATGGGAATTTCCATATTGACGGTGAAACCAGCGCTGTTCAGGGCGGATACGTGCGTATAGTCAAATGTGGTGGACAAACTCCGCGCGCGGTTGGCCTTGGCCAGTTGGTATTGGCTCTGGGAAGCCGCCACCCCCAGTTGGGCTGCCATCAGGTCAGGGCGCTGTTTGAGTGCCAGGGATTGCCAATCCTCCTGGTTGCCGTGCAAAGGTGCATAGGCCAAATCGCCGATGACGTCGTAATCGGCGGGGACCGACTCGAAACCCAGCAGTTCGCGTAAGCCCAAAAGGGACTGCACCAGCGCCAGCTTGGCCGCGCTGACATCGGTTTGGAATTGCAGCAATTGCAGCTTGATTTTCAGCAGGTCGGCTTCGCTCATCGCTCCTGCCGTGAACTGGTGCGTGCTGATGTCGACCGTTTGCTGGAAGCTCGCCAGGTCCTGGTTGGCGAAATCCAAGTCCGCCTTGGCCAGCAGGACGTTCACAAATTGCTGGGCCACGTTATAAGTCAAGCCGCGCTCGTTGTCCTTTACCTGCGAACGGGTGACGGCGGTGGCGTCTTTCGCGGCATTGATGCGGGCCTGACGTTTGTGCCCGCGCTCGAAGGTATAGGTGAAGCCCAGGTCAAATTCCGTGATGTTATCCAGGGTGGAGCCGTTAAGCTGGCTCGGGCTGAAAAAGGGAACGTACAAATCATCATAGGTGAAGACCGGGTTGGGGCGAATGGCTGCCGTAGTCTCTTCCGCCTCGCTCTGTTGAATCGTGTTTTCCGCCGCCTTCAACGCGTGATTGTGTTTGATGGCGAGTTGAATGGCCTGCTCAAGGTCAATACGCGCCAGCGGTGGAGCCTGCTGCGCGCTGGCGGCGATGCTCCCCGCCGTCCAACCCAGCAGAAATATCGCCGCAACCAGAAACCCCTGGCGCCTTTCTCTCGAGCGCATGCTGTGGTGGTTCATCATCGCGAATCCCTCACATTGAAGGTGTTGGAAAAAATGGTCAGCTGCCCCACACCACTTAATGGATCGGAGGGTCAACCGAGCAAGCTTGGAAGGAGGTCCTAGACAAGGGGAGGCGCGCGGCCGTAACTCATGGCCGGCAACTCCGAGCGGTAGTGGATGGGCGTCATGCGCCCGACCAGAGCAACCGAAATCGATGAGGGAAGGACCTGCACGACTATGGCAGGTTGAACCGCGCTGCTTTGGACGATCTGGCACGCGGTGCAGAGGAGATTGCTATCGGTAGGGGGAGACGGCTGAGCCTCGCACCCGGAAACCCGCAGGCCATGCCACGGCGCCGCAGTCTCGCCGTGCCAGTGGAGCATAGCTACCCCGAGAAGGTGCAACTGCAATAGCACCAGCAGGTAAGAAGCGAAAGCGCGCCGAAGTTGGTAAAACCAGTTGCGTGGCACGGAAGGCCATTTTACAGCAAGTTCAGGTAAGGGGAAACCAAATCATTAATCAGGACGGCTTGACCGGGCCCGTCCTCGGCACGACGTTGGTAGCGGCTATGTCGAGCTGTGCCCCCCCCGGATGACTAAATTTTTGTGCAACTTACCCTGCCGGGCGAGCATCTCTATCTATACCCGATGCCAAGGGTGTATTAGGTCATCCCCCGGTGGCAGCTTATTTGGTATAATGCACATTGGGCAGGGCCAAGCAGGCAGATTGAATCAAAACTCAGAAAGAGCGGGACCCGCAAGTTGAGATGCTGGGGAAAAAGTCGGCACAAGTATTGGGTGCGCGCCCTGATGGTGGGCGTGCTGCTCACGGGTGAAATCCACCTCTTTTCTGCCGAAATCTTTCACCACCACACGGAAGTTGCCCGGATTTGCCAGATTGAGCACCATGGCGGACCCTACCTGCACGCCTCCCAGGACCTCAGTCCGCTCTGCCCCCTCTGCCAGATCGTGCTGAACAGCTCGGTTCGTCCCGCTGTCCAATCGATTGCTCAGAAGCCGCAGCAGGAATCTTCTTTTCAGCCTGTCGCTCGACAGGCGCAATATTCACCAGTCCTTACCGTATCGCTACTTGCCCGCGCCCCTCCTCTCTCCTGAAAGCTTTGCCTCATTTCAATTCGACGCAAAATTTATCATGAGCCTCAAGGAGGAGACTAAATGGTTGGCAGGCGCGCATTTTTGTATATCTTGGTTCTATCTCTTGGAATCATCGCTCTTCCGGCCGGGGTCGCCGCTGGGAGCATGGGGGGCGCCGGGGTGGTAACCGGCGCGGTGAAGGACCCCACCGGCGCCGTGATCCCCGGTGCTAACGTGACCATTCACAATCCTGTGACCGGCTACGAGCGTACAACTTCCACGGATGTCTCGGGCAGCTTCACCTTCACCAATATTCCCTTCAATCCGTATCACCTGACGGTTACTGACGCAGGTTTCGCGCCGCATGCGCAAGACGTCGACCTCAACTCCTCTGTCCCGGTCAACCTGAACATCACCCTGGAACTGGCCAGCGGAAAGACGACGGTGACGGTGTCAAGCGAAGCTTCCGACCTGATCGAGATTGATCCTACGACCCACACGGACGTGGATCGAGCCCTTTTTGACAAGCTGCCGCTGGAAAGTCCGTCTTCGGGTCTCAGTTCTTTGGTGACGTTGTCTACACCGGGAATCACCGCCGACTCCAACGGGCTCTTTCACGGACTCGGCGATCACGCTTCCAACTCCTTCTCCGTCGATGGCCAACCCATTTCCGACCAGCAAAGCAAGGTCTTCTCCAATCAACTTCCGGAAGATGCCGTGCAATCGCTGGAAGTGATCGAGGGAGCTCCCCCGGCTGAATACGGTGACAAAACCAGCGTGGTGATTGTCGCCACCACACGGTCCGGCCTGGGTATTACCAAGCCGACCGGGAGCATTACGACTTCCTACGGTACTTTCGGTACGGCAAACGCCGGCTTTGACGTTGCCTATGGCGGGGACAAGTGGGGCAATTTCATCGCCGCCAATGGGCTGAACACCTCCCGTTTTCTGGATGGGCCGGAGTTTGACGTGATGCACGACCGGGGAAATCAAGAAAATCTCTTTGACCGCTTCGACTTTAAACCCTCGGAAAAAGACACGGTGAGCTTGAACTTCCAATTTACGCGCTCCTGGTTTCAAACGCCCAATTCCTACGACGCCCAGGATGCCACGGCATGGACCGGGCTGGTCGTCGACAACGGGGGTTATGGCCCCAACGGATTTCTGGTGGGTCCGCAGGATCAGCGCTCGCAGATCAAGACATTTAATATTGCTCCCAGTTGGACGCGCTTGATGAATACCCACACCGTGGTCAACCTGGGCGGATGGGTGCGCCGCGACCAATACAACTACTACCCAAGTGCGGATCCCTTCGCCGACCTTACCCCGGACCTGCAGTTCCAGTCGGTGGGGCAGAATCGTTCGCTTACCAACGCCGGGCTCCGAGGGGATGTGGATTACATGAAAGGTAAGCATAACTTGAAGGCAGGCGTCTTTTTTGAGCACACCTTTCTGAATGAAAACGACGCCTTGGGGATCGTCGATCCCACCAGCAACCCTGTTTGTTTTAATGCTGACGGGAGTCCCAATACCAATCCCGGGCTGACCAACCCGGCAAATTGCAGTGCACCACTCCAGCCGAACGCGAACTTCAACCCGCTTCTGGCTTGTTACGACCTCACGAGGACGGCAACGCTGCCAGGCTCCGATGGTTGCCCGAACCGGACCAGCGGGTTGTATGATTTTCTTGGCCACACGGACATTAAGGAACTGGCCCTGTTCGCCCAGGACACTCTCACGGTGAAGAATTGGCAATTTAATTTGGGGGTGCGTGGGGATCTTTACAATGGCCTGACCATTGCCCGGGAATTGGAGCCCCGCCTGGGCGTCGCTTACAAAATCAAGCCCAGCAGCACCGTCCTGCGCGTTTCCTACGCCCGCACGATGGAAACGCCCTTCAATGAGAACCTCATCCTGGCCAGCACCGGATGCACCGACCCCGTGGTTAGCGCGATTATGGCGAGCAGCAGCACTCCGTGTGTCACCAACGCGCCGCTCAGCCCCGGCACGCGCAACGAATTTCATGCGGGCCTGGAGCAGGCTTTTGGAAAGTACCTGGTGGTGGACAGCGAATACATTTGGAAGTACACCCAGAGGGCCTACGACTTCAGCATCCTGGGCAATACGCCCATCACCTTTCCCATCGAGTGGGCGAAGTCGAAGATTCCCGGATATGCCATCCGCGCCAGCGTCCCCAACACGCATGGCTTCACGGCGTATATCGTGATGTCGAGCGTGGCGGCGCGCTTCTTTGAACCGCAGGTGAGCGGCATCGGCGCGACCCCGGTGGGGAGCGAAGTGTTCCGCATCGACCACGACGAAGTCTTCAACCAAACCACGCACCTGCAATATCAGCCGTTCAAGCGCGGCCCCTGGGTGGGCTTCAATTGGCGCTACGATAGCGGCTTGGTGGCGGGCCCTGTGCCCTGCGCGGGCGGCAATTGCGCCAATGGTCCGGCAGGGACCGACTCCGTCGTGGACTTTTCCGGATTGACTCCCGACCAGCAGTTTCAGGCCGGACTCTCCTGCGGCGGCGTGTTTGCCACCCCCACCACTCCCATCAGTCCAACCGGCTTGTGCCCGGCATCCCAGTACACTTCTTCCCTGGTGAAGATACCCGCCGCCGGCACCGAGAACGACGATCACAACCCACCCCGCATTGCGCCCCGCAACCTCTTCGACATCTCGGTGGGCGAAGATAATCTCTTCGGCGGTGACAAGCACAAATGGAGCCTCCGCGTATCCGTCATCAATTTGATGGACAAAGAGGCTCTCTACAATTTTCTTTCCACCTTCAGTGGAACGCACTACGTGACGCCGCGAACCATTACGGCGGAACTGGGATTCCACTTCTAACCTCGACTGCCTCATTCGTCAGGCCCCGGACCGGACAGATTTCCTTCCCGCCGGGGCCTGCCTTGCTTTCATTGCGACCCGCCGTGAATGACCGCAGGGGGAACCCCTTCCCGTCTTCGGCAACCGCAATTGGCAAACCTGTGGGTTTCAGCGAGGTGCCGGGTTCCCCGCCCGCGGGTAGAAAAACCGCTCCTCCCGCCATCCCTTCCGAGCTGTTCCAACCTGATCCGGAGACAGCTATCGATGCCGTCGCCCGCCTTTCGGTGGTTAAACGGCAGCCAAGTGACCGCAAGCAGGCACGGTAACTTCCCCCAGGACCCGCTTAGGATGGGAGGCTAAGCGGGCCGGTAACAGCTATGCCGGTTATAGTATGTTAATCGGTCAGGATCACGCTCAAGAGGCCATTGTTAACCGTCAACGCGCCGCTGCCCGCGTAATCGATAAAGCCCAGCGTCCGGAACTTGTTCATGAAATGGCTGACCCGCGACCGGGTGGTCCCGACCATTTGGGCCAGGTGTTCTTGATTGATTCCGGGATGGACGGTTTCGGTTCTGCTTTCCTTGCCAAAATGCGCCAGCAATAAGAGAATTCGCGCCAGGCGCTTCTCACTGGAGTTGAAAAGCTGGTCGACCAGATCCTCTTCAAATCGAGTGTTGCGGGTCAGCAGGTGGGTGATGAACATTTCCGAGATTCCGTGCTGCTCGTGGAGCAGACGCACCATCAGCGCCTTCTCGATTCGGTAAAGAGTGCAATCCGTCACCGCCATGGCCGTGGAGATGCGCAACGGCTGGCCGGCCAGGCATCCCTCGCCGAAAAACTCGTTGCCGCCCAGAATGGTGATGATCGCTTCCTTGCCTTGTTGGGAGGTCACCGCGAGTTTCACCCTCCCTTTCTGGAGAAACCACACGGAATCCGCAGTGTCTCCTTGCATGAAGATCGTGCGGTCGGCGCCGTATTCCAGAACGGTTTTCCCGTGCGAGATTCCGGCGAGGAATGCTACCCAATCGATGGGCGGGCTTTTCTGATTGGGCGTAGTGGGCTCAGGCTGGCTTTGGTTACGCGCCAAAACCGCCTTCCCTGTCTTGCGGAAGGCGGCGCCATTGAGAGGAATTTTTTTGCTGGTCATAACACTCTCCGTCTGCCGGGTGAAGATATTGTGATTTGGGGCGAATGCCGGAACCGTATTCCCGCCGTCGATGCCCGTGAGGCTGGCTCCCCAATCGGTAAACGGACGTTTCTTGTCCGCTACGGTAACCATCTTCCGCGGATTGATAGCCGGGCTCCTCCTCGGAGCTATAGCAACATTGCTTCCCATAATCCCCTCCTGTTGAAGCCAGCGAAATGGTTCTTCTCACCTTCGAGGGTTTCAGAATATATCCTGACGTTAATAACGTCCATCAGACCCAGTCTGATTCTTTCGTAGGACTTTGGGGCGGAGTGGCGGTCGGTGTTTGTCCTACAGGAAGGCTGAAGGAAGGCGGGAAAATAGGTTGCAGGCTGGATGGTCAGCCCATCAATTGGTACTTTCTCAAATCACCAGGCCGTTTCGGACCGCGTACTGGACGATGGCCGCACTGTTCTTAACGCCGAGCTTTTCCAGGACGCGGGTGCGATAGGTGCTGATGGTTTTTACGCTGAGCGACAGATCTCCGGCGATCTCCGTAACGGTCTTTCCCGAGCCGATCAGGCACATGATTTCATACTCGCGGTCGGAGAGCGTCTCGTGCGGCAGGCGCGTGAAATCTTTTCGCACGTTCGAGGCCAGCTTTTCGGCCAGGGTGGGACTTACATATCGCCCCCCGGCCAGGACCTTGCGGATGGCTTTCACCAATTCCTCGGGAGCGCTGTCCTTGGTCAGGTAGCCTTCCGCGCCCGCCTTGAGGGTTCGAAGGGCAAATTGGTCTTCCGAGTGAGCACTCAGGACCAGGACCGGAAGCCTGGGGCGCGCGGCCTTTAATTCCTTAAGGAGATCCAAGCCGCTTTTCCCCGGCAGGGTGATGTCGAGCAGCGCGACATCCCACTTTTGTTTACCAAGCTCTTTCAGCGCCTGCTGGGCATCGGAGGCCTCTCCAAATGCGGCCCCGGGGAGCTCATCGGAAAGCAGCGCCCGCAAACCACGCCGGACAATGGCGTGGTCGTCGACGATAAGGACTCGGATCATGCTTTGGCCCCGGACTTCTCCGGCGAGGGGAAGGGAACCCAGGCGGCGACGGTGGTCCCTTTCCCCGGAGCACTGGAAATCTTTACTTGGCCGCCCAGAATGGCGGCGCGTTCCCGCATACCCAGCAGACCCAGGGATTGGGAAAGGGAAGAGTCCGCCTGATCAAAACCCCGGCCGTTATCGCGGATCCACAGAACCAGCCGGTCCCCTTGCTTCTGTAGGACCACCTCGGTCCGCGTGGCCTGGGCATGGCGCGCGACGTTGGTCAAACTCTCCTGAAGAATCCGAAACAGCGCGGTCGAAACGTCGGGGGCAAACGCTTCACGGGTGAGCAACCGGTGACTGCATGGGATGCCGGTTCGGGCCTGAAATTCCTGGACCTGCCATTCCACGGCGGCCGCCAAACCCAAATCCAAAATACCCGGCCTGAGCTCGGTCGAGATTCTGCGAACATCCTGGATCAAGCTCTCGGCTAACTGCCGCGTGGAGCGGATCTTTTCGAGCATCTCGCCGCTTTCCCGCGGCAGCCGCCTCGCCAGCCAGGCGAGGTCCATTTTCACCGCGGTCAGCGACTGGCCCAGCTCATCGTGGACTTCGCGGGAGATCCTGGCCCGCTCCTCCTCCCGAACGGTCAGCAGGTGTGCCGCCAGACTTCGCAACTGCTCGCTGGAAGCCCGCAGTTCCTGCTCACCGCGCTTCGTCTCCGACAGGTCCGAAGCAATCAAGCAGACCGCCCGCGTGCCGTCCAGGCGGAGAGGATTCAAGGAGAGATGGACGGGCAAAGGGGGGCCTTTTCGCGATCGCAAACGGACCTCGCCCCGGCAGCTCCTTTGGGCGGCGCACTGGAGTAGGGCATCCAGCCGGACATGGTCGTCGGGCCAAACCCAGTCCGGCAGGGAAGAACCGATGACGCTCTGAAGCCGTGCTCCCAGGAACCGGGCAAAACGGCGGTTGCAATGCACCACGGTGTGATCGCTGCTGAGAACCGCGGCGCCTTCGTTCATCCTCTCCACAAAAACCCGGTAGGTGTGATCGGCCCCCTGCAGCGTGAACACTTTCTCCCCGCCGGGGCCGTTCACCACAATGGCATCCACTTCGCCGGAACGAATGGCGCGGAGGGTTTCCTCGGCTTCGTTCAGGCGGGCGACCAATTCACGGCGCGACAGGGCCGGCAGTTTTTGCGCGGAGCGGTTCTTCTTTCGGTTCGCCAACCGCTTGTCTCCTCCCACCTGCGATTACTCCCGCACCCTCAGATCCAGTCCGAAAAGCACTTTTTCCTGATTCGACATGTCGCCAATGAGCCTTCGCAGCGGGAGCGGGAGCCGCTTAATGAGCGTGGGCGCCGCCACAATCTGCTGGTCTCTAGCCAACTGCGCCTGCTGGTAAATGTCGATGACCTCCAGATCATACCGATTCTTCAGGTGCTGCTCACAAACCCGCTTGATATTTTCTACAGCCCGCGACGATTTTAACGTCGATCCGCTTACGTACAAACGCAAGAGGTACTTTGCCTGGCGAGAATGGGTGTCGGCCTTCTCCACTTTCCCTGCCCATCCGGGTTTCTGCTTTCCTGCCGGGCGGCTCTTTTTGGGGAGCTTTTTCATGGTGGCCTTGTGGCACTTCGCGTTGGGCCGAGCGGCGCTCGGCCCCATATCTGAACTGGATCAGTCTTCCTTTCGCACGTCCAGGCCCACCAATACCCGCACACTGTCGGACAAGTCACCGATAATCTTTCGAACAGGTTGCGGAAGTTTTCTGATCAGGGTCGGAACGGCGATGATCTGGTCGCCCCGCGCCAGTTGCGGATTCTCCAT
>Ga0326727_10017971_pt1 | contig 14537 bp, 12 predicted proteins | sample MB2enrmetagenome_FD_207643 | JGI IMG/M metagenome (GOLD analysis project Ga0326727, IMG submission 207643) | Lab enriched peat soil microbial communities from McLean, Ithaca, NY, United States - MB29MY | ecosystem: Environmental > Terrestrial > Soil > Wetlands > Peat | place: USA: New York...
ACCACAGCAAAATCCAACGTAGTGATATGGCAATCCATTCCAACATAATGCATTCGGTATCTCCTTTTCCAAGATGTTTTTCCTTACATCTTACTAAAAGGATACCTTATGGTTTCATTTTCTCAATCGTATGTTCTGAAATTCCACCTTTATCATAACTAACTTGACTAAGGAGAAATGAGTAAAAAATCCAAGAAACTTTGTTGTCACTTTGGCACAGCCAAATGTCATTCCTGCTTTGCACGAGTTTCCCTCAGCAAACTCCAATAAAAACCAAGACTGAAGACAAAAGGCACAAAGTAATAAAGCACTCTGAAAAGTATAGCTCCCAATACACCCTGGCTAAAGGGCACGCCAAATATAGCCAGTATACCGGCTATTGAAGCTTCCTGCACGCCGATGTCACCGGGAATAAACGAAATAACTGTCAAAGTGATACCAAAATTGAACCCGGTGATCAGAACTCCCAAGTGCACAGGAACCATGAGCGCTTTGAAGCAGAAAAACAGGCCCGCTATCATTGCTGCTACATCTCCTATGACCGACACTGCTAGAAGAAGTTCAAATTTAGGATTTTGTTTCAATACATCAATACCCTGAGTCACAGCGTCTTCAAAATTGTGGAGAGCTATATCGATATTCTTGCGGGTTATCAAATGCCAGACCTTACCTGAGATACTGAGGACAAAGGAGCGAATCCGTTTACTAAATGTAATGATGGTGGCTATAGCAATTGCGACTACAAGAATCACAATTATCAAAATCATTATGGTTACCCCACCAAATACCAAAGGGTAGGTGAAGATAATATAAATTAGACTTAAAGGGATCAGTGTTAAAAAAACGAGGTTTTTGAAATAGGATAGCAATAATGATGAACCCACATTTTGGCTTTGGGTTACTCCGCGGCGGTTCAATACTAGAAGCCTTAAAGCCATCGAAGCCGGAAGTGCTATTAAATTAGACAAAACATTTGAAACGAATCCCAGTCTCAATAAATACGAATTATCTACTTCAACCCCAAAAACTTTCAGCATCACGACTGTACTGATACTTTCCAGAAGATAAGACACCGCGACAAAACCCATTGCAATAAACAAATAGTTCCAGTCGGCTTTTACCGCGAGTTGCCTCACCTGATTTCGGTCGAGGAAAATAATAATCCCGCCAACTAATATCATCAACCCGATTGCAACAAAGGTTAAACGCGGATAAGATTGTGCTCTGGGTCGAATTGGTTCAGTCATATTTTGTTATAACCCTTTTAGCTATTGAAGTCTACTTTAAAAAGATAAAAACTTTGTTCACTTTAAATAATTAATTTCCTATTTCATAAAGGGAATAGACGATAAAATCCCTGCCATAAAAGCGAGCGAGATGTATTTGATGCTGCTTCCCGCAAGTGTAGCTATGAAGAATTTCCCTATGGGCATTTTAAGAGAACCGGCAACAATTCCAGCAACTTCAAAAGGAAGAAAAGGCTGCAACGCCAGAATACCAATCACTAGCGGGCCTTTATCTTTCACCCAATTTCCGATGTTCTTGTTGCAAAGCATCTCGTTAATACTGCACATGAAATTTTCCTTCAGCAAAACGTTGCGTCCCAATAAACCTGCGAAGTATCCGCCCAATCCACCAACGCTGACTCCGATGGCAGCAGCAAGTCCCACCATAAACGGATTCAATATCGCGGCAGCTGCAAAAAGGACAGAGATAGCGATGGCAGCAGGACCGAAGGGCACCAAGCTGACAGTCACGAACAAACCAAAAACTATCAGGTACGTTATCCAGGCAACGTTAAACATCGGTATGTGAATCCGAGTAAGTAACAATCTAGAACCAAAGGTTAATCCAATCGTGAGCGCGAGAAAGGCTAAAATAAGGAGCGCCAATCTTAACTTTTTCTGTAAGCTCATTGCCTTCAGATCGGTAATTACTCTGGAAAAAATAGCCGCAACTTGGTTTGCCATGGCCCTATTTAAAAACCTTTGACATAATTAATATCAGCCTCAGTATATTGGAAGCGCCATTGAATAATCATAAAAATCAGCTCCAAATAATTACGAATTTGTGGCATTTACTTGCTGATAAAAGCGCGTAACACAATCCATTCATCGTGTATGCTTGGATTTCTGAAAATTATTAAGAATCTGACTCTTGTTAACTGAGTGAATGTATAGGGATGGATCGATTGACTGTAGGCTATTGGAAATTCCGATATATTCACTGTTCCAGAATGGTAACTACGGCAATTTATGCAACTTTAGAATCTTTCAGCTTATGGGTTCTGAGGGAAAATATCATTCAAGAAGTCGAGCTTCTACGCATTTTTGGTAAGCATTCCCCAGAGAATTGGTAAGTAGCTCTTTAGCCTTATATAAACTGCTTTTTCTGGCATCGGGACTTTTCCCGGGAAAGGTCTGGAATACACTTTTACTACAGTGTGGTGTAATACATGCTCCCTAGAATCACCATGAGTTATAAATAAAAATAATTTTTCAAGTATTCCGTCGCTATTCAGGTTTCTGGTTAATAAGTTACGCACATTCCAATCGCCCTCGCCAATTACATTTCCGTGCTCGATTAATTGAGATTGATGAAGCACAAAAGAGCAAATCCAGACGTTTATAAGAGAAGGGATTATAATGGTTCTTGCTGATAGGTTAAATATTAAATGGGATAAGAAACCGATTCCGCCAAAAAATATTATCCAGGCACACAACGACAAGGCTAAACTATTAAAACGATATTTGTTTTTGTATTTTGAATTGAATGGAATTGTTATGGATGTCACCGCGACAATGAATACTGTACCCAGAATAATTTCTAAATAATTGTAAACTCTCTTTAAAACAGAGTCATTGATTTTCCCCAGCGGGTGAAATTCTTTGTCTTCCCAGCTATTGACGTTCATGTGATGGCCGCCGTGCAGCATTTTATAAATTTGAGGATCAGTTAACAGCATCCAGCTAAAGATGTAATAAAAGAAATTGTTAGGAATATTAGGAACGTATTTATGCCATGATTCGTGCATTAAAAATCCAACCCAGGTAAAAAAGAATACACCCGGGAAAATCATCAGGAATATAGTAAATAGCCCTAACTTGCTAAATACAAACGGCAACAAAAGTAAATACAGCGGCCACGTAAGGGCCGCAAAATAATATTTCCAGCTCTGTTGTTTAATCATTTTGTCTGATATATATTGGTTATTATCCATCGTTTAATACTCGCTGCCTTCAAGCTAATTCTGAGTTACGTGCTGTTTGATTTGAAAATCCATAATATTTATTCTCGTTTGGTAAGTGAATCTTTTTTAGATGATAGTGCCCAGGCTGTGCTTGCTGCAGCGACAAGTTTGATTATTTCCCCTGGGATGAAGGGAAAAAGCCCCATTGCTAAAATCGCGGGAAATGTAATTGCTCCTTTCCCCGCGAGGTTTGACCAAAGATGTAATTGAAGCAGACCCGGACCGAACACCAAAACAAAATCAGCGAAACTCATCAATAAAAACAGGTTACGAAAACTCCTCGTTTTTGCATATCTGTCCACAATATATCCCAAGAAAAATGCAGCCAGAACAAATCCAAGAAGATACCCGCCTGTGGGGCCGGCTATCGCGGACAAGCCTCCCGTTCCTCCGTTAAACCACGGTACTCCCGCGATTCCTAACCCAACATACATTGCCATACTTATTCCGCTCCACCACTGCCCCAAGAGGATGGCTGCCAGTAGCACTCCGAAGGTCTGACCGGTAATTGGTATCGGAGTCCATGGTAACTGTATTCGGGCTTGAGCTAAAAGACCGACAAAACATGCAATCCCTAAAGATAGGGAAAGTTTCTTTACCCAACCCAATTCGCGGCGCCATTGCCAGGCGTTATCTCTGGCTACTCTATATCTTTCCAGTGCGGGTACCGTCATGCTATTTCTCCTTTGAAAATTAATAATTAATTAATCGATCGAGCTGAATTTCTCAAAGATACATCTCCGCTGATGAAATCCATCATTGTCGATATCGATAGCTTCGCCTTCAATATCGGTCATGCCTTCCGTTATCTTTACCCGCGAACCAATGGTATTGTTGAGTTCCTTCCATTCGTCCCTAACTGAACCAAATCCCTGAGCTAAAAACTTCGTGTAGATTAGTTCAAACTCACTTAGAAAACTTTGGACCAATTTTACCCGCGAAGTATATTTCCCGCATTCATCAATCAGAGACGTAGCGATGTTGGAGATATCTTCACTAAAAACCGAAGCGGGCATGTTTACGTTTAGCCCGATACCCAAAATCACATAATTTACACCATCGATTTCGGAACTCATCTCGGTTAGTATTCCGCCGACCTTCTTCTTGCCAACGATAATATCGTTGGGCCACTTTATCATTGGTTGGAGGGAAACTGTTTCTCTAATCGCTTTAGTCAGGGCCACACCCGCGATAAGAGGAATTTGCACAACCTGGGACGGCATCAGATTTGGTCTTAAAATGAGGGAGAGATATATTCCTCCCTGGGGCAATGACACCCAACTCCTTCCCTTCCTGCCGCGTCCTTTATCTTGCGTTTCGGCAATAACTAGTGTCCCCTCACTGGCTCCATTTCTCGCCATTTCTGCAGCAATATCCTGAGTCGATGACACGGAGTTATAATACAGGACGGGCTTTCCCATGATTTGCGCATTAAGCCCATCTTCAATCTCTTCAGGCAAAAGAAGGTTTGTGCTTTTTTTAAAGGTGTATCCTGTCTTCGGAGAGGACTGGATTTCATAACCCATCTTACGGAGCTCGTTTACATGTTTCCAAACGGCTGTTCTAGATATCTTTAGCCGCTTCCCTATTTCTTCGCCGGAGATGTGTTTTTCTTGTCTTAACATCTCGAGAATTAATTCCCGCATAACGATATATTTTAGGTAATAATCAGTGTATTGTCAACAACATAAAACATGATGGTTGACACATACATTCGTTTTAATTGTTATTTTGATCTTCGACCTCGGAAAAGAAATGGCTGTTTGTGTTTAAACATACGATCTCGTCATGGTGTCTGTTCTTAACGTGACTATCTAATAGAAGTTTGTAAAATATTTTCATTCGAGTCAAAATAGCTGGTCAAAAGACTAAAATGTTAACTAAAAAACTGCGCAGAGTTTTCAAGGTTGACTTCTGAATCTAGCATCGAGGGAATAAAGGAACCTTCCACTCCTAAAACACTTCTTCCTCTTTTCCGCTTTTTTGCGAAAATAGAGCATCGGTGTCACACTTATTTAAATGAAATTAGTGTGACACAACGGCACTTGACATATTATAATAATCGGATTATATTGAGGTTGTTTTTAACTTCGCATCTGAAGCTAACTTTTGATGTCTAATATGGAGTTACGCTTCGTGAAGATTGATAACCGCGAATATCAAACTGTCGTACTCGCCGGACTGTTACATGATATTGGTAAACTATTGCAGCGGGGTACATTTGGTGCAATCGACATCAAAGGAAAACACCCTGCAATATCTGCCAATTTCGTTTCAGCATTTACCGATGTTTTCAATCCAATCTGTGATGTTACTTTGCTGCGAACCCTGGTTCAGAAACATCATGAAAGCCCCTATTTTGAACTGGAGCTTAACGTCAGCAGCATCAATGCTAGTCGTATGAAGGTTTGCATCCGTAAACCGTAAAAGTTACCATGACTAACATAGCCGTAACTATTAAATAGTTTTTTTCATTTTTATCCCTCTATGAATATATCACGAAGTTGAAACACTTTTTTTTGATTGATAAATGTTCACTGAATGCATGCTGCTCTTCGATTTCACTTTGACGGAGCGTAACGGCTAATCCCGCCAAACGGACAGGAGAACCAGATATCGCCAGACTTTTCGTACACTATTTGTACAACCAAGTCGCCAGCCAGGCCGTTATTTGTAGAAAATGATTGCCAGGTTTTGCCGTTAAAATAACCTACTCCGTAACTGGTTCCACACCATACGTCATTTTGATTGTCAGTAACGATTGCATGGATGGAGTTGCCCGGTAAACCGTCAGCAGTCGTATAACTCTGGAACTCGGTACCGTCATATTTAATAACGCCATGGTCTGTCGCTAACCAAACATTACCGTTCTGGTCTTGTGCAACATCAAATATATGGTCCTCGGGCAAAAATGACTGCCACGCCGTACCGTTTAAAAGGTAAAGCCCGTTACCGTATCCGTAAGCCCAGATGTTGCCGGATTTATCCTGATATAATCCGGCAACATCATTATCCGCTAATCCGTCCGCGGTGGTGTAAAATTTCCAGTTAGCGCCGTCTAAATGCACGATGCCATCAGCAGAAGCAACCCAGATTGTGTTCTGATTATCAACGGCAATGGAATGAATCAAAGTACCCATTGGGGATACTACTCCAAAGATATCGCCGATATTAAAAGTGGTCCATGATTTGCCGTCGTACCGGGCAACAATATTTTCTGTGCTAACCCATATCCCACCGGTATTGTCCGCCATCACTGAATTAAACGAACCAAAAACTCCGAAAGGCAGATTGACCGTATTCCAGAAGGTTCCGTCATAAAAATAAAGAGTTCCTCCCGACCAGCACCATAGGTTGCCTTGCGCATCTTGCGCAAAAGATGTAGCGTTAACAATATCCTGATTGACCATCTCCCAATTTTTACCGTCGAAGCGGCTCAAGCCGTTGCCTGAATCAAACCAGATATTGCCGTTGTTATCGGCGGCCATAAAAGTTTGCTCGTCGATGCCTCTGATATCATCCGTGAGATAGGTTTTCCACGAACTGCCGTCGAATCTAAGCACTCCGTCTGAATTTGCCCCGCACCAGATGTTCCCTTTGTCATCAGCAGCGATGGAACCGATATCATGAACCGGGCAGCTATAATTTTGCCAGGTTTTGCCATTATAGCAATATAATGTATTAAAGTAGGCGCACCAGACATTTCCTTTGTCATCTATTGTGATTGATTGGGCTTCGGAATCGATTGGTTCCATTTCGATTTTTTGCCATGTTTTCCCATCATAGCGGTATAAATAAGTAGTGGCAAAATCGGATGTATCCTGAAACCATAAATTATCATTCTTATCTGTGCCGATAAAACTGATAGTACCTTGAGGAAACCCGGGAATATCCTGACTGTCTACCCATGATTTGCCGTTATAACGTTGAATTCCTTGCCAATTGACAGACCAAAGACTATTATTTTTATCAACTGCGAGAGCAGTGATTGCTCTGATGGCGGGCACCGGACCGGGTGGTGTTTGATCCGGAATTTTTATCTGTTGATATTTGCCGTTAAAGAGGTAAATACTGCCGTCGCTCATGCCGACATAGAGCTTATTTTTACTATCGAAGGCGATGGATGAAACCCCGATTGACCCTGCGCTATTAATACCGGTATTCGGATAATTTTGCCAGATTTTACTGTTATATTCGGTGACTCCTTCAATTGTTACGAACCAGAGATTACCGTCTTTGTCCTGAGCGGCTCCAGTAACATAGTTGCTTATCAGTCCATCCAGGGTCGTGTATTTTTGATAAGCGACGGTAGTCATATTCCAATCTATAACCCCGCCTTCCGTGGCTACCCAGAGATCGTTTCCCTTTACAAGCACCTGCCCGACTGTATTGCCATCGGTATAGGTAGTCCAATCCACCTTGTTATCTATGGAAGAAGTTGTTGGGGAAGACGTAGTTTCTGAAACAGAAGTTCTCAGGCAACCAGATAAAGACATTGCAATAATAATTGCTGCAATTAACGATTCCCACTTCTTTAACCGAGCAATGCTAAAGACTGCCGGTAATCTCCCATTCATGATGTCTTCCTTAAAATTTCTGAAAAGCCCATTAATTATTAATACGAAAAGAACGGGAAAACTTTGTATTGATTTCGCAAAACAAGATTGATTATCTTTATCATTTAATTGCACTTTTTCCTGTAACACAAGCATTATTATTACTCTATTACGACACCGTGAAATGAACAACTACTAATGCACCCCACTCATCACCACCCACGATGGTATAAACCCCCGGTACAAAGTTGGTTAAAGCTGCAGATGAGGTTCCCACCCAGTAACCAGTTGTCTGAACTTCGGCATTCATGTTCTCGGTGGAGACCGGATTAGTATTGGAAATCTGAAATATGGCAGCAATATCACTCGACGATTGAAAAGCATATGCATTGATTGCAGCAAAAATCGCAGGGCAACCATATGGTGCAAGGGGATCGTAAAGTTTCAATGGCGTCCCTGACGAAATATTACCGGAAGTATAATATCCCTGATAAACTGCCATTCCGAAGGGAAAGTTAAGTGTTCCGCAAGAACTCACGCTTAACCCATTCAACGGCCATTTATCAGATGCAGGAACATTATTCGTTTTTAGTTGGGTATTTGTCTCGTCAATAACAATAGTAACTTGTTGCCCTGGCTGATAGGTTGTTGCGTCGATTGAAAGAGATAACCTTAGGCCATCATTAGATAATGATGTGGCTGAATTGCCGTCTGTGGTTTCCGTCGAAACTGTGAAATGAAGAACTACCAGAGCACCCCATTCGTCTCCATCGATTATGGTGTACACTCCAGGGGCGAAGTCGTGTTTGCTGGTTTCAGGGCTAACGCCCGTCCAGTAACCAGCCTCAGCCAATTGGGTATTTACCGCAACGGACGAGTCCGGGAAGGAGGATGAGCCGCTTATTATGGTGGCAATGTCGCTTAATGGTTTAAAATCAAATGCAGTTGATGGCATCGGTCCTGGACATGGAGGGGGCACACTATAGTCATACAGAGCAAGAGGCGTTGCAATGGGAAGCTCTGAAGAAGTATAGTTTTCCTGGAAAATAGCTATCCCATAAGGATACCCGAAGCCCCCCGGACCATTGTCGCATGGACCTAATCCCAGATCACTGTATACCCAACTGTCGGATACCGGAACATCGTTCTCAACCGACAGCGTGTTCTTAATGTCAATAACTATCGAAACGTCCTGCCCCGGCTGGTATATTGTTGAGTTAAGGGAAAGAGAAAGGGTGAGGCCGTTGGCAGAAGTAGATGAGGCTGAGTTGACATCATTAAAGTTTTCTGATGACGTTGTTGTGGTTTGAGAGGGAGTAGATGACACGGCATGAGTACTGACGATTCCAGTGGAAGTTGATGTTGTCGTCGTAACTGGCGTAATAATGGCATAGACGATCAAACCCAGTACACCGAGCAAGTACAAAATACAAATACCTAATAACCACTTCACCTTAAACATTTTTTGATTTCCGACCTATATTGGCATCTTTTTAATTTCACATTAATTGACAACCGTGAAATGTATAAGTGCTAAATTACCCCATTCATCACCACCCACAACGGTATAAACCCCTGGAGCAAAATTGGTTAATTGTGAATTGGAGCTGAAGCTATCATCAGGCCAGTATCCATTTATGGTAAGTTCATATTGCATTTGCTGAGAGTTATTTAATGGATTAGCAGGATTTTCAATAGCCTGTGCCCAATCAAGCGATGGTTGAAAAGAATACGAGATTACTGGATAATTTGTGGGACATAACCGAGCTACATGGGGATCATAAAGTGTGAGCGGTGTCCCGGTCGAAAGATTTGAAGAATTATAGTCTCCCGAAAACACTGCAATTCCGTAGGGAGAGGTAAAGTTGCAGGGAGCAACACCTAAACCTTTGTATAGCCAATTGTCAGATACGGGAACATTATTAATCTCTGAGAGTGTATTCGTTTCATCGAGAGTTATCGAGATCTGGTGTTGAATATTTGGAGTAGAATCAACTGAAAGCGATAACTTTAGACCATTTGACGAGCTGGACGAGGCTGAGCCAACAATGTTAGACGTTGTGGTCGTTGTAGATGCAATAGTGGGGTTCACAGTAATTAATAGTTGTTTTTCGGACCCCATGCCTGCATGGTCAGCTACCTGGAAAGAGACGAAAGCTGGTCCCCAACCAGCCAATGGCGTGCCTGAAATCACACCGCTAAGAGGGTCAAGCTGAAGACCAGGAGGTAGTGTCGCCATCGCAAACCATGTATAGGGTGGCGACCCGCCATGCACTTTAAGAGTCTGTGAGTATGCGACACCTTCGGTCCCTTCAGGCAAAGAATTTGTAGTGATGGTGGGGGTCTTTGATGAAGCACAACTGGCAGAAAAAATTAGCCCAATTAGTATTATTGAAAGCAAGAGCATTCTCATCCGATTCTTCATTTTTATCGCCTCCAAATTCCCTTATTGGTCCTAAGGACTACGGTCGCTCAATGCCCATGCAGTACATTCTCCAGAATACTGGTGTCACCGATAATCTCAAAACTACCATCTACCGTGTAGGCTGTGCTGCCATAAACCACGCGGCTAGGGTTGCCATTATTCCGATCCCATTGGATTCCCACCCATTTGGCTTGTGCCAGCACCGTGCCAGCAGTGTTACAAAGATTTACGGGTCGGGGGAAAATAGTGGTCAGCAAATGACCGTCAGAGGTTTGAGGGATTGCGTTCGACCAAGTGTATGACAAGAAATTTTGAGGCAAATCACTGGTTGATAGAGAAGCTCCCAGTTCATTCAGTACTTGTGTGATCGCATTTGCCAAAATTGGGTAAGCGCTTCCGTTTTCGTCATAACTTCCGATATAATTTCCAACTACATTGGAAGTGAATAGATATGGACCATTGGCCCAGGGTTGCAGGTTAGCAAATGGGGAAAGTAATTCCGCCGCATTGTCAATACTTATTATGGGCGGGATTCGACCGATGGGCCCGAGAAGAATAACGAGTCTATAATTGTAAACACCCTCTAGTCCCAGCACTTTGCCATTTCGGTCTGTTACCACCGCCCCTTGAGTTATGCCCCCGCTGTAGACCCCGTTTGGCAGGCCAACCCCAAAATAAAGAGGTACTGAGTTCGGAGACGTATCGGGGCCTCCTATCACGTTGGTAGGTTCCGGAACAGGGTCAGAATTGATTTGCGCCCAAACAATTAACGGTTCATTTGTCTTGAGCGTTGACGGATCTCTGGTGGGTACTGGTGGTAAACTGCCTGAATCCAATTTCAGCAGGGTTGCACCAGTACGGGCGTCGATTGCTTGGATTGAAGCCAAAATAGTTTCATTATTTTGGGTTGTTACTTCTATGTCCCCGTCTGCAGGCTTGTAATCCTCATAATCAATGATAGTCAGGATAGTCGTGCCGTCTCCAACCGGCACCCCAAGAGCCTCAAAATTCTTGGAGCCTGTACTTGGGTCAATTATCCATACCTGCACCACGGAATGAATTGTTGACTCAATGGCTGGAGATGATGAGGCACTTGTTGTGGTGGTTGATAATGTTGCAGCAGTAGTAATAGTAGATGGGCTGGTAGATGAGACGTGATCACTTGTGTCTGAGGTGACAGTAATTGTTGTTACCATTTTTGCCCATAACGATCCATCAGTAAGAATATTTTGTGGAGACAGCATACCTAGCTCGACGGGACCGTCGGTATTGCCCAGAAGAGTGCCATTTTCCGAATAAATCAAAGTAAGTGTCGGCATGGTCTTCGGGGTACTTGGGTTGCCGGTGGTATCGTAGTAATTAAAATTACCATTGGTTATTTGGTCGTATGATAACGTCTGGGTATATTTATCCGAGGACGTAAAAACAACATTATCCCCTTCGGATATTCCACCCACAGTGCCGAGCAAGTCTGTCAGTGCCACACCCTGATAAGAAAACGGGCCCGTAATAGTGCCACTCTGACTCATGTATCCACCATTTCCCGTTATTGAAGGTAATGCTTGCAAATCCATTAGCGAAAAGTTGTTAACCTTACTACCTTCAGTGACGGTAAGTACGATCTCACCTCCCGGGGGTATTGTGGTGGTACTCGCAGGGGTAGAGGTTTGGGTTGTAGTTGTGGCTGATGTGCAAGATGCCAGCAACATTACAGCCACCAAGAATACACATAAACCTAACCAAGTAACCTTTTTCATTTGCTGATTCCTTTGGTTATTTCTAATGTTGTAACGAATAAATCGTTTAAAAGTTAGGGATAAGTACGAAAGAATGTATGATTATAAGCAATTATATCCATTCTTATTTGACTTATCACTCCCATTTTGTAATCTTCGAGCGAAAATCGCGATCTATGTCTACCGAGAGGCATAGAAATGTGATACGTTTTATCTTTTCTATTAACAAGTAGGATTACAATAAAAAGAATAAAAATTCTCTCCCACCATTAATTTTCCGAGTAATGCCAAATTACGCCACTGCCATCAACGGCATAAACATTAGACGAGGAAGTACCCCAAACCGCAACAAAAACGTTGGTAGTATCCATGTGCCACTGACTCCATGTCTTGCCATCATAATGTAGGATAACGCCTCCCGGGCCGACAGTGAAAATGTCAGACGAAGAACTGCCCCAAATGCCTGCAAGCGGATTAGTCAACCCACTTGTCATAGTGCTCCAAGCATAGCCGTCGTAATGCATAATAGTGCCGAATTCCCCCACAGCGAAAATATCAGATGAGGAATTGCCCCAGACAACTAAAAGTTGATTGGTTGTACCGCTACCAATATTGCTCCAAGTACTGCCGTCGAAATGCATGATAGTGCCTTTATCGGACACTGCAAAAATATTGGACGGAGATGTACCCCAAATGCTTTCAAAGAAAGCTACTGCAGGTACGTTCATGCTACTCCATACATTGCCGTTGTAATGTAGTATGATGTTTGGCCCCAAGGCAAAAACATTAGACGAGGAAGTACCCCAGACGGAGTCAATTTCAGTTGTAATACCGCTTGTCATTTGACTCCATGCCTTGCCATCATAATGCAAGATGGTACCTTGCCTGCCCACCGCAAAAACGCCATGCGAAGAATTACCCCACACCCCATAAAGAGCATTAGTTGTACCGGACGTCATAGTATTCCATGACTTCCCGTCGTAATGTATGATATTGCCGGATTCCCCCACAGCAAAAACATCGGACGAAGAGGTTCCCCAGACATTTCTAATTTGGGTAGTGCTTCGCTGAGATGTCCAAGTTGGATATGAATTATTAGATGGCAAAGAACAGCAGGCGATTGTCGAGCCGCAAAGAATCAAGACTATGAACAAAATAAGTAGTTTTTTCAAAGGTTTTTTCTTACCTATAAAATTTTTGCACTTGTGGAGGTTAAACTCGAGCAGCCATGCAACCCTACTTACATTACAAAAGATGCTCAAATAAATAGCGGCCGCAGTTTCTCGTTAAAAGTAATTTAGCCGCTTTCTGGGGCATAGTATGAATCTTGCAATTAGGTCTTACAATTTCAATTATTGAATGGCCTTATTCATGGCTTTGGCGCTGTAACAGTATGGCACTAGCTTCTAGTTTGTTGCAGTTTATATCATGGTATCATGAAATCTCTGGTAAAATGCCGACAATTCGTTTACATTTTACCGACAAATCACCGATAATTTACTTACAACTTACCGAGTTATCCGGTGTATTGTTACAGCAATTCCCGTGAATCTTAACTAACACCAAAGAAATTGGTAACCGGTTTTTCTGGCTAAGTTGTGGGCGAAAGCCAGTAAATGAATCTCGAAGTACCATAAGGTATTTTAATAAGATCGGACTTGTTAGAGAAGAAATGAGTGGTTGCTTTACCAAGACGTTTCTAAGAAATTTCTTTAAAACGATATCCTACACCACTAACAGTCAACACATATTTAGGATTTCCGGGGTCGACCTCGATTTTTGCTCTCAGTCGTTTCAAGGTGACTTGAACCAGCTCCTTTGCGTTCCCATATTCCTTACCCCATACCGCATCAAGTATTCGTTGATATTCCAGGACTGTTCCGGCGTTGAGAACAAGTTCCCTAAGTAATTCATATTCTTTCGGCGTTAGTTCGACTTCTTCACCTTTCAAAGTGACGCGTCGTTTAGCAAGATCAATCAACAATTGCCCATCGTTAAATTCAACTTTATTAATAACGTTGGATATTGTTTTTCTGCGCCGGAGCACCGCCTCGACCCGCGCTGTCATTTCTGCTATTTCGAAAGGTTTGGTTATATAGTCATCTGCCCCAAGTTCAAGTGACTCGACTTTATCTACGGTGTCCGTTCTGGCGCTAAGCATAATAATGGGTATATCTGAATTTTTACGAAGCTGTCGTAAAACCTGGAAGCCACTCATGACAGGCATTGCAATGTCGAGAATCACCAAGTCCGGAGATTCTGCTTCTATCATACTTAGAGCTTCACGCCCATCAGCCGCCTCCAGCGTATGATACCCGACCTCTTGCAAAGCTTCCTGCAACAAATTCCTTATATCTTCAATATCATCAACTACCAATATCTTCTCATACATAAATATTCTTCCAATTGTTCTCTGGCCTTTTGATTATACTCAAGAATCCTGCGCCGGTACCGCCACAAAAAACGTTGACCCTTTCTTTAACTCGCTTTCCAACCAAATTTCCCCTCCCATGGCTTTGGTCCATTCTTTGGCAATATATAGGCCCAATCCGCTCCCTTTGATATTTCTG
>Ga0326727_10017972_pt1 | contig 14536 bp, 9 predicted proteins | sample MB2enrmetagenome_FD_207643 | JGI IMG/M metagenome (GOLD analysis project Ga0326727, IMG submission 207643) | Lab enriched peat soil microbial communities from McLean, Ithaca, NY, United States - MB29MY | ecosystem: Environmental > Terrestrial > Soil > Wetlands > Peat | place: USA: New York...
AGACGGCGGCGGCCACCGCGCCGTCGGGATCGTGCGGAAACTGGGCCAGCAGGCCGGAGATCAGGCCGGTAAGGACATCGCCGCTGCCGCCGGTTCCAAGAGCCGGCGTGCCGGTGGGGTTGATCCATACGCGGCCATCGGGGAAAGCGATGACGGTGCGCTGGCCCTTGAGCACCAGGGTGACGCCGCGCGTGGTGGCGAAAGAGCGGGCGGCGCCGGCGCGGTCCCGCTGAATATCGGCGGCGGGCACGCCGGTCAAGCGCGACATTTCCCCGGGATGGGGGGTAAGGACGCGAACCATGCCATTGCCGTGCAAGTTTCCCGCCAGCGCGTCGGCATCGAGCACCAGCGGCCCTTCGAAGGTCTCGGCGGCGCGCGCCACCAGGGCCTCGATATCGGGGTGCAAGCCCAGTCCGGGACCCATGGCGAGCACGGTTTTCCCTTCCGCGACAGCGCTCAGATCGACGCTCGAAGAAATGGTTCCGGCGTCGTTTTCGGCGAGCGGCGCGGTCATCAGCTCGGCGGCGTGAGCGGCGATGACGGGGACGGCGCTCGAGGCGGAAGCCACGGAAACCAGGCCAGCGCCGGCGCGCAGAGCGCCCAGGCCGGTCATGGCGGCGGCGCCTGTTTTGCCGCGCGAACCGGCTACCACCAGCACATGGCCGAAGGTTCCCTTGTGGCCGGAAGGCGGCCGCGGGGCCAGCAAATGGCGGAACATGGCGGGCTCTACCAGCGCCAGCGAGATGGATTCGTCTTCCTCGAACATCTCCGGCGGGCTGCCGATGGGCCGCACCACCAGCTCGCCGACGAAGTCGCAGTTGGGCGGCATGACGTGAGCGACTTTGGGGGCGGTAAAGGCGACCGTATAATCGGCGCGCGCGCATTCGCCCGCCCGCTCGCCCGAATCGCTGGGCATCCCGGAGGGGATATCGACGGCCACCACTTTGGCGAGGGGAAAACCGGCGTTGATTTCGCGGATGCCTTCGAGCATGAGGCCGCTGGCCGGTCCGGAAATGCCGGTGCCCAGGAGCGCATCGAGCACCAGCGTGGCGTAGCGCGCGCCGGGCTCGATGCCGGGCCAGATGGGGCAGCCGCAGGTCTTGAGCATACGATAGTTGGCCGCCGCGTCGCCTTTCAATTCCTCGGGAGCGGCCAGCAGGACCACGTGCAGCAGGCGCGGGTCGAAGCGGGTGTAAAGCTGGCGGGCCACGGCCATGCCGTCGCCGCCGTTGTTGCCCTTGCCGCACAGCACCACGATGCGCTGTTCGGAGAGCGGCGCGAAACGTTCGGCCAGGAACTCCACCACCCGGTGCGCGGCGTTCTCCATGAGGATGATGCCGGGGATTCCGAGCGCCATGGTGAGCCGGTCCACCTCGCGCATCTGGGCGGCGGTGAGGACTTTCATATGCGCCGCACCACCACCATGGTCATGTCGTCCTGCAACTCGGAGGAGCCGGTCCACTGGACCACCGCTTCCATGATGCGGGCGATGATCTCGGAAGAGCCCGCATAGGCGTAGCGCAGGACCAGGTCTTTCATGCGGTTCTCCCCGAACATCTCGCCGTAAGGGTTTTCCGGCTCGACGATGCCGTCGGTGTAGGCCACCACGATATCGCCGTTCTCCAACTCGACGGTGCGCTCTTCGTACTTGGCGAACGGGAAGGCGCCCACCACGGTTCCGGTGGGGTCGAGATTGGTGAAGCCGCCGTTGCGCACCAGGATGGGCGGCAGGTGGCCGGCGTTGGTGTAGGTGAGCGCATGCCGGGCTTCGTCGTAGATGGCGAAAAAGAAGGTGGCGTATTTTTCCGGGGTGGTACTGGCGAAGAGCTGGCGGTTGAGCTGGGCCACCAGGCGCGCGGCGGAGAAATGCCTGGGGGCGGCGCCATTGGTAGCGCTCAACTGGGTGCGCATGGTGGATTGGATGGTGGCCATCAGCAAGGCGGCGGAAATCCCCTTGCCGGCCACGTCGCCGATGGCGAAGGCCAGCTCGGAGCCGGGCATGGCCATGAAATCGTAGTAATCGCCCGAAACCACGCGGGCGGGTTTGCACACGCCCTTCAGCTCGAGGGTTTTGGACGAGGGGACGTCGCGCGGGAAGAGCTGGTTCTGCACCTCGCGGGCGATTTCCAACTCCGATTGGAGGCGCTCCTTTTCCTTGGCCACCACGATCAGGCGGCCGAGGTTCTCGGTCATGGTGTTGAACGAAGAGCCCAGCTCGGCGAGCTGATCGTCGCCCTTCACCGGGATGCGATAAGAGAAGTCGCCTTCCTTGACGGACTGCGTGCCCTGGTACAACTCGTGGACCGAGCCGGTGATGGTGCGGCTGAGCTTGATGCCGGCCCGCAGGGAAACGATCTCGATGAAGAGGAACAGGGCGATGATGGCGATGAATGCATCCCGCGCCATGTCGTTCATGGGGAAACGTTGGCCGGGCCTCTGTTCGAAGATAATGCCCAGCACCGAGCTCATGCGCGTCCGCACCACCAGCAGGGCGGTGGTCTGGTCGGTGGGAGACTCCCACGAAGAGATCTGCAAGAAAAAGTAGCCGCTGACGCCCAGATCGAGCGCATTCCGCGGGGCCGGCACGCGCGCTTCCCGCGACACCGCTACGTAGGTCTCGTCGTCCTCGCCGGGCGGCTGGATTATGTTGACGAAGCTCAAGCGCGGGTCCAGCTTGTAGAGCACATCGCTGGTCACTGGAAAGAGGACGGTGGCCTCGCCGGCGTCGGGCCCGGTTCCCACCACGTGGGCCCACATGTAGAGGCGCTTGGCGTCGCCTTCCTGCCGGAACACCAGGCCGCTGGTGCGCCCCCATTCGGGTGGCGGGTGGCGGGTAAGGGTGGAATCCGCGGGGCGGCGGATCTCCTCCCGGCCGGTGACCAGTATCTCGGAACCGGGGAACCTGTCTCCCAGGGTGCGGAGCATATAGGACATGTAACCCTGCTGCGGGCCGGCCGCAGTCGCGGCCGCAGTCCCGGCCGGCTGCGGTCCCAAGGCGGGGTTGCCGCCTCGGCCGCCCCGGCCGAAGGCGCCGAATCCCCTGCCGAGACCGGAGAACCTGCCCCCGCCCGGACCGCCTCTTCCACCAGGCGTCGCGTTGCCGCCCCTTCCGCCAGGCGCCGCGTCGCCAAATCCCCCGGGGACGAGGTATTCGGTCTGCCGCAGCAGGCTGTTCTCCCGATTCGACAATGCGGTCCGGACGAAGTACGCCGCCACCTGCCCCACGAACACGTAGCCGGCGGCGTACGCCAAGGTCAAAATGAGCGCGATGGGGACCACGGCGATGAAGAGATAGGCCACAATCAGGCGGTTGCGCAGGCGCCAGATAACCTTGCGCATCGCGCGGCTGGCGAGGCGCACCAGGCAGATGATGCCTAGCACCAGGGCGGCCAGGGCGGTGACGATCTGCCAGTCGGGAGACACACCGGTGAGTTTGAGCAGGACGAAAATGGCGGCCACGAAGAGAAAGGCCTTCTCGACCCGGCCGAGCCGGCGCCAAAACTCCCGCAAGCCTTTCCGCATAGATTTAGACTAGCGTACGCGAACGCCCGATGGAAGGGTTTATGGAGCAGGTTGGGATATCCCGCCGGGATCGATCTATCGATCTCCCGGAAGCGCGCGTTCTCACTGTATGGTGGCCGGTGAACTGCTTCGGACCCAGTGCTCGAGTTTGTCCGCCAGTTCACCGCGCTGCACCGGCTTGCAGACGTAGTCGTCCATGCCGGCTTCCAGGCAGGATTCGCGAGCGCCCGTCATGGCTTCCGCGGTCATGGCGACGATGGGCACGCGCCGGCCTCCCCGTTCGCGGCGGCGGATCTCACGGGCGGCGGCGTAGCCATCCATCTGCGGCATCTGACAGTCCATAAAGACCAGGTCGTAGGGCGCCATTTCGAGCATTTGGACGGCCTCCAGTCCATTGGCCACCAAATCCACCCGGATGTCCAGAATCTCCAACATGCGGCGCGCGACCTTCTGATTCACCGCATTGTCTTCGGCCACCAGGACCCGGATACCTCGTCCCGCAAACCGTTCATCCCGAGCCGGGACGCCGGCAGCGGTCTGCTGGCAGTGTCTGGAATTGTCCGGAACAGAGCGGGCCAGTTGCTTGGACCAGACCGTGGCCAGGGTGTTCAGCAACTGCGACTGCCGCACGGGCTTGACCAGGGAAGCGTCGACGAAGGCGCCCTCCATGGGTCTCACTTCACTCCAATGCCCCACGGATGTCAGCAGAATCACCACCGTGTCGCGGATCATGCGGTCGTTCTTGATGGCGGCGGCCAGGGTGGCCCCGTCCATGCCGGGCATCTGATAGTCGAGGAGCGCGAAGTGGTAGGGATCGTTGGAGGCTTTGGCCTGGCGCAGGGTCTCGACCGCGTGCTCGGCGGAGGCCAGCGATCCGTTGCGCATGCCCCAACTGATAACCTGCTCGTGAAGCACGCGCCGGCTAACCTCGTTGTCGTCGACGATCAGGATTCGCAGGTTCCGCAGGTCGGACACGGGGAAAGGCGTCGGGCAGGGATGGGTATCGAGTTCCAAGGGCAGCCTGAACCAGAATGTAGAGCCCTCGCCCACCCGGCTGCTCACTCCGATGGAGCCGCCCATGAGCTCCACCAACTGCTTGGAAATGGCCAGTCCCAGTCCGGTTCCGCCGAATTCGCGGGTGGTCGAGCTGTCCACCTGGCTGAAGGTTTTAAATAGCGAACCGAGCTTGTCTTCGGGGATGCCGAGGCCGGTATCCTGCACCGAGACTCTGATGCCGGCTCTCCGCGAGTCCCGCGTCTCGCATTCCACGGTCACGACAACCTGGCCGCCGGCGGTGAATTTGACGGCGTTACCGACCAGGTTCGTCATGACCTGGCGAATTCTTCCGGCGTCCCCCACAAAGCCGTGCGGGACATGAGACGGATACTCCAGGACCAAATCGAGTTTTCTGTCGTCGGCCCTGGGGGCCAGCATCTCGTTGACCTCCTCCATCACCAGGCGGAGGTCGAAGGCATGCGATTCAATTCTCAGCTTGCCGGCTTCGATCTTGGAGAAGTCGAGGATGTCGTTGATGACCGTCAGGAGGGCCTCGGCGGACCGGCGCGCGATATCGGCGTACTCGCGCTGCTGGGCGTTGAGGTCGGTGTCGAGCAGCAGACCCGTCATCCCAATCACGCCATTCATGGGGGTGCGGATCTCGTGGCTCATGTTGGCCAGGAATTCGCTCTTAGCCCGGCTGGCCACCTCGGCGGCGTCCTTGGCGCGCGCCAGCTCCTCCTGCGCCCGGCGCTGTTGGGTGACATCGCGGAATCCCCAGACGCGTCCGACTCCCTTGCCCCTGACGATCTGTGGTTCGGAATGGCGCTCGAAGACGCGGCCGTCCTTGAATTCCAGCAGGTCGTCGCTCTTGCCATCCCGATTGTTGTAAAGATCGTGGACCTTTTCGAGGAAGGCCTCGGAGCTCTTCAGTTGCCCGGCCGAGAATTGGAGGAGGGCGGCGTCCGACTGGTTGTTCCGCAGGGCTTCCGGAATGCGCCACATGTCGAGGAATTTGCGGTTGTGGGCCACCGCCTGGCCCTCCGAGTCGACTACCAAAATGCCGTCGGCGGTGGATTCCAGGGCGGCGCGAAGGGCCTCGGTTCTCTCTTCGACGCGGCGTCGCAAGGCTGCCACCCAGATCAAGACCAGGAGGATTACGCCCGCCAGGAGACTGAGCAGGACCAGAATGCGTTGCCCGGTCCACCAGGAAGGTTCCTGAAGAACCACCACATCCGCCGGCGACCGCAACAGAATCCGGTAGGCTGCCGGCTTGCCTTGCTCGTCCGTTCCCACCGACCAGTCGCCCACCAGCCGCAGTCGGCTGCCGTTGCGGATGGACCGCACCCCGGATGTGACGTCCGTGTTGGTCAACTGCCCGACGAAGATGGAATTGCCGCGCTGCATGGTGAGGACACGGTAGTCCGCGCGCTGCGACTGGTCGAGCAGCACGCCGCTGAGGGTCACCAACTCGGCGTCATGATCGCCGGCCGAGATATCGTCGCCAATATCCACGGGCGCCGGCAGCGGACCTTGGCCGATTTTTCGAAACTCGCCGTCCTGCAGGACCGGAACATAGCGTCCCACGGCGGGGAACCCGATGGCGTCCACAAGGTCGCCGGGAGAGGCCTCGCCCGCCTGTTCTGTTTCCACCGAGACTCCGCCGGTCTCGTCTTGCACAAAGAGGCCGGAGCCCGGTCTTCGGAGGGTGACGATGCCCCGTATATGAATGCGGCGCCCGGATGCGTTGGCGGGGCTGAACTGCATGAGGCTGCTGATGGGGAGCACCGGCGATGCATAACGGTCCGCCGGCGCTGGCCGATCCACCGTAATCTGCTCCAAATTCGGAACGAAAAGCTGGATCCCGGTCAACTGCCTCCGGTTATTGAAGAGGGTACCGCAAGCGCCGCGGATGGTGATGGTGGCGTCAATCAGGTTATGGTAGTCCGCACCGCCCTCGAATTGGCGGATTCTGGCCTTGAATTGGTTGCCGCCCGAGGCAATCCCCAAAACCAACTGAGGCGGTCCCCGCCGCTCGTCCGGGGGTAAGCGGTCCTCGATGGTCACCGAGTGTACGATGCCCTGGACCTTCACCCACTGGCTGTCCTCGACGCCGGTGAGCAAATTGTCCAGGGACTGGAGCGGCGCGGCCGGCAGAGCGGCGCGGCCCAGAACGCGGACTTTGGCGTTTTCGATGGACGGCGCGAAGTCTCCCGGCGTGGTATTGCCTTCGACGGAGACCAGGCTGCCGGCGCTCGGTTGCGCATCGGATTGTCCGATGAAGAGGAATATGCCGGCCGAGTCGTCCTGGAAGAATGTGACCCCGTACTCCGGCGATATGTAGGTTATGACGCCTTTAAGCCGGATGCGATACTTCTGTTTCGCCTCAACCGCGGAGAGGGCTCGAATCTGGGCGACTTTGGTCAGGATTGGGACGCTATCCGCGGGTGACGGCTGGCTCCAGGCCGGCGTTGCCGGCGCCGCCAGCATCATGATGGCGACAGCCGCCCAGGCGGTTCTCCGGCGCCGTGCATGAATCGAAAGCCGACTGTGCGCCGCGAAGGCCATGAATGCTCCTATCGGATAGCGGAGTCGAAACTGGCAGGCTGCCGAATGACGGTCTCGACTCGATTCACGTTTGTGAAGACGACCAGCCCCATTTTGGCCGGGAATTCACAGATCGGCGTCCGCCCGGTATGGCCAAGCGCCGGTTTCAGTTTATGCGCCGGGGCCGCCGAAGAACAATGCCAACATTGGTTAACCCATTGGTAATACAGGTGGTTATGCCAACAGACACGACATCGTCGTGGTGCTGGTTCCAAGGCCCCCGATTAACAAATGGCAGCGTTGTCACCGCGCGAGAATTTGACGAAACTGGCAACGGGAGGTCATTTCGCCTTTGGCGGCAAGAGTGACCCCAGAAAGGTAGGGCCCCAGGCCATGGACACTGAAACTGTCGCAACCACATGCCAATGGGCGCCGCCACAACTGCTGCGCGACCTTGAAGCTGGGGCCAGCGGGTTCGTGGCGGAAATGATCGCGGACTTCACCACGGACACCACCACTCGTCTACAACATCTGCGGCGCGCAGCCGCGAATGCCGATTCGAGCGGAGTCCGCGCCGAGGTGCATGCCATCAAAGGCAGCGCCCGAGAAATGGGCGCCGACGCAATCGTGAAACTCTGTTTGGAAATCGAATCGAGGGCCCCCGACCCAAATGCGTCGAACATCAAGGATCGCATCCAGGAACTGGAGGCGCGCTTCAGCGAAGTAAGCCGTGCGATGGCGCGGTATTCCAGGGAGTAACGCGCTCCAAGATCACGGGCATGGCGCGCATTGCACAGGGGGAGCGAACTCGCCTGAACTCCAGAGACATAGTCTGGGCGGCGCCTGAGGCGGGAAGTCATCCGGACCGATGAGAACCCCGCGGTAAACAAGTTCACAGATTACTCAAGAGAATCGCCATACTCCAGGGTTGGGTAATTATTTACCTGACGCTCCACAAATCGACAATTCCAACCGCTCCCTGACGGTCGCGGCTCGCCAGGCTCTTGTCTTGGCTCGCCGGGCTCTTGTCTTGGCTCGCCGGGCTCTTGTCTTGGCTCGCCAGGCTCTTGTCTTGGCTCGCCGGGCTCTTGTCTTGGCTCGCCAGGCTCTTGTCTTGGCTCGCCGGGCTCTTGTCGCGGCTCGCCGGGCTCTTGTCGCGGCTCGCCAGGCTCTTGTTGCGGCTCGCCGGGCTCTTGTCTTGGCTCGCCGGGCTCTTGTCTTGGCTCGCCGGGCTCTTGTTGCGGCTCGCCAGGCTCTGAATGAGCCGGGCCCATTGGGCGCCCCGCAAGGAAGCGGTCGCCGGCAATTGAACTGGTTATTTGCCGTCAAGGCCCCAACTTCCGGACGCCGCGTGACATGCGGGCAATTTGCCCCGTCTGGCTCTGGCCGGGCGTCCTCGCAAAAAAGGCGTCGGATTTCATTCGAATTACTTATGGAATTGACCGATATGAAACTTGAAGTCCACTGCGCGGATCTTCCGAGAGCCTGGAGCATGGCTCCTATGACGTGGTACTCAATATGCTGATACCGGGCATGGACGGCCGGGAAGCCACACGGCGGGCGCCTCGCGACCTGGGGCCGGAGCGCCAGCCGCGCGGTATCGCACTGACGGCCGCCGCGTTTGCGGAAAACCGCGGGCGGCGCCTGGAGGCAGGCATGGAGGGCTACGTCTGGAAGCCCATCGATACGGACCAGTTAGCTGCGATGGCCGGGAAGGTCGCCTGCTCCCGGAACGGCAGCGCTGTACCCAGGAACGGGGTATGACCACGGCTGCCAGCACGACCTGCGCCCGCTTGAAAGCCGAGGTACGCCCATTCCGCCCAGTCGCGCTGCAATTGCTGCGGATGGTAGGCAGCCCAACGGTCGCGTTCGGCAAAGTCGCCGGCCTGGTGCAGACCGACGCGGTGTTATCGATGGAACTGCTGAAGATCGCGAACTCTCCCCTGTTTCAGATGCGCATGGAGATTAGCAGCGTTCTACAGGCAATCGTTTTCCTGGGCTCGGACATGGTCAGCGCCCTGGTGCTGACCACCTGCCTCAAGTCCCTGGTGGCCGCGCGCTCGAGCCCCTTCATCCTGGCCTGCTGGCGCCACTGCCTGGCTACCGCCCTGATTTGCCAGCGGCTGTCGGACGCCATGAAGATCCCGGAGTCGAACGGCTACACCGCGGGCCTGATCCACGATATCGGGCAACTGGCGCTCCTCAGCGTGTATCCGTCCTATGAGAAGGCTCTGGGCTCCGCCAAAAAGGGCGGAAGCGATCTCCTGGACGTCGAAAGAGAACTGTTCGGGCTGGATCACAGCGAGGCCGGGAGATGGCTGCTGTCCGAGTGGGGCTGTCCGCTCGAACTGCAGAACGTCGCGGCGTACCACGAGAATCCGCTCCAGGCAAAGGCGCGGGACGGAAACCTGGTCCGTCTGGTCCACGGGTCGTCCGCCCTGGCCAACCTGATGGGCATGTCGGTGACCGAGCTGGCGCAACGCGAGGACCTCTCGCAAATCGCCGCGGCGCTTCCCGAGGCTCGCCCGGAGCTGACGGTGAAGGGTTTTGGGGAGCTTACCGAAAACGTCCTGACCAAGGTCAATGGGGTTGAAGTGAGCCTTGGACTCGGCCCCATGGCGCCGGCGCCATCTTCCGGCCCGACCCACTCGCCGTGGCGCCCGTGTGAGAGTTTTGTCTCGAGGCTACCCGGCACGGCGTAGTGGTCCCCTATCGCGCGCGCCCGTCGGACACTGGCGCCGAGATGGGGGCCGTTCTTTCAAGATGCAGCGCCAAAGGGCCACTCCATGCAGATCGGGGTGTCCGCGGACGAAGGCGCCTACTCCACCCAGAAGGCCGGGTTAGAAGGTCGGGCCAACCCGGACTTCTCCGCGTCTCCGCGTCACGAACGAGTTCTGCTTGGCTCCGGCTCCGCCGGGTCAGCCCGGCTTGCGCGCCGACAACGCGATACGGACCCACTGAAAACCGATGTCGCCGTCCGGCAATGGGGTGATGGAGAATGCCCGCGCCACTTCGGCCGGCGCTTCGAGAAAAAGGCGGCGCACCTCGGCGGCCGCTTCCCCGCGGCAGCCGGCCTTTTCGAGCCACGCCCGCAGAGTGGCCGGCACGGATTCGGGCACTGGAACCATCTCTTCCAGCGCGAACCCGGCGCCGAGGACGAAGCCACGCCATTCCGCGAAAGTGTAGTTGCGGACGTGCGAGCCGTCCCGCAGGGCCTCGACGTGGTTACCCCAGGCATCCACTTCCGGCGCGTTGTCCGGTTCGGCGGTATCGGCCACCAATAGCCGGCCGCCCGGCCGCAGCACGCGGTACGCCTCCGCCGCGAACTTCGGCGGAGAGAGGAAATGGTGCGCGGCCAGGCGGCAAACCACGCCGTCGAAGGCGTCGGGCGGGAAGGGAAGCGATTCAGCCGATCCGATCTCAAAGACCAGGTTGGCAAGTCCGGCCGCGCGTGCCCGCTCGCGGGCCTTCCCGAGCATGGCCGGGGAGACGTCCAGGCCGGTCACCTCCGCCACCAGCGGGGCAAAGGCCACCGCTGTGAAACCGGAGCCCGTGGCGACATCGAGCCACCGGTCCGAGGGCCGGCAGTGCGCGTGTTCGATGAGCCACGCCAGCGAATCGCCGCTCCACGCATTCCACTGCTCGTTGTAGTGCGCCGCCTGGCGATCGAACTGTTCGCGCGAAGTTTTTGAGGGCATCTATTAGCGATTATCGGACGAAGCGCCGGCGCGCGCCGTCAGCATCCCGCGCACGGCGGCGAAGATCCGGGTGACAGCCGGGCCACGGTATGCCCACTGTTCGCCGGGCTCGGGAGGATTGACCACCATGGTGGCATTGGCTTCGAAGAGCAGGAGATCTCCATTGGCGCTCAAGCCAAAATCGACGCCGGCATAGTCCAGGCCGAGAGTGGCCTGAATGTGACCGAGCGCCTCCATGGCGCGAGGTCCCAGCACGCCCGGCATATTCTCCAGGAACGCGGCATCCTCGGCGCGATGGGCCGCGTTTTCCGCCATTTCGGCGGTGAAATAGTGGGTCTTCCAGTGGCTCGAAATAGCCAGGTGCAGCGGGTAGAGATTCCCATCGATCGTCATCACCCGGTACTTGCGCACCTTTCCGTCGGGGGCGCGGGCGTCGAGGAACTCGATGACGGTCAATTCCCTGCCGGGAAGCTGGGCCACAGCGCCGGGTAGCGCTTGCGGGCTTTCCACCCGCAGAAAATGGCGCCCGGTGTGAAAACCGGGCGTCCGCACCAGCAGCGGGAAAGCGAAGCCGTGGCGCGCCAGCGCGGCGGCGGCCTCCGATGAGGAGAGCAGCGGGCGAGGCAGAGTGACGGTGGCCGGGGCCACCACGCCCGGCAGGCGGGCAAGCCGGGCATGATCGGCGCGCCCGGTGGCCAGCACCGCTGAAGGCGGATTGATCACCGGCGCCGCGGTGAGCGCCAGCAGGGATTGCGCGGCAACCAGCGCGGGGGCGGCCAAATCGGCGTCGCCGATGGCGTTGAACACCACTTGGTGCTCCGGCAGCGGCGCGTTGCGGTCGAAATACTCGGGCGCCACGACGAACGTCTGGAAGACGCGATCGTCCAGCAAATGGCGGGTCGGTATGTTGCCCCCAACCGAGGAAACCAGCAACAGCAAGGATACCGGCGGCCCCGACCCGCGATACGGCAACCGAACCACGGGACGCTCCTCGAAACCCTGGCGCCGGTGCCGCGCGGCGCCCTCTTCGTCGCCGAGCTCGGCCAGCGCGTACGCCAGTCCTCGATGCGCCTCGGCGTGGCCGGGGTCGAAGCGGAGGGCGGTTTCAAAATGCTCCCGGGCGGAGGGAAACTCGCCGCTTTCGTAGAGCACATTGCCCAGGTTCACGTGGCTCATGGGATCGCCGGGATAACGCGCCACGGCCTCCGCGTAAGCCGTGCGCGCGGCGGTTCGATACCCGGCCTCATACAACAGCGTGCCCAAGTTGTTCAATGCGAGGCGGTGCGAGGGCTCGCGCGCCAACACCTCGAGATAGGCGTTTCTAGCTTCCAGCGTGCGGCCCATCCCGGCCAATGAACGGGCCAACTCGAATCGCAGGCTCACCGCATCGGGATCGCGGGCGATGCGGAAGTTGAGATCGCTCAGGGCGGATTCCCGCGCGCAACTGGCTTCCATGGCGCGCCCCAACTCCACCGTCTTTTCCACCAATAGATCGATCTCCCGCCTGCCGGTTCGGTGATTGACAATGGCCGCGCGTATGGCCAGGCGCCCGTCGATGATGGTGCTAGACGGGGCCACCAGGCCGGACTCCTGGAGTGCAATCACGATGCTGGAATTGATGCGCTCGGCGTCCTGGGCGCGATAACGGAAGCAAACCACGTTGAGTTCCACCGGCGCCAGCAGCTCCAATTCCGGCGTTTCTGCGATCCGCCTTTCCAGGTAGCGGGCCAAGGCGCAGGCGCGCGATATCATCGATCCCAGCGCTTCGGCGCCATAGACTTTGAGCGTGAACCAGGTTTTCAGCGCCCGAAAACCGCGCGAAAGATCCGGTCCGTACTCGCAGGGCCAGGGCGAGCCGGCGGCCAGGCCTCGCAGCTCCGTTCTTAAATAAGCGGCCGGGGCGGCAAAGGCCTGGCGATGCAGCGCGCCGTCGCGCACCAGAATGAATCCGGCGTCGTAAGGAACCTGGCCCCACTTATGGAAATCGAAAGCCAGCGAATCGGCGCGCTCGACGCCCTTGAGGCGCGGGGCCAGATCGGGGGCCAGAATCGCCAGCGCGCCGAAGGCCCCGTCGACGTGGAACCAGAGCCGCTCGCGGCGGCAGATGCCGGCCAGGGCGTCGAGGTTGTCGATGGCCCCGGTGTCGACGGCGCCGGCGGTTCCCACCACCAGAAACGGCGTCAGACCCGCGCGGCGATCCGCGGCGATGGCCGCCTCCAACGCCTCGAGATCCATCCGGTGGCGTCCGTCGACGGAAATCAAGCGCAGCGCATCGCTGCCCAGGCCGGCGATGTCCATGGCTTTCCCGATGCAGTTATGGGCGGCCGCCGAGGCATAGGCCGCCAGCCGTTTCGAACTCCCGGCGACGCCCGCGCCGCGCACCTCGAAACCCAGCCCGGCATCGCGGGCGATCAGAACGCCGATGAGGTTGGCCACCGAGGTTCCGGTGACAAACAGGCCGGTGGCCGTTTCCGGAAAGCCGAAAATGCGCCGCATCCAGCCGACAATCTGGCGTTCCACTTCGATGGGGACATGATCGCGCCCTCCCATGTTGGCATTCAGCCCGGCCGCGAGCATCTCCGCCAACATGCCTACCGGCGTCCCGCCTCCATGCACCCAGCCCATGAAGCCGGGGTGCGCGTTGCCGGCGCCGAATGGCAGTATGTAGCGCATGAATTCTTCGTGCACGGAGGCGAGATCGGACGGCGCCATGGGAAGATCGCCGCGAAATCGGGAGCGCACCTGCTCTGGAATCGGCTGCCAGACGGGACGTTGGCGGATGTTTTCGAGGTAGCCGAGAATGTCGTCCAGCATCCGGTGCGCCTGCTCCCGAAAGGAGGGCCAATCGGAAGGATCGAGCGTGCGGCCCTCGTCGGGCGGCGGATCCGCGCTGGGATTCCGGTTGTTCATGGGTGGCGCCAATTCAATTATGCACGACGGATGGCGCCGGAAAAGAGCAGCCGGATGCAGGCGGATCGGCGATCCGGAAAAAAAGACGAAAAAAGCCTAAAAACAATCGCGGTTGCCGCCGATAAAGTACTCGGAGGTGCGTTAATGGGTGACGTCTCTTCGGTCAACCCTGGTGTAACGGATCTGCTGCAAACTCTCTCCAATCTTAATTCCCCGGTGTTGTCGTCGCCGGCGGTGACCTCCGCGTTGGAGAGCGCTCCGACCACCGACATCGTCCAACTGAGCATGGCGGCCACGCAGTTGGAGGGGATAGATACGATGTTCGGAATCTCGAATGGCTCGAACACCGGGGCTAGCAGTATTCTTGCGAGCCTGGAGGATCTCCCGGCCGGGTCCGCGCCGGCGGCTTCGACGGCTCTCTCGACCGCGTCGCCGGCGGATCAACTGGCCGATTACCAGGCAGCCTTGCAGGCGACGGAGACGCAAGGTCTGTTCGGTATCGGACCCGGCGGCCTTTCCGGCTCTATATTCAACTTGGTCGGATAAGAGTGCGCGACACAGAAGCGATGTCCTCTGGTGAAGCTCTGGAGGAGTGAAAGGAATATCCCACGGCGTGAGCCGTGGGATAACATCGAAATCGACCAAGCGCCGGCAGGGGCGAAAGAACGTTCTTCCGCCCCCTCCGGGGGCTGCCACGGTTGCTCACCAGCCCCACGGCTTGCGCCGTGGGCTACTTTCTGGTCCGGACCGGCGACATCATTGACACTTTAGACCGGCGACATGGTTGACACTTTTGGGCTGTTAGGAGGCTGTTCGAAGCTGGGTAGCGGGAGGGACCCGGATGCCCTGGAATGCGAGGACAG
>Ga0326727_10017974_pt1 | contig 14535 bp, 14 predicted proteins | sample MB2enrmetagenome_FD_207643 | JGI IMG/M metagenome (GOLD analysis project Ga0326727, IMG submission 207643) | Lab enriched peat soil microbial communities from McLean, Ithaca, NY, United States - MB29MY | ecosystem: Environmental > Terrestrial > Soil > Wetlands > Peat | place: USA: New York...
GACATTCCCAACGATTATGCAGCTAGAAATGGGTCGTTCTGTGCCTTGTCCTGCCCAAGGAGCCTCTAACTTACTTGGTTACGCGACTACGTTCCTTGGAAGCCACTGTTTTTTGAAAGAGGCTCACTAGACAGTAATTGCCAATAAAGGAGCGATTGAAGCTTTCTCGATTGCTCCTTTTTACATAGACACATCTACATTAATCAGCCTCAATAGTTCGCAGCGAATATTCTATCCAGGGCTTAGTCTCTATTGGATAATAATCCCTTGCTGAGAGGAATTCGAAGAAGGCATCACGCTTCGAGCCGCTGAAAGCTAGGGCTTCGCCTAAATAGAAATGCGCGCGAGCCTGGACCTTGGGACCACGATTGAGCGACAAATACTTACGAAGCTGGTCTATGGCTCCAGCCCAATCCTTGGCAACGATCTTGCTCGAGACGATGATCGCCAGCGCGTAATCCTCACCACCTGTAGGCTGGACCTTTTCTTCCTTGAGCACTGTGGCCAAGGGCAGGGAAGGTGTCAAGCTCGGTGCTTTTTCGAGGATCACATCGATTGCTTTAGCTGTCTCGGCCGCAACGGCTCGCTCGGGAGGTGGACCTTCGTCGAGAGGAGCTACAGCTTTCCCTGCGGCTCCATCCTCGATGAGGAAATAAGGCAGAGGAGGCGTTCTAGACGAAGGGGAAGTCTCGCCGAATCCTGAGGACAGGGCTTCGGCCCGTACTTGGACAGGTGTTTTAAGGGAATTAATGCCCAGACTGAGCTCGATTGTGCCGGTCTTGAGATCTTCCTCGCTTAATAGCGCATAGTAATAATCGACGCCCGGCACTGGATAATCGGCGAAGCTGCCATCCTTATCGGTAAAAGCTGCGACGAGTGTCGCGTCCAGGAGATCAGTTGCCTTGGCTATAGGCGCTGTGCCGCGATAGAGGACGAGCCTGGATTTAGGCGGCGCAGTATATGAAACGACTATGGTATCGTCTTTAGCGAGGGCCGAGAGGTTGGAGATGAGGCTCTCGACCGTGGTCTTTGGCGGGGCCGCAACATTGGTAGGCGCTGAAAGCTGGGGCGGAGCTTGAGCCTCGGCAGGAACCGGAGCTTTGATTGTTAGGCTCATTGCCGTTGTATTTCGCGCCGGGATGAATACTGGGTAGACTGAACCGTCCTCGGCGAGGGCGACAATTGCGTAATAATACGCCCCAGGCCCGGCTCCCGAATCTGTATAGCTCATAATGCCCGAGGCGACTTCGGATAGACGAATAGCAGAAGCGAAACTCTTCGCGTCGATGGGCTGCGTGCTGCGATAGATTGCATAGCCCGATTTTACATCTGGCGAATCGGTCCAGTCGAGGACTGCGAAGCCTTCCTTGACTGTAACCCTGAGTTTCGAAGGGAATGGGGCAAAGACGCTATCCGTTCCCGCTACAGGCGATGCCTGTGCGTAGACAGATACCAAGTATACCGCGAATAGGGCGAGCATGACGCTCCATTTCCTTAATTCCATTGTACTAATAGTATCGGAACGCGGGCCCCAGTTCCATATCCCTCGAATTGACGACATAGTCATTTTTCTGTACCATACGGCTATGTTCGTGGCTGTGGTCTGCGATATGGGCAACGAGGACTCGCGCGCCGCCTTATATAATCTCCTACCCCAATACGGTTTCGAGCGCGTCCAAAAAGCCTGTTTCGAGTGCGCTTCCATATCGGATAAGCTCCTTTCGGCGCTCAAGCGAGATATTGATAAACTGACCGATGCCTATGACACGATACGCTTGTACCAATTCCCAGTAGAAGGCACCCTCGCCATCACTGTCCTAAAAGACAATAAGTGGCGCAGAATCGTCGTCCGAGACCCCTCGCGCCCTCGAGAATAGGGTATTTTTTTAGCGTGCATATTCCCGGAGGATTTCATGCTCGATGACATTGCAACCCCCATCGCCTCGCTGCGTGAGGAAATCCTTGATATTTGGGGGCGTCTTTGACGTCTCGACGATCGAGAAGCAGATAGCCGAAAAAGAGTCGCTCACGGCGAATAGCGGCTTTTGGAACGACGGTGCCAAGGCCGGCCGCGTCATGACCGAGATCAAGCAGCTACGCGACCGCATTGAAACCTGGGAAGCCCTCAAGGCCGACGTCGAAGCCCTCGACGATGTGCTCAAGATGGCGCGAGAGGAAGGCGACGAGTCCATGGAGGCTGATATCCGCTCTTCTTTCAAGGATATAACGGCTCGTTTTGATAAGGCTACGATCCTAGAACTCCTCTCCGGTGAGGCGGATCGCTCGAACACCTTCCTTACGATTCATGCCGGGCAGGGAGGAACCGAAGCCTGCGACTGGGCCTCCATGATACTGCGCATGTATACTCGATGGACCGAGCGACGCGGTTTCAAAGCCGAGGTCATCGACCTTCAAGAGGCCGAGGGCGGCATCAAATCCGCGACCTTGCAAATCGACGGGGATTATGCCTACGGCTACCTCAAGGGTGAGTCTGGCGTGCACAGGCTCGTACGCATCTCGCCCTTCGACGCCAATGCGCGCAGGCATACCTCCTTCGCCTCGGTGTACATTTTCCCTGTCCTCGACGATTCGATCAATGTCGAAATAAGGCCTGAGGATCTGCGCATCGACACCTACCGCTCGGGCGGCGCGGGTGGACAGAAGGTTAACAAGACCGATTCCGCGGTGCGTATGACTCATATCCCGACGGGTATTGTCGTCACCTGCCAGAACGAACGCAGTCAGTATAAAAACAAAGACGTCGCGATGAGTGTCCTTAAATCGCGGCTCTACGAATACTACAAGCTGGAGAAGGAGAAGGAGAACGCCCGCTTCGCCTCCGAGAAGAAGGAGATTGCCTGGGGGTCGCAGATACGCTCCTACGTCTTCCAGCCCTACACCATGGTCAAGGATCACCGTAATAAATTTGCAGTTGGAAACATTCAGAGCGTAATGGACGGAGACCTTGATCCTTTCATTGACTCCTACATGCGATGGAAGTGGCAGGGAGGAATAGCTCCTGCTTCGGACCAGGACGACGAGGACCTGTAAGGTTCCCGAGACGATAGCCCGCGATGAGACTAGCAAGGATCCCGGCGTTGCTCGCGGCGACCGTAATAGCCATCGTTGCAGGTGGGCTTTCCGCGGAGGGAACAGGCGGCCCCCTCAACAAGGAGTCCACAACCTGGGTGATTGGCCTCTGCCGTCTTTCCCTAGCGGACAAAGCGGCGCCTCGATCGATCCTCCTCGATACGATACCGAGGCTCATAGTCGCCGACCTCGAATCCTTGCCTAGCCGACGCCCTCCGGAGGCCGATGTTCTCGAGATGACCGCGGCAAAGATCCTACGCGCGCGCTTTGCGGCTGGAAGCGACCTCGCGGCGAAGCTCGACGCAAGGGCGGCGAGTTTCTTCGCGTATACCGACGACGACGTCGCCTGGCGCAACGGTATCGAAACATCGAACACAGCCGCGGTCAGCGCGTCGAAGACCCTCGATGCGTTGCTGCATGAAAAAGCCGACAAGAAGTCGCCTACGGATGACACGCCCCCGGTCGACCTCGTCGTCCGGCTATGGGCTGATCACGCCGCAGGCAAGCTCATTGACGCTCCAACAGGTAGCCTCGCACAAGCGGCAAAGACCGCGGGTGTTGATCTTCTCGTAAGCGGGAGCCTCTCTGTCGATTCGGGCTACGCCGCATTAAGCCTGCGCGGCTTCGACGCAGGGCTAGGCCGAGAGGTCTTCGCCTGGAAAGGCTTTTGTGCGGTCGACGATCCCGAGCCTCTCGCTGCTGAGATGGCCGAGAAGCTCGAGGCTTGGTCTGCTGGCAGGCCCTTTGCCCGCGTCGAACTGAAAACCCAGCCTGCTTCCACGGAGATCCGCGTGGGCGGCGCTCTTTTGCCCGGGGCAAAGCATATCGTCTATGCCTACGAAGACGGCCCATTGACTATTTCGGCTACAGCCTCGGGATTCTCGTCCCTATCGATGAGCATTGACCTCAAGCTCGGAGACAGGAAGACACAGCTGCTTAAGCTCGAGAAGCTCGAGTCGGGAAGCGCGATCCTGAACGCAGAGCCGCCTAATGCTAGCTTAAGCCTGGATTCCGCGCCCCTCGGAAAGGCGCCCCTGACGATCGACCTCGACGGTACGCGTTCATTTCTTACAGCGACAGCGCCGGATTACGAATCTAAGACCGTTGTGCTTCCGGCATCGGGTACGGCAGAGCTTTCCATCAAGCTTTTGCCTTCGGACGGCTTGGGCCCCAAAGGCCGAATAGAAGCGGCGAAAGACCGCTTCTATTCGGCCTTCGGCTTTTTCGCTACAAGTATTCCCGTGATAGCATTGTGTGCAGGAGTATACAGCCAGTACAACGATGCCTATGCGCTCTCCGGAAATAGTAATCTATACTCGGCGGGCATGACCTCGGCCGACGTCCTGACCGGTTGCATCATCTTCTCCTGCGTGACCGCGGCCTATACCATCTTTCGCCTCGTCCAATACCTCGGCACGGCGAATTAGCATCTTCACGAGTAAGGAGTTAAGTCCATGAGCTTCGCCGATCGTTTAAAAGGCCTTTTTCGTGCAGGCAGCGCAAACGAGGAGCTTTTTGAAGAGCTCGCTGATCTCCTTGTCGAAGGCGACCTGGGCGCTAGCCTCGCAATCTCGGTCGCCAGTGAGCTGAAAGCCTCCTGCAAGACCAAGCGCATAAGCGACGGAGAGGCTATACGGGTCGAGCTCAAGTCCATACTGAAATGCTACGGTAAAGAAACCCGCATCCAACCCGAGGCAGGGAGATTGAGCATTTTCCTCGTCCTCGGCGTCAACGGGGTTGGCAAGACTACCACCTGTGCCAAGCTCGCCGATTATTATCGTCGCGAGGGCCTCGCCTCAGGCATTATACTCGCCGCGGGCGACACCTTCCGCGCCGCGGCGATCGACCAGCTAAGAATACACGGCCAGAAGCTGGGTATCCGCGTAGTAGCCCAGAATCCCGGCTCCGATCCCGGAGCCGTGCTCTGGGACGCGGTGGACGCCGCGTGCGCGGATAAGGCCGATCTAGTGCTTGCCGATACTGCCGGCCGCATGCATACACGTTCCGATCTCGTTCGCGAACTCGGTAAAATTGATAGAATTGTCGCTTCGCGTGCGGAAGGAGCCGATTATAAGCGGCTCCTCGTACTCGACTCAACGACAGGACAGAACGGGCTGAAACAGGCGGAAATTTTCTCGGAAGCCGTAAAAATCGACGCTTTAGTGCTCACAAAGCACGATTCCTCGGCCAAAGGAGGCATGGCCATCCGCCTCGCCAAGGAGCTCGGACTGCCTACGGCCTTTGTAGGGACCGGAGAAGGCTACGCCGACCTTTCCTCCTTCGTCCTCGATACTTTCCTCGACTCCTTTCTCGGGATAGGAAAGTGATACGTTATCCCCGTCTCGCGTTCGTCCTTATCCTCTGCCTAGCTGCTTTCTATGCCTTCTGCGAAGGCATAGAGGATGCCGCGGAGAATGAGCGCATAGAGCGCTTAACGGGGAAGAGTGGCTATCGCGAGCTGGTCTATCACGGGAAAGATCTAGTAGAGGAACGAGCATTCGATCTGAAGGGCGCCCTCCTCGAAGAAAAATACCTGGGAGATGACTCTCTTCCTTATGAGACGAGGAGCTACATACGCATTAGAGGCCGCCTTGAGCGCGTGGAGGCGAGGGACGGAGCCGGTGCAGTCATCGGCAGCATGGGCTACCGATACGACTGCTTAGGCCGCCTCGTAGGACTCGATGAGGAAGGAAGCTTCGGGGATGGAAGTTCAGGCATGATCTCAACCGAGGATGGACCCCAGGGAGCTTGGACTAAAGACGGGGTTACCACCATCCTTGTCTACGATGGGGCGGGTAGGGCGATAGCCGAACAGACGATCAAGGACGGGAAAGCTCAATCGATCGAAAAGCGGAGCTACGGCGAAAATGGCTCATTGAACTCGGTTTCGGTCCAGGACAAGGCCTCCGGCTCTTCCTCTGAACTAGTCTATGACGAAAAGGGCAGGCTCTCCTCGCGTAAAGAAACGAAATCTGGCGGCGACGAGACAAAAACGAACTATCGCTACGATAAAGCGGGCCGACTTATCGAGGAATCGACGAAAGTCGGCGAGCATACGAGCCTCGTCTCGCGCAGCTATGGCGAAGATGGTAGCATCGAGCGCGTAGAGACTAGACGCGATGGAGTGCTTCTCCTCGCGGTCGAGACTATCGAGGGCGGCCGGGTCGAGGAGATCTACGATTCGGGACAGCTCTTCGTGAAGGCTACCTATTTAAATGGGCGTAAGGTGAAGGACGAGTTTTTCGTTGACGGTAGCCTTGTTAGGGCGAGGAAATACTGATGAAAATTCCACGATGGATCGGTTTTGTCGCAGGCCGTTGGTTCGCTATGCGGAAGGAGTCGGGAGGTTCCGCCTCCTCGGTTCTCGCTACTGCGGCAATAGCCATAGGCGTGGCCACCCTGATCGTCGTGCTCGGCGTCATGAACGGCTTTCAGCTCAGCTTTATCGATTCCATCCTCGATGTATCGAGCTTCCATGTGCGCGTCGAATCAGAGAGCCTGGATGAGGCGCTTGCGTCCAACTTGGCCGCGCAAAAGGGAGTCGCGAGCGTCCTGCCCTTCACCGAGACGCGCAGCCTTATTACCTCGAAGGATGGCCGATCCTTTCCCCTCACCCTCAGGGCCATCCCTTCTGACGCGGGAAAGCGCGATCCTCGAATGATCGAATCTCTCCACTTCGAGAACTCCGGGATGAAGGAAGGGCCGACGGGCGAGGGGATAGTTCTTGGCGCCGAGCTCGCACGCTATATGGATTTGCAGCCGGGTTCCCAGGTCGAGCTTCTCGTCGTATCCTCAGGAGGCGAGGAGGGCGTCGAGGCGAAGACGGTCCACGTCCGCGTCGACGGGATCTTCCGCTCGGGTTACTACGATTTTGACTTCGGTATGGCGCTTATGTCCTTCTCTTCCGCGGCCGCCGCCTCGATATTCCCTCAGGACCGGGCTCAGCGCTACGTCTACGGCGTGAAGCTCTCCGACCGCTATGCGGATCGAGCCTTCTGCGAGCGGATCAAATCCGAGCTGGGGCTTGGGTCCGATAGAGTCGAGAGCTGGCGCGACTACAATCGCGCGTTTTTCGGCGCCCTGCGCACCGAGAAGACCGTTATGATGCTTCTCATAGGCCTCGTCTTCCTCGTTGTCGGCGTCAATATCTTCCACTCGATGCGCAGGGCGGTCGCCGAGAGGACCGAAGACATAGCGGTTCTCAAGGCTATGGGCGCAGGTCCGGACGAACTCAAGAGAGTCTTCACCCTCAATGGGCTCGCGATCGGGACCGGCGGGGCTCTCGTCGGTCTCGTCCTCGGGCTTCTCATAGCGGTCAACGTCAACGAAGTCTTCTCCCTCGTCGAGGAGGTCGTGAACGGCGCTTCGTACTTATGGTCCCGTATCGCCGGCAACTTTTCGGGCGATGAGTTCCGCGTCTTTTCACCCCAGTACTTCTACCTTATGGAGGTTCCCGTGCGCGTCCTCTTTCCCGAGACCTTTTTAGTCGTCGCGGCGGCCATAGCCTCGGCTGCCGCGGCCGCCGCTTCCGCCTCGCGGCGCATTGCCCATCTTGCGCCAGCGGAGGTTCTCCACTATGAGTGAAAGCCTCGTCGAGTGCGTCGGTCTCGAGAAGACCTTTGCGAGCGCGGCTGAACAGCTATGCGTGCTCAAGGGACTGGACCTCGCGATAGAAGCGGGCTCCCGTGTAGCTATCACGGGCGCGAGCGGCTGTGGCAAGAGCACCCTCCTATCGATGCTCGGGGGACTCGATAAACCGAGCGGCGGCAGCCTCCGCGTTGGGAACCTCCGCCTCGAGGGCCTCGCGGAGAGGGAGCTCACCGGCTACCGTGCCGGAACGGTAGGCTTCGTCTTCCAGTTTCATTACCTGCTTAAGGATTTCAGCGCTCTCGAAAACGTAGCCTTGCCTGCGTATATGAGGGGGGAAAAGAAGGCCGAGGCCTATAAGCGGGCGAGGGTTCTCCTCTCGGATATGGGCCTAGGCGATCGGCTCGATCACTTACCTGGAGCCCTCTCGGGAGGCGAGCGTCAGAGGGCAGCCATAGCCCGGGCCCTCATCAACAACCCGAGCCTCGTGCTTGCCGACGAGCCGACGGGCAACCTCGACGCCGCCAGTTCCCGATCGGTTAGGCAGCTGCTCTTCGGGCTCTCTGGCCGCTATGGCACAACGCTCGTCCTCGTGACCCACGACCCCGAGTTCGCCTCCCAGGCCGACCAGCGTTACGTCCTTGAGGACGGAAAGCTCAGGCCTGCGGGATGAAAAGCCGAGGCATTTTAACCCCACCAGCCCCAGCCCTCTTCTTCGCGCGCCGTCTGCTCGGTCTCGAGCGCGGCCGGAAGGGCATGCTCGAGGCGCCGGGCAGGCGCTACCTCCGCGGAGCTGTTCTCGGTGTAGCCCTGAGCCTCGTGCCCCTTGTCGTCGTCCTCGTCGTAGCGGATGGGATGATCGAAGGCATAACCGCCCGCTATATCGAAGTCGGTACCTATCACCTCCAGGCTCAGAGCCTCTACGTAGTCACCGGAGAAGAACTCAAGGCCAAGGCTGAGGCGCTTAAAGGGCGGGCGAGCATCAGGGCGGTCTTCCCCGAGTCCGATTCCTACGGCGTGGCCCTCTTCAGCAACCGCAGCGCTGGCGTCGAGCTACGCGCTGTAGAGCCGAGCTTCCTCGAGGACCCAGGCACGGCGGCTTACCTGAAACTGGACTCGGGCGAGATGAAACTCGACTCGACGAACCAAATCCTATTAGGAGAAGCGCTGGCGCGCAATTTGGGCGCCAAGGTCGGGGACATCGTGAGCCTCGTAACCTCGAGGCCTGTCGCCTTCGGAGAGAGCTATTCCTCGTTCACGCCGAAGGTCTCGGCCTTTCGCGTGAAGGGCGTTGTATCGGCCGGCTACCGGCAGCTCGACGAGCTATGGGCCTTCGTCTCCTTCCGTGCGGGAGAGAAGCTCTTCACGGCAGGCAGCTCGCATCAGATCATTGGGATTAAAGTGAGCGATCCCTACGGCAATCTCGAGCCCGACAGGGCCGCGGCATCAGCCGCCCTGTCCGCCGATTGGAGCGTCTCCACGTGGCCCGAGGTGGAGCGCAACGTCTACAAGTCCTTCGCGACGACGAGGGCGCTTCTCCTCCTCGTCATGGCCCTCACCGTTGCGGTCGCTGCGATAAACGTGAGTTCCGCCCTCGTCATGCTCGTCCTCGAACGTCGCAGGGACATAGCCATATTAAAAAGCGCGGGCGCCTCTCCTTCGTTTATAAGCCAGGTCTTCCTCTTCGCTGGCATAGGCGTGGGCGGCCTCGGGACGATCTTCGGAATAGGGATCGGCAGTCTCATAGCCTGGAGGATCAACGACCTTATAGGCGGCATCGAGGTCATCGTCAATGTGGTCTCGCGCCTGTGGACCTTGGCCTTAGGCTCTGACGCGCCTAAAGCTGCCATTCGCCTTCTCGATCCCGCCTACTACATCGAAAGCATCCCCGTCCATTTTCACACGGGCGAACTCGCTGTGGTCGCCGCGACGAGCATAGCGCTCTGTCTCATCGCCTCTTTCCTTCCAGCGAAGCGGGCTGCCCGACTTCCGCCCCTTGAGATATTCAGAAAGACCTAGATCGCTTCTTTTTCTCGTGAAATGGATGTATATTACTTTCGATTTGAAGCGCCGGATTGCTTCGTCGGCGTATGTCCAGCGGAGGGACTCATGGTTAAGAAAGAGAGCGTCGCGGCGCAAGGGGCCGCAGCCAGCGAAATGGATGAAAAGCTCAAGGCGCTCGAGGCCGCGCGCGTGCAGATAGAGAAGCAGTTCGGACAGGGCTCCATCATGAAGCTCGGTGCCCACAACGCGGCTAACGGTATCGAGGTAATCCCGTCGGGCTCCATTCTCCTTGATGAGGCCCTTGGCGTCGGCGGTTATCCCAGAGGCCGCGTCATCGAGATATACGGCCCCGAATCCTCAGGTAAGACCACGCTCGCGCTCCATGCCATAGCTGAGGCGCAGAAGCTGGGCGGCATTGCCGCTTTCGTCGATGCGGAACATGCCCTCGATCCGATCTATGCCAAGAACCTGGGCGTCAATATAGATGAGCTCTGGGTATCGCAGCCAGATTCGGGCGAGCAGGCCCTGGATATCACCGAATCCCTCGTTCGTTCGGGCGCCGTGGATATCATTGTAATCGATTCCGTGGCAGCCCTTACGCCACAGGCTGAGATCGAAGGCGACATGGGCGACGCCCACATGGGCCTTCAGGCCAGGCTCATGAGCCAGGCCCTTCGCAAGCTCACGGGCACCCTCTCCAAATCGAAGACCATCCTCATCTTCATAAATCAAATCCGCATGAAAATCGGCGTCATGTTCGGCAACCCCGAGACGACGACGGGCGGCAACGCCCTCAAGTTCTACGCTTCGGTCCGCCTCGAAGTCCGCAAGATCGAGACTATCGAGAAGGGCGAGGAAGAGGCAATCGGCAACAAGGTCCGCGTCAAGGTGGTCAAGAACAAGGTCGCGCCGCCCTTCCGCAAAGTGGAGCTCGAGATCATGTTCGGCAAGGGAATATCCGCGTCCGGCTCCCTCATTGACGCCGCAGTCAAGTACGAAATCATCGACAAGAAGGGCGCCTGGTACACCTGGGGCGAGGAGAAGGTGGGGCAGGGCAGAGACAACGCCAAGCTCTTCATCGAACAGAACCCCGATGTGGCCGCCACCATCGAGAAGAAAGTGCGCGAAGCCATCTTCGTGAGCCAGCACCCCGAGCCCGTTCCGATCGTTCAGGGAGAGGCCGACGCACGGTTGGCTTCCATGACGGTAAGCCCTGTAGAGCCGGCGAAAGCCGAGAAGGCTCAGGCAAAAACGGCTGAACCCGCTGCGAGGGGGCCCGGGCGGCCCCCCAAGCAGGCATCGCCGACGCTGGTGGCGGGCACCAAGCAGGTGGCTAGGCAGACCGCCTCGGATAAGGCCGCTATCGAGGACGAGGGCCTCTTTTAGCCCGTGCCCCGAGTCTACCTCGGGCTCGGCTCCAATATAGGCGACTCGGCCGCCATTATCCGAGCTGCCTTCGCCAGCCTCGAAAGCTTCCTCGTATGCGCGCGCCTGTCGCGGCTGTGGCGCACAAAGGCCATGTATGTGACGGATCAGGCCGACTTCATTAATGCCGCGGTGAGGGGAGAAACGGCTCTCTCCCCGAGGGAGCTTTTGTCCGCGGTCAACGCAGTCGAGGCTAGCTTTGGTCGCGACCGCGGGCGCGAGCGTTATAAAGGCCCGCGAAGTCTCGACATCGATATTCTCCTCTACGACGAGCTCATCTTTCGAGAGAGCGACCTTATCATCCCGCACGCGTTCTTGCGCGAGAGACGATTCGCTCTCGAGCCCCTCCTCGACCTCGATCCAGGCCTACGCGACCCCTTGAACGGCGAGAGCTACGCGAAAGTCCTTGCGGCTCTTCCTCTCCAGGGTATTTACCTTCTAGGATAAGCCCGCTATCATCCAGTTATTCGATGGCAAAGACTGACGAAACGGCTGTGGACGGCGCTCAAGCAGGAAACGGCTCATGGCAGGACAGCCAAACGGGAACGGCAGCGCTATCGTCTCAAGGCGGGCAGGGCAGGTTCTTCCGTCTTAAGGATTTCGAAGGCCCCCTCGATCTCCTTTTATTCCTCATTCGAAAGAACGAGGTGAGCGTCTATGATATTCCAATTGCCTCTATAACTGAGCAATATTTAAGCTACCTCAATAGCGACGAGGACATCGACCTCGACGATCTCACCGAATTCTACGCTATGGCTGCCACACTTTTATATATTAAATCGAGGATGCTCCTCCCCATCGATCCAGAGCTCGACGACGAGCTCGAAGACCCGCGTCACGAGCTCATCGAAAAGCTCATCGAGTACCAAAAGTTCAAGCGCCTTTCCGAACTCATGGAGCGCAAGGAGATGGAGGTCGAGTGGTCGGTCGAGCGCAAGAAGATACAGCGTCCGCTTCCCTTCGCCGAGGAAGCGAGTCTATGGGCGGAGATAGACGTATGGGATCTCCTGCGCTCCTTTTCCTCCCTCGTCACTAATCTGTCCTCCGAGCGCATCATGGACCTTTACGAAGAAGTGTCCATCAATGAGAAGACCGCTCTTATTCACGAATTTCTCGAGATGAGGGGCTCCTTTTCCTTCACCGACCTCATTGTGCGGCCTCACTCGACCATGGATATAGTCTGCGCCTTTCTCGCCATTCTCGAGGCGGTGAAGTATCATGTCGTGTCGATTTTTCAGCATAAATTATTTGGCGACATAGAGATACGTTCTTTCGCGAAGAGGGAGGCCCATGGAAGTGAGGCTTGAAAAAGAGGCCGCTCTCGTGGAGACCGTCCTCTTCCTGGAGTCCGAGGCATTAGACGAAGCCGCCCTCGCGCGCATCACAGGGCTTTCGCGGGAAGTCATCGATGGGGCCATAGAACTCCTCTGCGATGAGTGCCGCTCCTCCCAGACTCGGGGCGTCGAGCCAGTTCGTTCGGGCGGGGGATGGATTCTAGCGCCAAAGGCCGAGCTCTGGGAAAATCTCAAGGAGCGCTATGGCAAAAAGAACGAGAACCGTCTTTCCCGGGCCGCACTCGAGACGCTCTCCATAGTCGCCTATTCTCAGCCCATCACAAGGGCCGAGGTCGAGGCAATACGCGGTGTCTCTGCCGATGGCATGATCCGCTTTCTCCTCGATCGTGAGTTCATAAAGGAAGTGGGCAAGAAAGAGGCTCCCGGCAGGCCGGTCCAATACGGCACGACCAAGGAGTTCCTCAAATACTTCCGCCTTGGCTCCATCGCTGAACTTCCCCGCCTCGACGAGCTCGAGAGCGGTCGCTTCGACGACAACGACGGCGAGAAGACTACTGTGGCACCCAAAAGCGAAGTGGAGACTAAGCCAGAGCCGCCCACCGACAATGAACCCGCACATGATTGAGCCTTCCAAAGGCCCATCCCCAGATGGGATTCGCCTCCAAGCATACCTTGCGCATTCGGGCGTAGCTTCCCGCCGCGCCTGCGAAGAAATCATCCTCTCCGGTCGCGTTAGCATTAACGACAAGGTCGCCTCCGAGCTCGGAGTGCGCGTACGTCCTGGCGATCGTGTAACGCTCGACGGGAGGCCTCTCGAGCCCGAAGAGCGCAAGCGCTACCTCCTCCTCAATAAACCCACGGGCTATATCTGCGCCATGTCCGATCCCGAGGGCAGGAGCCTCGCCTCGAGCCTCCTAAAAGGCATCGAAGAGCGAGTCTACAACGTCGGCCGCCTCGATCAATGGTCCTGCGGTCTCATCCTCTTCACGAACGATGGGGACCTCGCGTCACGCCTCGTCCACCCTTCGGGCGGAGTCGAAAAGGAGTATGAGATCGAAGCCGATGGGACCTTAGGCGAGGATTTCTTCAAAGCTTTTCGCGAAGGCATCGAGATAGAGGGTGTAGCCTATAAAGCTATCTCGATCGTGCGTAGGGGCCTCGCCGGCGCTAGGGTTGTTCTCCTCGAGGGCAAGAACCGGGAGATACGCAAGGTGCTCGAGCATTTCGGCCGAAAGGCAAGGCTGCTCAGGCGGGTTCGCATAGGAAACATCGCTTTGGGTGATTTGCCCGAGGGCTCTTTCAGGGAACTCACAAGCAGCGAGGTCGAGTCCCTGCGCTCATACAGAGGAAAGGACCAATGCTAGTCGCGATAGACGGGCCCGCGGGCTCGGGCAAGAGCACGATAGCGCGCATGGTCGCCGAGAACCTCGGTTTCACTTATGTCAACTCAGGCAACATCTACCGCGCGATGACGCTCAACACTCTTCGCGCGGGCGTGGACCCGACCGACTCCGTCGCTGTGATCGCCCTCGCCCGCGAGGCGCGCATTGAGTACGTGGAGGGCCGTCTCCGTCTCGATGGCGCCGATGTCGAGTCACAGCTCCACGGCGCCAAGGTCGACGCCCTCGTCGCGCAGCTCTCGGCCATTCCCGAGCTCAGGTCGATAGTAAATGAACACGTTAGGCGAATCGCGGGAAGCACTGACGCGGTCGTTGAAGGAAGGGATATGACGACGGTAGTCTTTCCCGGCGCCGAAGCAAAGTTCTTTCTCGATGCGAGTGCGGAGACTCGGGCTAAGCGGCGCTTCGATCAAGGCGTAAGCGGCGCCTCAATCGAGGAGATACGCGAGAACATCGCGATGCGCGATGAGATCGACAGGGCCAAGTCGGTCGGAGCCCTTAAAATCGCGCCTGATGCCTTTTATTTGGACAGCTCTTACTTGACCTTACAGGAAGTTTATGAGAAAGTATACGGGAAAATTCTTTATCTAAGGGAAGACCATGGCTGGTAAGGAAGTGGAGATGGGCGCCGTCGTACCCTCCAAGGACGACATCCAAACACAATTGCAGGAGCAGTACCTCAAGAGTCTTGAGGGGCTGGAGGAGGGGGACCTCGTCGATGGACATGTGATCCA
>Ga0326727_10017976_pt1 | contig 14533 bp, 12 predicted proteins | sample MB2enrmetagenome_FD_207643 | JGI IMG/M metagenome (GOLD analysis project Ga0326727, IMG submission 207643) | Lab enriched peat soil microbial communities from McLean, Ithaca, NY, United States - MB29MY | ecosystem: Environmental > Terrestrial > Soil > Wetlands > Peat | place: USA: New York...
AATTCGTTGGTTGGCGTGGCGATCATCAGGCTGTCCAGCAAGCCCATTTGTGCGTTGGTCGTCGTTTGCATGGTTCTCTGACGCTCCATCAATTCATCCGTTCAAAAGAGTTTTGCAGAGGTCTCAAGCTGATTATGCAGGTCAGCGATAACTTCCATTGACCTGTCCCGCAGTCGGCTCTTCTATCAGGCGGGAATATAAATTGGCGTATGCGTCTGCCTGCTTTTCCAGAGAGAAGCGAGCAGCGACGATTTCTCTGGCCTGCCGGCTCATTTGCGCCTGCCGCATCCGGTCATCTAGTATTGATCGAATGCCTTTGGCCAAACTTTGCGTATCGCCGACTGGAGCCAAGAAACCGTTCTGTCCGGGAGCGATCATGTCGGGGATTCCGCCGGCACCGAATGCCACCACCGGCGTGCCGCAGGCTAGTGATTCAAGAGCGGTAAGTCCGAACGCCTCCTGCGTGGAAGGCATGACAAAAACGTCCCCTGCGCTGTAAACCAATGACATCAGCGCTTCGGACTCGATCGGCCCCAGATGGCGGTGCCGGAGACGAGTGTGGAATAGCCCGCTTCCGAATGTCAGTAAGGAAAGATCTTGCGAAGCCGACACCAATTCCAAGGCTTCCAACATCAGCTTCATTCCCTTGCGTGGTTCATGAAGGTTGACGGCGCAAAAGACCACCACTCGTTCCGATGGGCCAATCCCAAGTATTTCCCGCGACAAAGCCTTGTTACGCGGTTGGAAAACCTCCAAATCCAGACCGTAGTGAATGACCTCGACTGGAAATCCATCAAGCAACGAACTCTTCCGCGCCTCCTGCTGCATCCATACACTATTTGCTACGAAAGCAAGATTCCGACTGGACCGGTGCGAAAAGGCCGCGCACTTGCGCTTCCAAACGCCTCGGGAGAAATCACCTGACCTTTGCGACCGTAATTGGGGACAGGCCCCGCAGCGTTCATGATAACGCGCACAACCGTCCGTATAATGGCATCCCCCTGTGAAAGCATACATATCATGCAAGGTGTAGACGACCGGCAAACTCCGGGGCAGATTTGCAAACAATAGCTGATGGTCAACAAATCCAGCGACGAGATGCAGATTCAGAACATCACAGGGTGGGATCTGGTCGAGAAGATCACGACCATGTTCAGCTCGGTCATCTGAATAGGGCTTGCGGGGATTGAACAATGATTTGTGGCGTTGAATATTCCATGTCAGGTAATTCCGGCGCAGCCGGCGGCAGACCCGTTTCCAAAGTGACGTCCGGAGGTCAAATTGGTGAACATTCGGATCAATGGATTGCCGGTTGGTCACCAGCATCTGTGAGTCCCATCCGCATCTTGCCAAACCTGTGTGCAGACGGAACGCGGCACGCGCAGCACCACCCCAGAGATCGCCAACACTTAAATGAACGACGCGCATAAAAATAAAAAGTTAAGCTCACCACCAAACCGTAGCCTTCCCTGTGATTGCCGTTTAACCGTCACTTTTGATCCCGATTCCATCAACAGACCACAAACGCATGGCGATTGTTGGCGTATAAAAACAACGAGGCTTGACCGAAACATCACATTACCGATTTGGGGATATAATCAATCTCCCGCTCCAATCGCTCCGCAAACACCTTCGCGGGGCTTTCTGGAAACAAGTGCTTGATTATTTTTTGTGCGTTTAGCCCCATTTCTTTCCAAAGGTGCCGGCTTTCCCAGGCTTCTTCCAATGCCTTGTCAACTGATTCAACCAATGGAGCGCTCGCTACAAAACCGTTGACCCGGTGTTGCACCAATTCGGTGTTGCCCGCCACATCAGTCACAATGCAAGGCCGAGAACAGAGCATGGCTTCAACAATTGCCAACGGCATGCCCTCACAACGGGACGGCATCACCAAGGCGTGATTGGTTGACCAAATCTTTTTCACATCCGAAACATGACCAAAAAATTCCGTTTGCCGGGGAGCCAGCTCCGCGGCCAGCTTTCTGACACTTCGTCCAAAATGGTCACCACTGCCATAAAATCCAACCTTGATATTCCTGCACTTCCATTTTTCTTTTGACAAAACCTTGATCAGCAAATCCTGTCCTTTTGTCGGCGGTTCGAGACGCCCCACATTGGCAATCCGCCAACCATCATCTGCCGATGGCCAGTCAAGCTGTGGGGCGTAAGGAACATTGAAGGGATTTCTGACGATTTCGGAACGGGGAAGTCTGGTGGCGATTTGATCTTGAAATAATTCCTGATTGCGTTTTGAAACAAAAAACACATTCTTGGCTCCGAGAAAAAGCCCTGCCATCTCTTGGGCCAGTTTGTCATCTGGCCATGCAACCTCATAGACGCCATGCACCACCACCACATAAGATAGCTTGAACTGCCGGCACAATCCCAGCCACTGCAATCCCTCCCGCGAGTTGCCCATGGAAATACAAACTAAGGCGGGTTTTTTGGCTAACAGCCATTGAACAGCCTTGCCGGCCATGGCCTCCTCGGGCGTAAAACCACGGATCTTGCGCCACATCCTTGCTGGAAGTAAACGGCTTTGAGGCTTTCTAAAATAAAGGTCAACGCCAAGAGATTTTAGGGCTGTGATTTTGGATTGTCGTTCCGGCCAGTCCAAAATGCAGGCTGAAACCTGATGCTTCAACTTTGCCAGCTCCCTAGCCGTCTGGCTCCATAGCTCTTCACTGCCGCCCCACGAGACAGCCGACATGGTGGAGATAAAGACTATATTCATTGCACGATGATTATCAATTGGTTGAATCCTCAACACAATGCAAGCTCCGGCAGGCTTCGGAAAACTGGCTCACAATAATCCTCGCGTCATGGTATTTCTCCACATAACGGCGGCCGGCGATGGAAAAAGTGTCATACTGGGAGCCATCCGCGAGTGTTTTTCGGATGTGTCCAACAAGCACATTTATATCCACCCCAGTAAGCAGACCGGCTCCGTGTTCTGACAACATACCATTAGGATCGCTGTTCATGGAAAGAATCGGCACCCCATGGGCCGCAGCTTGAAGAAAGGTATTGGCAAAGCCCTCCGAATCCGCCGTGCTTACAAAAAGCCGCGCCTGGTCGAACAGCTTCCCAATTTCCCGAAAGGGCACCATTTCAATCATATCAATATTCGAAGGCAAGGCCGCCGCGAGTTGGTTCCAATACACTTTATCCGCCTGGTTTAATACCATGCAGAACTTTTTTTCTGGTAAAAGCCCAGCCAGCTTCAAAAGCAGATCGGGGCGTTTTACCTGCCAGCTCTTTCCAATCCACAGAACGTCATATTTTTTACTGCTGGCTTTGGATGGTGACTCGACCGGTGCCACGGGGTTGAACAGCAACGTGCCGATTCGGCCAAACCGTTCTCGCAGCAACGTCATCTGCACTGGCGTTTGGACCAAGATGGACGCTGCTGAGTCAATGACCTCCCTGGCTTCCGCCAGCGAGAATCCAGCCCACTGCTGGATAGGAGTTTCGCCGACTGTATCATTTCCCAAATCCAAATCGCTGGCCACTCGAAAAAGGAAAGGGGTCTTGGTCTTGCGACAATAGCGTGCCGTGTTGAGTGTCCAGGCAACCATGCCTTGCACATAAGCGACATCAGGCCGCAGGCTGGTGTAGAACGCATCATTTGACCGCTGACGCTCGCCAAAAATACGATGATGAATCCTTCCTGCAAGGCTGCGCCGCCAGTCCCAATAACCCGGCCCTTTGAGTTCCGGATGCGGGACCACCGTTACTCCTTCGACGCGCCGGATACCTCTTCCCTGATCACGGGTGACAACCATCACCTCGAACCCGTGGTCGGCCACCAATCCCCGGGCGTAGTATCCCGTTTCCACCTCGATTCCACCAAAGACAAAAGAGGTCTTCGGGAAAAATATCGAATAGGCGTCTGGAGATAAAATGAGGAGTCTCATGAGTTTTGAGTGCAGACAGACTCCATCCAGTGCATCCACTCACGGCTGACTATTTCGTAAGTCAAGGTTTTAAGAACTAGTTCACGACCGTTTAGCGCAATGCGTTTTCTTTCCTCCGGGTTGGCGAGATAATAATCTGCTTTTTCAACCATTTCCTCGGGCGACTTGAACCAGGCAATGGATTCGCCATCCCGGAACCCGGCATCCTCCAGATCGCCGGTGTGATTGGTGAGCACAAAACCGCCACAGGCCAGTGCCTCAGGAATTCGGGGGTTGATGGCGTCCAACTGTTTTTCACTTTCTTCCAAGTTGAGCACAATGGACGCCACATTGTAAACTATGACTTTCTTGCGGCCATAAACCGGCTCGGAAGAGACACAAGGTATGAGTTCCGGCCGGTTCCGCCATTGCTCCGCCACACCCCAGATTTTAAGGCCATGGTGAGCCAACAGCGGCAGCGCCGCAATTCGATCCGGACCGGCTCCGCCAATGAAGGCGATGTCGCAGCCATAGCGATCCCGATCCCATTTCGTTAGTTCAATGGGTTTATGTTCGGCCGGTTCCGCAGCACCGCGCAAATGGAACACATGGGGGTTGCGACCGGCAAGCGCCCCCTTTACTAGTGGTATCACATAGCGGTCATGCACCACCACGAAATCGGCAGCGCTCATGAATGGAGCAGTATCCCGCCAAAGCAGGTGGTTGTTATCGAGGTATAAACCGACCCTGCAGTTACATTCGCGGCGGAGGCGCTGCATAACTCCAACACTCATGAAATGGTAAAAGAAAAGAAGTATGTCCGGCCGAAATCTCCTACAAGCTCTTGAGATTCTGCTTTCACCAATTTCCATCCAGCAGTTTTCGATCGAATTCAGAAACCGGCACCACGGCTCATCCAGCACCTCCAAATCAAAGGGAAATGTCTCGACCTCATGCCCCATCGTCCGCCATCGGTTGATATGAAACAAGGGCATGTCCGTGGATGTAGGGTTCATCCAGGCTACGACAAGAATTTTCATCTGTGAAGATGGCGTTTCCAGATCTGAATAGCTGCTTTGAATGGGCGCAGGAGGCCAGTGCCTGAAAGTGAGGACTGGATTCGTTGCAATCCTCGCGTCGTGCGAAGGTGTTTCAAGGCTTTGTCGGATTCAAACACCCAAATCCGACGCATCTCCAAGCCATAGAGCATCACCCACGGAGCACGACAATTTTGCTCAAACGAGAAGGGACCTACCGGTGCTTTGTTATTAAATGGAACGACCAATAAATCGCAGGCTGAAAACGAAGTTCCTTCAATCGAGGCAACTTCCGCCGAAGGCCAGGCGGAATGGAGTTCATCCAGTATTTGACGGTTCACCCATTCCTCGCCATGGGCAAGGACACAAATTCTGCCAGGCACCGGCGCACCAGCGCGCTCGCGCAAAAAGTTAAGATAAGTCATTGGGCCTGAGGCTAACTTTGATCCAACCGGAAGCCGACCGGCGAGGTTCTGAGATTTTTCATAGCCATAGTTATGTCGATGAAGGGGAGAATTAAACCGGCCTTGGAAAGAATCAAAACCCATTTAGCCGACGAAAATAGTTGATGGTTTGCTGTAGCCCAAAATCGAAGTCCCGGTGCGGCTTCCACCCCAGCGCCATCAGCCGATCCACCGCTGCATGGGAATGCCGCACATCACCCGGCCGTTCGGGACCATGGATGATCGGACTGGTGGACCCGGTCAATGCCACAATTTTTCCAGCGAGTTGATTAATGGTTTGGGTCTGGCCATAGCCACAGTTGAACACGCCTTGCATGCGGGAATTTTGCGTGGCAAAGCGCAACGCCGACACAATGTCCTCCACATAAATGAAATCCCGCGTTTGCTCGCCATCGCCAAAAATGGTCAGAGGCTCCTTGCGTAGTGCCCGTCGGATGAAAAAGGGAACCGCTGCACCATACGATCCCTCGGGTAATTGTCGGGGACCGAAAACATTAAAGAAACGCAGGGCCACCGTCCGCATGGATGAACTGGCGGCGACCCATTCGCAGTAATACTCACCATCCAGCTTGGTGACGGCATAGGGACTTTTAGGGTGGGGCTGCATGGTCTCCACTTTGGGCACTTTAGGATCGTCGCCATAAACTGCGGCGGAACTCGCAAAAACAAATGTTTTCACCCCGGCACGCGCGGCTGCCTGTAAGACATTCAGAGTTCCATTCGCGTTCTGGGTCACACATTCCTGGGGCTGCGCACAAGAAACTGGCACGCTAACAAGGGCGGCCAGATGGATAACGGAGTCAACCCCCTGCACCGCCGTTTCCACCACCGCTTGATCCAGAATGGAGCCTGCAATGATCTCGCAGGCAATCCCTTCCAGAAAAACGCGCTTTCCGGAATTAAAATTATCGAGAACTCTCACGTCAGCTTGGCCCTGGCAGGCCTGGGCCAAATGACTGCCGATAAACCCGGCCCCCCCGGTGATCAATATTTTCATCGTTTGGTGTTTCGGTATTTCAACTTTGTGGCTTTGTTCCTTTGTTGTTCTACCCGCTTTCCGCTTTTTCCTGAACCACTAATCTCCGCTCATTTCCGCGATTTTCCCCATCAGCGTGCATCAGCGCCGATGAGCGGTTCAAAATCAGAAACAGCGAAACCTGAAACCTGAAAACAGACAACGGACTACAGACCAATGACCCCTGACTTCTGACTTCCGCTTTCGATTTCCACTTTCTGCCCTCTGCTCTGTTCTTTGGGATGTCAGTCATCGTTGCGGGCGGGCAATGCTTCGTTGCCGGGGCGCACCCGGTCGTTGCGGATGGACAACGCCTCGTTGCGCCGGGACTGCGGACTGCGAACCCGGCTTAAAACCGGATGAACAACAAAGAAACAAAGGCACAAAGTTGAGACCGGAGACCGGAGACTTGAAATCAAAAATATTACGCTCACGGAGTCATCAATGCTTTTGGATCGCCTGTCTGCCCATTAACTGCTCGATTTTCTTTCTTATCCTATCCGTATTTCGCTCGAAAAGCCACCAGATCGCCGAAGCGTAAATGACCACCGCCGTCAAAATTCCTGCAAACCCGACCGCGCTGCCGAGGCCAGGCGCCACCTGCCGGCCTTGAAAAACCACAAAGAAGAAAAACGCCAGCAGCGGGAAATGAACCAGATACAGCGTGTAGGAAAATTCGGACAAACCGGCGGAGAGACGGGCGTAGAGGGCAAAACCTGAAACCTGAAACCTGAAACCTGAAACCGGAGGCCGGAGACCGGAGAGCGGAGACTTGAAACCTGAAAGTTCACTCCGCACGGCCAGCCCGGCCACCAGCCCGGCGAACCCCAAGCCCAGCAATAAATCATTCGCCCCGCCCAGCCTGCCCATCCGGCTGGCGGCCAGCAGCCCCAGCGCCAGCAGACCGCTCCCGGGAATCCACAGCGGATGCGCCGCCCAGCTTCTGGCCCGCCCGTTTTGAATGAGCGCAAAAACACCCGCGCCCAAAAGCCAGACCAGCCCGCCCCACAGAATCGCCCCCGGCAGCAAAACCATGACAATCAAGGCAAGCGCGAAACAGGCAATGCAGCAAAGGCCATTGCGGAGACCGGAGACCGGAGACCGGAGACCTGAAACCTGAAACCTGAAATCTGATTTGAAAAACATGCCCAAAACGAGCGGGAACAGCAGGTAATACCAGAATTCGTTCGCGAGGCTCCACAGCGGGCCGTTGGTGCCAAAACAATTCACCGAGATCGTCTGGAGAAAAAAGGCGTTGCCCAAAAACGTGGACGGATGCAAATCCGCCGGGTCGCCCGGCGCCGGCCCGGAATTGTATAGCGCGCGGAAATCGCCGTGGTATCCCGCCGCAAACTGGTGCCGCCCCAGTTGATCCCAGAACAGGGTGAGCAGCAGCGCCGGAATCAAAACCATCCAGAGCCGCGAAAGCCGGCGCAGCGCATAACCGGTCCACGACCATCGCCCGGTCTGGCGCGCGGAGATGACGCTGCCGCCCACGAGAAAACCGCTCAACACAAAAAAGATCATCACGGCCTGATGCCCCAGGCCCGTCACAAAATAAAAGGCGCGCTCCGGCAGGTTTGGCGATTTGAGCTGGGCAAAGGGAACGAACAGGAACGCCCGCAAATGCTCCAGGCAGACCAGCAGCGCCGCCAGCCCGCGCAGACAATCGAGATGAACCAGACGATGCTTCACTTCAAAAATTCAAAACAGAAATTCAGAAAGCGGAAAACGGACTACGGGACTACGGACTACGGGACTAAGCGAAGTCAGTGGTCAGCAGTCAGTGGTCCATGGTCCTGTTGTCCTTGTTCAGCTTTTCAGCTTTGTTTTTTTGCGCTCTTTGCGTCTTTGCGAGAACCGATTCCCGTAATTGGCGTCTCATTTCCGCTTTCTGCTTTCCCGATTTCTGATTTCAGTTTTCCGGTTTCCGGTCTCAAGTTTCAGGTTTCAAGATGTCTGCCCTCTTCCTCCAGTGTGCCAGCCTTTTCCTTCCCAATCGTTGCCGGGCGCACACTCAATTATCAAGATTGTTCAAAATGCCCGCAAAACGACTTGCAACCCTGTCCCATGAAAGATGTTTTTCAACATGGTCCCGCGCAAGGGCGCCACGCCTGGCCAGCCTGTTCCTGTCCGCTCCATGCTTTTTAAGCAGGTTGATGATTTCCACGGCGTCACCGGGCCGCACGAAATCGGCAAACTGTTCGTTCGCATAATCCCTTACGCCGCCGACATCCGTCACTATTGCCGGAAGACCACAGGCCATTCCTTCCAGCAGCCCGTTGTTGGCCGTTGAGTCTGTCAAGGTCAGCAGCAGCAGATCCGCCTGCTGGTAAACGTTCCGCAGCTCAACATCTGACAGACCCGCGTGCCAGCGCACCCTGGGACTCCTGTCCAACTGATGACAACCCCCTGTTTTGCGGGCATGGATGGGAACAATCAGGTCAAAAGTCACATCCAGGTTCTGCTGGTCAGCCAGGCCAACCACCTTTGCCAAAGTCTGAAAGTCTCTCAACCAGAAACCCGAAAAAACAACCCGCAAAGACCCGCCCCGGACAACTCGTTCTGGAGCGACCGGCAAAGCCACGAAGAAATCCGCATCCACACCATGCGGCAGAAAATAGATTTTTTCCGGCGCAATGTATTGTTCCCACCAAGATTTTGTTCCCGAAGCCACAACCACCAGCAAATCCAGCGAGGAAACAATTTCCGGACGGGCATGATGCCGCCGCCACCACGCCGGTGCCTGGTGAGACATCCCCACCAGGCGTGTTTTGTGCCAGCTTCCCCTTTCTTGAGCCAGGCAAAAATACTGATCCTCAATGCATTCCAAAAACACAATATCCGGAGGGTTGGTTTTTACGGTCTGAATGATGGCCTGCTCCAGTTGCCAGGCTTTCGCGCTGTAAAACGGCGACCACTTGTCCCGAATTGCCTCCCACTCCGGTTGAGCCGGGGGTGAAGCAAAAAACTTTCGCAGCCTGCGGCCGGCTTTGGCAAAAGCCGCCGGCGTCTCCCCGGTCATTTCAACCTTCTGAAAATTTCCGTCCCATGCAGCGGCCACCGCCTTTGACAGCGGAACCAGTCCACTATGACTCCCCATGTGATTCCAGCGAACATCGGCCCAGAGAATTGATTTCAATGAAGATCGGCGTTGATGGCTTGCGCGAAAAGACGCCTCATGCGCCCTTGCGTCCCGGCGGAAAAATCAATTCGCGCCGTTCGTGTTCCCATTTCTGTCTTTTACGTTCTGTTTCAGCTTGCCAGCTTTTCAGCTTTTTTCTGGATGATCTTTCCGCCGTCCAGCCGGATGACGCGGTCGCAGCGTTCCAGCGTGCTCAACCGGTGGGCGATGGTGATGATGGTGAGCGTTCCCTGTAGCCGGTGGATGGTTTCCATCACGGCGCGTTCGGTCTCGTGATCCAGCGCGCTGGTGGCCTCGTCCAAAATCAACACCTGCGGGCGGTGATACAGCGCGCGGGCCAGCCCGATGCGCTGGCGCTGTCCGCCGGAGAGCCGCGCGCCCCGCTCGCCCACGCTGGTCTGCATTCCCTGCGGCAGCTCCTTTTCGATGAAATCCAGAATCTGCGCGCCCAGGGCCGCTTCGCGCAGCGCCACGCGATCCACGTCTTTGGCGTCCACACCAAAGGCGATGTTCGCCTCGATGGTGTCGTCCAGCAGGTAAATGTCCTGCGGCACATAGCCGATCATCCGCCGCCAGGAAGCCATGTTGTCCGTCGTGAGCGGCTCGCCGTCCAGCCGGATCACGCCGGTCTGCGGGACATGCAGCCCCAGAATCAAATCCACGAGCGTGGATTTGCCGGAGCCGGACGGGCCGGCAATGCCCACCGACTCGTTTTTGGCGATGACGATGCTGAAATCCTTCAACACGGGCGCGGTCGCCACGGGATATTGAAAGCCAATCTGCTCCAGCCGCAGTTCGCGGTCAAACGCGAGCGGACGGACTGGTTGATCGGTGGGGGCAGCGCGCCGCGCTGTCCGGACGCCGCAGCGCGGCGTCCCTGCCATTTCGGCGGTCTCCTTCTCAATGTTCACAATCTCCGCTTCCAGATGGGTGAGCGTGTATTGGTTGGCCGCCACGGTCACCAACTGGCTGTATAGGAGCTGGAGCGCCGGCAACAGCTTGTATCCGGCAAAGGCCATCACGGAAAGATTGGGCAGGATGTCGGAGAAGGGCCGGCCACGGAAGGCCAGAACCACCACGATGAGCATGAGTCCGCCAAAGGCGACCGGCTCAATCATGTAGCGGGGGCCGTTGCCGTAAATCGGTATTTTGCTCTGGAAATATCCGATGCGGGCGGAATGCTCCAGGGCGCGGTCCATGAAGTAACGGGCCTTGCCATGCACCAGCACGGTCTTGATGCCCTGCAGGAACTGGCTGGTGTTTTTTCCAAAGCCCAGGTTGTGCCGCCACATCCCCTCCCCCACGGCGCGCGCCCTGGGGCGCAGCCAGAGAAAGGCCAGCAGGTAAAATCCGCCAAAGACCAGCAATGCGCACAGGGCCACCAGCGGCTGGACAAAAATCATCCCGCCCAGCAGCAACAGCACGAGCACCAGCCGGGTGAGAATTTCGCCGATGGGCAGCAGCACGCTTTGGATGAACGTCATGATGTCACCGAGCCGTTGACCCAGCTCGGCGGTGTTCCGGCGCAGAAAGAAGGCGTAGGGCTGGCTGGCGTAGGATTCAAAAAGCCGTCCCCGGAGCCAGTGGCAGAATCCGTAGGCATAGCGTATGCGCAGGTTTTCGCTCAACACGCTTCCCACGCTGGCAAACACCAGCATGGCAATGGCAAAACAGCCGGCCAGGACGAGGAGATGGTTGGTGGACATCGGCGGCAGGTAATGCAGCAGATGACCGCCGATCTTGGAGTTGCGGATGCGATCTGGCGCGGCGGCCAGCGCGAAAAACGGGAAGACGGAAGAGACGCCGACGAGCTGGAGCAGGCCGTTGAACAGGATCAGCCCCAGCACGCCAAACAGCTTGAGCCGGCCATAGGGCAGCGCCATGCGGTAGCATCGCGCCATGAGTCGGAAAAAGGAAAAAATCATAAGACGAGACTGGAGACCGGAAACCGGAAACTTGAAAACAAAATCAGAAATTCGGAAAGCGGAAATGAAAGCTGTTGAACCGCTAATCTTCTCCCATTGCCGCTAATTTATTTCCATCAGCGTGGATCAGTGCGGATAAGCGGTTCAAAATCATTTTTGTGGGTGGCTGGCGTTTCTGTTTTCTGCTTTCCCAATTTCTGCTTTCAATTTTGATTTTGGAGTTTTTCCAACTGCCCGGCGTTTGCCGCCACCCACGCATGGGTGTCCTGAACGATGCGGCGCACGTCGCACCCCGGCCGCCATGAGGTGCGCTGGAACAATCGCGCGCAGTCGGCGATGAAAATCCGCAGGTCGTTCGGGCGATTGGCCGGGACGGCGGCGATGGGAACGGTCCTGCCGGTGACTTCGCAGCAGAGCGCCGTGAGTTCGCACAGCGAGGCGGTGTTGGGCAGTCCGCCGGAGACGTTGCCCAGCCAGCCGTCCCACCGGTCGAAATTCCGGATCTGTTCGCAAATCAAATCGCACAGGTCGGCCACATGCAGGAAATCGCGCACCTGTTTGCCCGCGCCGCCGTAGCCGATGTAGCTCAAGGGCCGGCCAAGGTGATGCGCCATCACCCACAACGCGGCCACGCCCTGGTCCGCCTTGCCAAACTGCCACGGCCCGGCGATGACGCCGCAGCGGTTGACGGCGGCCCGAAGGCCGAACGCGGCGCGGTATTCCTCGATCAATTGCTCCGCGGCCAGTTTGGTAAAGCCGTAAAGCGAACGGGCGCCGGTCATTCCCACGGTTTCGCCGACGCCGCGAGACGTGATGCCGGGCGTGCCGTCATCCGCCCAGGCGAACCGCGTGGCTTCCTCGCGCCACGGATGCGCTTCGAGCCGCGCAACGGGATAGACGCGGCTGGTGGAAAGGAAAATGAAACCGCTCCGCCACTGCCGCGCCTTTTCCAGACAGTTGTAAGCGCCGACGAGGTTGGTCTGGAACAGATAATCCGGCGAGCCGTCCTGGCCGGCGAGCACGGACGGCTCGGCGGAGCATTCGACGAGAAAATCAAACGGCCCCGCCGGAAAGCCGCCGGCGTCCCGCACGTCGCCGCGATGGAATTTCACGCCGGCCCGCTCCAGGCGCGGCACGTTCAATTCCGAGCCGCGCCGGTAAAGGTTGTCCATGCAGACCATCTCCGCCGCCGGGAATTCCGCGCGCAGGCGCAGCGCCAGGTTCGAACCGACAAATCCCGCGCCACCGGTGATCAAAAACTTCATAAAGAGAGACCTGAAACCTGAAACCGGAAACCGGAAATCAAATTTCAAGTTTCCTTGTTAATCCGTTGTTTGGTGTTCTTGGACATGGTGACGAAAATAGCAATCAGTTCGTCGGCTTCTTTCAAAACCGGTTGCACCCGTGTCATCGGGACACCGCAATTGTCCTGCAAGAGTTCCAGCCACAACTGGCTTTCATCGGCCTCCTGGGCGCATTGATCAATCTTGGAAATGAATTCCACATCAGATCGGGCGCGCGAGGCTTCCCGGTAATTGGCGGCAACGGAAGTTCCGGATCGCAACAATTGTTTTCCCAGAACCCGGATTTCTTCCCGACTTTTGTCCAGGCTGATGTAAAACCGCACCACCGCGCCAGCAAACGCCTTGGTCCTTCTTTTCAACGCTACTTTTCGCTCATCCATAATCGTCCGAGGTTTCAGGTTTCAGGTCTCAAGTTTCAGGTCTCCCTTTTAAGGGTCGCCTCATAGATTTCCCGAAACACATCGTCCAGTGTCTTGGTGATGTCCCAGCCGGGATAATGCGCCTTCATTTTGGTCAGGTCGCTGATGTAGCAGATGTGGTCGCCGGCGCGGTTCTGCTCGAGGTATTCGTAATTCATTTTCTTCCCGCTCAAGGCCGCCGCGCGGTCAAAGGCCTCCAAAATGGAAACGCTGTTGGCCCGGCCTCCGCCGATGTTGTAGACCTCGCCGCAGCGCGGGTTTTCGTAAAAGGCGTGGATGAACCGCGCCACGTCCAGCGAATGAATGTTGTCGCGGACCTGCTTGCCCTTGTAGCCATAAACTTTGTAGTGCTTCCCGTCCACGTTGCATTTGATGAGGTAGCTCAAAAAGCCGTGCAACTCCACGCCGCTGTGGTGCGGCCCGGTCAGGCAGCCGCCGCGCAGACAGCAGGTTTTCATGCCGAAATAGCGGCCGTATTCCTGCACCATCACGTCGCCGGCCACCTTCGATGCGCCAAACAGGCTGTGCTTGCTCTGGTCAATGGGAAAATCCTCGGCGATGCCGCCGGCAAAGGCCGGGTCGTCATAATCCCAGCGCGTGGGCAGCTCCTTCAGGCGGACGGTGTTGGGGCGGTCGCCATAAACCTTGTTCGTGCTCATGTGCGCGAACACGCAGCCGGGGGCGTGACGCCGCGTGGCCTCCAGCAGATTCAAGGTGCCGCCGGCGTTCACGTCAAAATCGTCGAACGGGCGGCTTGCCGCGAGGTCGTGGCTCGGCTGCGCGGCGGTGTGCGCCAGCAGCGCGGGGCGGAGCGACTGGAGCAGGGCGTCAACCCCGGCGCGATCGCGGATGTCGAGTTCGTGGTGGTGGAAATTCTTGTGCGCCGCCAGCAGCCGGCGCTGGTTCCAGCGCGTGTCGCCGCCGGCGCCAAAAAAGTCGGCGCGCATGTTGTTGTCAACGCCGTGAACCTCCCAGCCGAGACGGCAGAAATAATCCACCACCTCGGAACCAATCAGCCCGGACGAACCGGTGACGAGCAGTTTATTCATAAATCAAAATGGAAATTTTGAAAACAGAAAGCAGAAACTTGAGACCTGAAACCTGAAATTGAGCCACAGATGGACACAGATCAAAAAATTGTTGGAATTTTTTCTGCTTTTAACCGAACCGTTGATCTTCGCTCATTTCCTCCAAATGACGCCCATCAGCGTGAATCAGTGCGGATGAGTGGTTTGAAAGAATTTTAGCGTTTCAGGTTTCGGGATGTCTGCTTTCTATTTTCCCAATTTCTATTTTTCTTCCACTCACGCCTTCCACACCTGGCCCGG
>Ga0326727_10017977_pt1 | contig 14533 bp, 12 predicted proteins | sample MB2enrmetagenome_FD_207643 | JGI IMG/M metagenome (GOLD analysis project Ga0326727, IMG submission 207643) | Lab enriched peat soil microbial communities from McLean, Ithaca, NY, United States - MB29MY | ecosystem: Environmental > Terrestrial > Soil > Wetlands > Peat | place: USA: New York...
GGAGAAAACCATGGGCACGGTTCAAGTAGAGCTTGGAGAAGAGCTCCTCGAGCTGCTTCAATCGCTGGATCGTCCGGTGCAGCAATCCGCGCGTGAGCTTATCATCCTGGAGCTTTACCGTCAGGGCCGGATCGCGGCCGGGAAAGCCGCCGAGCTTCTAGGCATCGATCGGGCGCACTTCCTTCAGGTCGCTTCACAGACCGGGGTGCCCTACTTCGAGATGACAACCCGGGAATGGAACGAGGAAATCTCGGAGAGCAAGAAAATCTGATTGGCTGTCGTCTCAGATTCTGGTCCACTAATTGCATTAGAGCGAATTCAGCAGTTGCGGCTCCTGCCTGCGCTGTTCACCCGCATCCTCATCCCACCGGCCGTTGAGAAGGAAGTCGCGTGCCTGCGCAAGCTCCCCCGCTGGGTTTTGGTTCAGCCCCTGATACAACCTCCGAGACTCGGTCGGCCAGGGCTTTCATTGGGGGCAGGGGAGCGGGAGGCCATCGGCCTCAGCCTTGAAATTGCAGCAGCCCGCCTTCTGGTTGATGACAAGGCCGCGCGGCGGCTCGCAAGAAGCTTGCAGTTGCCAATCATCGGCACCCTGGGCCTTCTGCTGGCTGCCAAGAGGCGGGGACTCCTGCCAACCGTCCGACCTTGCCTCGACGCCCTCCAAGACGCGTCCTTCTATCTCACTCCAGACCTTTACGCGCGTATCCTCGCGGACGCGGGCGAAGCTTGAGCAAGTCGCGTGGCGCTGTGATTCGCTCTCGCAAAGTTTCACCTCCGTCCGCTTCTGAGGGCGCAGACATCAAAGGCCGATGTCTGCGTCCCCCCCGAACTCCTCTCCCCAGGTCCTGGCTCAAATGAGAAGCTCTGAGTGTTGCCGTGATTTCAAGACTGCTTGGCGTAATTGACCATACCGGTCACGTCGATTATCACCACAGGTTCATTCCCCACGACCCAAGCATCGTGTCCCGGGGGAAGATGGCCCACATCGCCGGGGCCATACTCGACTTCCGTGCCGTCATCCATTCTGACGTGCAAGCGGCCCGAAACATGGTATTGGGTGTGGGGGGCCTCACAACTCTTGGTCTTCGCGATCGGCTTGACATGTTCTGACCATTTCCAGCCCGGGTCGAATGTGCCGCGCCCAAACTTGACTCCGCCTACCGTGGCCATTTCGACTTTGCCCTTAGGGAAAGTGCGGGTTTCATCGGGTGAATTCAAGCTCTTCTTCTCTGTTCCCTTCATTTCCTGCCTCCTCAATAGGAATAGTTTAGCCCGCGGTTTCCATTCCGGAATCCGTCGGTACCTTTGCGTTCATAACCGAGCAATTTGTAGTAAAAGCCCAGTCCTCGATTTTATATCAGAATGTTTTTTGAGTGGGATAGTTTTTTTGGTCGAGATTAATGACCCTAGATCCCGCCCTTTGTGTCAGGAAATGCAGAAGTCAGAAATCAGAAGTCAGAAGATAAGCACCTGGCCCATGCAGTGGGCAGCGGAGACCGGGTAGCTCACAATTCGTGATTGCGGCGAAAGAATTTGATTGATTTCGAGCACAGTTGGCATATAATCAATCAGAATTGAACATAGTGTTTTGGCAGAACAAACTGCCGAGATGCTTCGCGGAGTTTACCCGGAGCGAACTACGGAGATTCTTCGCTTCGCTCAGAATGACAGGCGAAGGGCTCAGGATGACAGCGAACGGGCTCAGCATGACATGGACCGTGTTCACGGTGACAAATTGAAGTCCGGCAAGCCAAGAGAACTCGCCCCCAAACGCCTCGAGCGGCTGCGAGAAATCCTGCGCCTAGACCACGTAGTGAGTGTCGAGGAGCTATCCCGCCAACTCGAGGTCTCTTCGGCCACAGTGCGCCGCGACCTGGCCCAACTGGAGAGCCTGGGTGAGGTGCGGCGCGTTCACGGCGGGGCGGTGGGCACCGAAAGCCGGCTGGAAGAGCCCCTCTTCGACGACAAGACTTCAATTGCGGCTCGAGAAAAGCAACGCATCGCGCAGGCAGCCCTCAAGCTCATCAAGCCGAACGATACGATATTTCTCGACGGCGGGAGCACGGTCCTGGAGTTGGCGCGGCTGGTGCGCGACCGCTCGAACCTCACCGTGGTGACTAATTCCCTGCGCGCCGCCATTGAGCTGGCGGCCCAAGGTCCGCGGGTGATATTGATCGGCGGCGAATTCCGCCGCCTGAGTCAAACCCTGGTTGGTCCGCTCACTCGTCTTACCCTGGATGAGGTGCATGTGGATAAGGCTTTCATGGGGACGATCGGACTGACGGTCGAGGAAGGGCTTACCACCACCGATCCGAGCGAAGCCTACACCAAGGAGCTCGTCATGGCCCATGCCCGGCAGGTCTTCCTCTTGGCTGACCATAGCAAGGTGGGCAAGGTCTCCTTCGCCTGCGCGGGGCAACTGGGAAAAGTTCAAGTCCTGATAACGGACAAGCAAATCGACCGGAAGTTTGCCAGCCAGCTTCGCAAGAACGGCGTGGAGGTCGTGAGGGCGTAAGAGGGATTAGGGATTAGGGATTACGGCTTAGGGACCGGGGGTTAGGGCAAAGATGGTCACCAATTACAAGGAGTTGGAAGTTTGGAAACGCTCCGTGGCTCTGACAGCTGAACTCTACAAACTGACTTCTCCATTCCCCGATACAGAGCGATACGGCCTTACGTCGCAAATACGGAGAGCGGTAACCTCGATACCAGCCAATATTGCAGAGGGATGGGGACGAGGATCAACGGGGGAATATGTTCAGTTCCTAACCGTGGCGCGCGGGTCGCTGATGGAGGTGGAGACACATCTGATCGTCGCGTGTAACCTCCACTTTCTCAGCGATGTTGCCTTAGCGCCATTCTCTAAGGAGATTGGAGAGATCGGCAAAATGTTGAATGCGTTAATTGGAGCCTTGAAGTCTCGAAAAACAGGGATTAGGGGTTAGGGACTAGGGAATAGGGAATAGGGATTAGGGACTAGGGATTAGGGATTTAATCCCTAACCCCTAATCCCTAACCCCTGACCCCTAGTCCCTAACCCCTGACCCCTAATCCCTAATTAACGCAAGGAGGACGCATTGGGCACTGCAAAAATGAGTGTAGTTTACCTGAGCGACTTAAGACCAGATTTCAGGCCCTTCGAAATCGATTGCGGCAAGATCCACGGTTACCGGTTTCGAGGAAACCTGCGAACCGAACTCGAAGCGGGCCGGATTGAAGCGAAGACAGCCAGCGCTCTCCTCGAAGACATGCTGATGATCCGCGAGATGGAAGAAATGATCGTGAAGCTCCGCTCCGGCGCCTACGAACCCATCAAGGATTTCAATTACCGGGGGCCGACGCACGTATCGATCGGCCAGGAAGGCGCTTCCGTGGGAGCGTGCAGTGCGTTGAACCTGAAGGACTACATCACCAGCACGCACCGCGGCCACGGCGACAGCCTGGCGCGGGGCTGTCTCGCCATCCGGGCCATGGATGACGAGCGGCTGCGCAAGCGCGTTCCTGACTCGAAGGCGGCCTCGCACGCTGAACTCCTCGAGGAGGCTCTCGAAGAGCACGTTTATCGCACCCTCGCCGAGCTGTTCGGGAAGGAAGACGGCTACTGCAAAGGGCGCGGCGGCAGCATGCACATCGCGGACTTCACCGTCGGCCACCTGGGAGCGAACGCCATCGTGGGCGGCAGCGTACCGATCGCCACCGGGGCGGCAGTGGGAAGCCGCTATCTGCGCAACGGCGCGGTGGTCTGCTGTTTTGCCGGCGATGGCGCCTACGCGAACGGCGTGGTGCTCGAGTCGCTGAATTTCGCCGCGCAAGTTCAGTTCACCAACGAACTCGCCGGCGAGCACCGCTTCGGCGTCCCCATCGTCTTTTTCGTGCTCAACAACCACTATGGCATGACGGGCCGCGCCGACAACGAAGTGATGGGTGTGGCGCACCTGGCCCGGCGGGCGGCGGGCTTTTCTGAGGGCAACATGCACGCCGAGGTCGTGAACGGCATGGACGTGCTTGCCGTCCGCGACGCCATGCTGCGCGCCACCGAAATGTGCCGCAATGGAAAAGGCCCGGTTTTCCTGGATGTGAATACCTACCGCTATTACGGCCATTCGCTGAGCGACCCACGCAACGAGTACCGGACGCGCGAGGAAGAAGCGGCGTGGAAAGCGGTTGATCCCATCACGACCTTCGCCAGGCAGCTCAGGGAGTGTGGTGTCCTGGACGAAGCGGGCGTGGCCGGCGTCGAGGCAAGGGTTCGCGAGCGCAACGCCCGCGCCGCCCAACGCGCCGCCGCCTCCGCTGACCCTGATCCCAAGGATGTGATCAAGTACATGTACACGGACACCTGCGCGGAAGTGGTCCCGCCCGAATATCGAAAGGTCAAGATCATCGAAGCGCCCGCTCCGATCAAAAGGTCCAACGGCGAGATTACTTATCGCGATGCCATCAAGGAAGCCCTGATCGAGGAGATGAAACGAGATTCGCGCGTCATCTTTTATGGCGAAGACGTGGCTGAATACGGAGGAGCATTCAAGCTCAGCAAGGGCCTGCTCGAGGCTTTTGGCCGCGACCGCGTCTTCAACACGCCTATCTCCGAAGCCGCAATTTGTGGGACCGCGGTAGGCGCCGCCATGATCGGCCTGCGGCCCGTGGCTGAGCTCATGTATATGGACTTCCTGCTGATGGCCGGCGATCAGGTTTCGAACCAGGCTGCCAAGTGGCATTACATGTCGGGCGCGCAGGTTGAAATCCCACTGGTCATACGCGCCTCAATTGGAGGCGGCAAAGGGTACGGCGGCCAGCACTCACAAACCCTGGAATCGAGCGTGGCGAATATTCCGGGCCTGTATGTGGTGTATCCGGCCACTCCTTACGATGCCAAGGGCATGATGAAGTCCGCCATTCGCGATAATAACCCGGTATTGTTCCTCGAATCTCAACTCCTCTACGGCGTTAAAGGCGTGGTGCGGGAAGAAGAGTATCTGGTTCCACTGGGCGTCGCGGACGTGAAGCGCACGGGCAACGACATCACCCTGGTGGGCTGGGGGCCGGCGATTCCCGACGCCCTCCGGGCCGCCGAAAGGCTGAAGGCGGAATTGGGTGTAAGCGCCGAGGTGGTGGACATTCGCAGCCTCATCCCGCTCGACAAAGAAACCATCCTCGCTTCCGTGCAAAAGACGGGGCGTTGCGTGGTGGTGAGCCAGTCGGTGACTATCGGCAGCTTTATGGGCGAAATCGTCGCTACGATTCAGGAGAACGTCTTCGATTATCTCGATGCGCCCATCATGCGAGTGGGCGCTAAGGACGGGATTGCTCCGCAATCACACGTCCTCGAGGCCGTTTTCCTTCCCAATGCCAATGACATCTTCGAGGCCGCCAGGGCCATTCTGTAGCAGGTGCTTGGAGTGCGGCAGCGGAGCTTGCGGAGCTGCCGCCTTCCCGATGCGGTTGATTGAAAGGCGGCGGTTATTTCGAGGGCGGCAGCTCCGCAAGCTCCGCTGCCGCACTCCAAGAAGGGACCACGATTATGGTTCGAGCGATCACCATGCCCAAGCTGGGGCAATCTGAGGAAGTGGGCACGCTCGTCCGCTGGTGGAAGAAGGTAGGAGACACCGTCGCCAAGGGCGACATCCTCTTTGAGATCGAGACGGACAAAGCCCTACTCGAGGTCGAGAGCTTCTTCGCAGGGACGCTGCTCAAGATCGTAGTCCAGGAAGGGACCACCGTCCCCATTAACACTACGGTCGGTTTTGTGGGCGATCCCGGCGAAGCAATTCCGGAAGCGGCAGCCCCAACACCCGAGCAGGTAGCGCAGGTTAGACATGTAGGGGCGGCCCTTGTGGCCGCCCAGGGGCAACCACAAGGGTTGCCCCTACAGGGAGCGGCCCCGGAAGTGCTCCGAATCAGCCCGCCCGCTCGAGCAATGCCTGAACCGCGTCATGTAGGGGCGGCCCTTGTGGCCGCCCAAGGGCAACCACAAGGGTCGCCCCTGCGGGAACCGGCCGCGGAAGTGTTCCGAATCAGCCCGCGCGCCCTCAAACTGGCCAGAGAGTGCGCCATCAATCCCGCGCCAATCGTCGGGACTGGCCCTTACGGCCGGATTGTGGAGCGCGACGTAAAGAATTATCTCGAGTCCAAGGGTTACTATCAACTCCGCATCACTCCGGCGGCCAAGCGACTTGCCGCCAAGGAGAACATCGACATCCTCACCCTGAACGGCAAGGACGCCCCGGGACGCATTACCGTGGCCGTGGTTCAAAGGGCCATCGCTGAAAAGCCACAACCGATGGGCAGAATGCGGCAGGCGATTGCGGCGCGGCTCACCGAGAGTTTCACCACCACTCCACACTTCTTTGTCACCGTGGCGGTGGATATGACCGAGCTGGCCAAGTTCCGCTCCGAACTGAAAGCCCAGGGCGGGTCTTATACGGTGACTGATTTCATTTTGAAAGCCGTGGCGCTCAGCCTGGTCGAGTTCCCGATCGTGAACAGCACCACGGACGGCAAGAGCGTTCGCTGGCACAGCAAGGTCCACCTGGGCTTGGCGGTGAACCTCGAGCAAGGGCTGGTGGTGCCGGTGATCCGCGACGCCGACGAGTTGAGCCTGGCGGAACTGCACGACTGCGCCGCCGACCTGGTGGCCAAGGCGCGCGCCGGCAAGCTGACACCCGATGAAATGGGGGGAAGCACCTTCACAATTTCCAACATGGGCATGCTGGATATCGAGAACTTCACCGCCATCATCAATCCCGGCGAGAGCGCCATCCTCGCCGTGTCGAGCACACTCAAGCAGCCGGTGGTCAAGGATGGCCAGATCGTTGTCCGGGACATCATGAAGATGACGCTGTCTTCCGATCACCGCATTATCGACGGGGCGACGGCCGCCAGATTCGCGAACGCAATCAAACAAAAACTCGAGGAGATATCACTGTGGAAACGTTTGGCGTAGTGGTAATCGGCGCGGGGCCGGGAGGCTACCCGGCCGCCATTCGAGCCGCGCAACTGGGCGCTTCCGTGGCCCTGGTGGAGCGAGAGTATTTGGGCGGCGCCTGCCTGAACTGGGGCTGCATTCCCTCCAAGGCATTTATCCACACTTCCGACCTTTACGCGCAAATGAGGTCTTCGGCGGGTTTGGGTCTCAAGGCTGAGAATGCCTCTTTCGATTACGCCGTCATGGCGGAGCGCAAGGAGCAAGTGGTTCAGACGCTCCGCAATGGCGTGAAGCAACTGCTCGCGGCGAATGGCGTGAAGGTCATCGAGGGAACTGCGTCGTTCGAGAGCCGCAAGCGAATTGTGGTGAATTCGAAGTCGGGAAACACGGTCATCGGAGCCGAGAAGACCATCATCGCCACCGGCGCCACATCCTCGATGCCCGGTTTTCTCCCGCGGCACGAGCGGGTGGTCGATAGCCGTGCTTTCCTCGACCTGAAATCCGCTCCCGCGCGCGTGCTGGTTCTGGGCGGTGGAGTCATCGGCTGCGAATTCGCCTGCATGCTGGCGCAATTGGGCGTTCAGGTCACCATCGTGGAGATTCTCGAGGATATCGTGGCATTTTTGGACGCCGACGTCAGGCGCGAGTTGCGTCGCCAGATGGAAAAGACGTTGGGCATTCGTGTCCTTACCGGCACGAGTCTCGAGAACATTACGGCGGACGAGCACGCGGCACGGGCAACCGCCGGGGGAGAAGTAGTCGAGGCGGATTTGCTTCTGGCGGCCTTGGGGCGCAAGCCGGTTACGCAAGAACTCCAGCTCGAGAACGCCGGCCTTGAGACCAATGAGCAGGGTTTCATCAAGGTTGATGAAACCGGCAGAACGCAGGTGGCCACCATTTACGCCGTTGGCGACGTTACGGGAGGCCCACAATTGGCCCACGCGGCCACCTCGCAGGGCCTGGTGGCGGCGGAGAATGCTTGCACGCGGCAGCGGCGCAAGAATGAGAAGTGCATTCCCTATTGCATTTTCACCTCACCGGAGGTTGGGGCGGTCGGGCTAACGGAGCAGGAAGCCCAGCAGCAGGGCAGGGAAGTCAGGATCGGGAAATTCAACTTCGGTGCGCTGGGAAAGAGCCTGGCCATCGGCCACCCGAGCGGCTTCGTGAAATGGGTCGCGGACGCCAAGACTGAGCAGTTGCTGGGCGCCCAGGTGGTCGGCGTCCACGCCACGGAACTCATCGCGGAGGCCACCACCGCCATTCGTGCCGAGCTTACCGCTACTGAACTCGCCCAAACCATCCACTCCCACCCCACCCTCGCCGAGGCATGGATGGAGGCTGCTGACGTGTTGCTCGGCGAACCCATCCACACCATCGCCAGGAAAAGGGGGCTCGGGACTGGGGTCTAGGGACTGGGGAACTGTCGAGCAGCGCGGACCTGTTCTGTAGGTCCGCGGCTTTTGGTTGCCTGGAGACGAACCGCAGAACAGGTCTGCGCTGCTCGCTAACTGGATACTTGACAATCAAGGGCTCAGAGAAGTAGAGTCATGCCCGCCTGGGGAAGCGCGCCGTTCGCGCCCTAGGTGCTGGGGTCATTTGGAGCGCAATCATACCCCCGAAAGCGGGAATCCACGCGGCGACAAGGGCGCTACCGCTTTGTGCAAGTCTGTCTGACCTAGGATTGCTCGGCTCTCATCGGTCTCACCTCGCACTGGATTCCCGCCCTTCGGCAAGCTCAGGGCAAGCTTTTCGCGGGAATGACTCCATTCACAGGCCCGCACGAAAGGTCGCCTTCCCCCAAATGACACCAGTACCGCGCCTCACCCAGGCCAGCGCAAAGTTACAGACAGTACGTATTAGTTGCGCGACAACAACAGAGATAAGCCCTGAGGAGGGACCAACTATGACGAACCGACTTGCCTTTGCCCATTTCTGTTCGGCAGCCCGACGGAAAGGAGCGCTCGCCCTTTGCCTGGCCCTGTGCACGTTGGGGCTGGGCCTTTCCGGCAGCGCTAGTGAGCCCAAGTTTACGACGATCGACCCTACGGGCTCGACGTATACAACAACCACGGACATCAACCCGGCGGGGGCGGTTACGGGATACTACCAGGACGCGGGGGGTCTGTATCACGGCTTCCTGCGCGCTCCCGACGGTACGATTACGACGTTCCAGGATCCCAACGCGGGCACAACCCCTTATGACGAGGGCACTTGGGCGTTAGGCATCAACCCGGCGGGGGTGATCGTGGGATGCTACTTTGACTCGAGCGACGTGACCCACGGCTTCCTGCTCGCTCCCGACCTCACCACCTTCACGGAGATCGACGTTACGGCCGCGGGCACAGGACCTAACCAGGGCACTTACGCCGAGGGCATCAACCCGGCGGGGACGATCGTAGGAGCCTACATTGACACCAACACTGTGTACCACGGCTTCGTGCGCGATCCGCACGGCGCCATCACGCCGTTCGACGCTCCGGGCGCGTGTAGCAGCGGAGCTTCATGCTCCTGGTACGGCACCTATCCCCAGAGCATCAGCCCGGCGGGGGAGATCACGGGATACTACCTGGACGCGGGGGGTGTGTATCACGGCTTCGTGCGCGATCCGTGGGGCAGGATCATGACGTTCAATGCTCGGGACGCGGGCACAGAGAGCGGAGACGGCACCCAGGCCAACAGCATCAACCTGTGGGGCGTCATCACGGGATACTACATTGACGCAAACAATGTGTCCCACGGCTTCCTGCGCGATCCGGTCGGCTGGATCACGACGTTCGACGCTCCGGCCGCGTGTAGCAGCGGACCTTCATGCTCCTGGGGCGGCACCTTCCCCGTGAGCATCAACGCGGTGGGGGAGATCACGGGATACTACTTTGACGCGAACCATGCGTCCCACGGCTTCCTGCGCGATATATTCGGCCGCATCACCCCGTTCGACGATCCGGACGCGGTCACTAGCCCTTACCTGGGCACCGCGGCCTATAGCATCAACCCGGGAGGCGTCATCACGGGATCCTACTACGGCGAGGGCTATGTGGTTCACGGCTTCCTGCGGACGCCGTAAGCCCGCCCGCAGACTTTGTTGCTTAGCACCACCGGCTGCTCCGGTTTTTGAAATATGATCTGTTGTACGGCTGTTGAGGCACAAGCCCGCCCGAGCCGCCGGGTATTGGCGCCACTTGGGATGGGATGCGCTGCCGGGCATAACTACTTCTTCCTCGCGAGCTCCCTCTCCAGGTTGCGCGCAGGTTCGGCCGCCTCGCGAGGACAGAGATCAGCGGGCTCGTCCAGTGGTCCGACTAGCCAACCTTATCGACCTTGATCGGGTCTCCGTCTTTCACTTTGCGCAAATGTGTGACCGGGCCGAGCGCCTTGCCCCAGATGTTCGTCCGCGCCGCGAGTCGGATTTCCTTGCCGCGGGAAATGGGTGTGGGGCCAAAGCCGATGGCGATGGAGTCGCCCTCAACCCAGAAGGCCAACTCGCCCGCCTCGACCACGTCCTTGGCATCCGCCTCCTTGCTCACCCGAACCGGCGTGGAAAAGTAGACCTCATCTCCCCAGGTGGAAGCCATGGAGTTGAAAGGCAGCTTGGCGTAGATGGCATCGGCGGTTGGGGTGTCAAACAACTCCGCCTCGAGTTTCACCGACCCGAAAGTCATTTTAAGTTTGCGTGTTTCAGGCATGTTGGAATCATAAGCCGGGCAGCATCAGGGAAGCAAACGCGACCACCTTCCAGCGCGTCCCATGTGATTTCGGATTTTTCCAGCGGACCAGGATTCGCGGACGGCACTGACATCCCGCCTTGCGGCAGCCTTGAGAAGACAGGGCGCTATCGTCAGAATCGATAAGTGACCTCGAGAAAAGCCATTTGGCCATCCGCTCCTTGGGGGTAGATGTGTTGGATCACGGATTTTCCGTCCGCGTAACCGTAGTACAAACCCAAAGACGTGCGAGAGCCCACCTGGTAGTCGACGCTGGTGTCGTAAAGCGTCGCCAGGCTCCGCGCCCCGTTGCCGGGACGGCCGGTGAAGCCGAAGGTCCCTGGCTGGAAGGCTCCCCCGCCCAAGTACCAGAGGTCGTTGGCGCTCGTCAGGCGGAGCGTGTGGATGTCACTGCGAACGGTTACCACGGCAGCGGGCCGCAGGATCAGCTCCGCAAAACCATCCTCGTTGTTCATGAGGTTGAAAAACGGAAAGCGAGCGTAGGCGCGGGGCGTAGGCAGGAGTTGAAAGAACGTGCCTTGCTTGTTGTCTGAAGTGTTGCCGTCGCCGCTCCCATAAAAATAACCCACCCGCAGCCATGGGCGGACGGCCCTTAACACCTTCGGTTGCACCCCCCCTTCCCCGGCAAACGCGCTGGCACGGTCAGTTAGAGCCCCCCATGACCCGGTCTGTAGGGCGCCCCACGAGAGGAAATCCAGTGTGCCGGCGGGCGTCTCCGCCGTTTGCAAATAGTGGCCGCCGAACGTCCCGATGCGAATATTGGCCATGTCCAGCTTGCGCGCCGCGAGAGTCCGATCATCAGTCTTGAAAACGTGCCGCCAGTCGTCATAGTAGATGGCAAAGACACGCCACTCCCCAGCGGCCTTCTGTTGTCCCCTTACTTGGCCGGTCAGCGACGTATAGATGAATCCCGTGTGCAACCAACCCCAGCCGTCGGTCTGGAATACCCCCCGGGTGGGAATGCTTCCCACAGTAGTGAAGTCGAGTTTCGGCGTCGAGTACTCATAGTGAAACCCGTCGAAGCTCCTTTCGACGTCGGTAAACCCAAAGTTGCCGATCAGGCGCTGAACAATGCGGTCCTTCTTCAGCGCGGCCAAGGTCGGATTCCGGGGAGTGACTTCCCCGCCATCGAAAAACTCGAAACGGCCCACCTGTAGGCTTTGCCCTTTGCGGCCACCCAGGTGTTTGAACCGGAGGTACGCTTGTTTCGGGAATACCATAGCCGCGTTTCGCGAATTGTGGTTGGAGGCAAAATAGGCGGCTCCCAAGCCCAACTGGCCCTGCGGCGAGGGAGCGACGGCATTATTGGGTAAGGCCAGCAAAACGGGCGCCCCGAGCTCGAGATTCCAGTCAAACACCTCCCGCTGCTGGCTGAAGCTCAGGCGGATCAGCGTCCCGGGGTAAGCATAGCCGTTTTCATAGGGCGGGTCCTGGAACCAGTCCCACCCGTAAACACGCGCGCGGATGCTGCCTTGCACCGTGACGGAGCCGAGCTTCAAGGGATCCGCCGGAGATTGGGCGAAAAGGGAGCACGGCCCAAGCAGCAAAACGGCTATGGCCAACAACCAGGTAATTAGCTTCATCAGCCCCGCAGTAATCTTGCGCAAGCGTAGCGCGGGCCTGTTTGGCAGGTCCGCGGCTTTTTGCCGACAATAGGGGATGAACCACAGACCTTCTCAACAGGTCTGCTCAATCTGATCTAACCGTTCCGCCCTAAGCCGGCTGCCCCACGGCAAGAATTATGCAGGCGCCAATATCGGCCGGCAATAATCTGAACTGAGAGGAAGGTTTGTTTTTTTCTATTACCGCCTGTGCAAACTGAACAGTACCCGAAAAGTAAGGCAGGGTAATGAGTCTTTTCGATGGCGGAACTTAAGTGGGTGGCGCATACATTGCCTTTTATGTATGCGCCCATCACCAATGAGGAAGCACTCTTCTGAAGGCAAGGCGCCATGGCCTCTTGCTAAAACTTCGGAAACAGGAAGCCGGTGTGCCGGCAGTGCTCTTTGAAGGCTTCCCCGAATTGCGCGGCCAGCAGGGACTCTTCTTTCCTCGCCTTCAGCCAATAGCCCAGGACGATCAAGCCGACTCCGACGACGCATCGCCAGCGGTCAATGGCCAAAGCTCCGCCCAGCGCGGCCAGATCGATCCCGGAATAAATGGGATGCCGGAAATGAGCGTAGGGCCCTGTACGGATGAGCTCGTGGTCCTCCTTGAGAGTGACGCTGGCGCTCCAATACTGTCCCAGGTGCCAACGGGCCCACAGAGCGATAGCGATGCCGATCCACGTGAGTGCGACGCCCGTAACGGCAACAGCGTATGTCCGAGGGACAACGAGATGACCGAGAACGCCGATGTTCCCTATGCCCGTGAAGAGCAAGACAAAGCCAAGGATTTCCAGAAAGAGGAAGCCGGAACGCGACGCCAAGGATTCCCGGCTCATGGTCCGGCGCGTCTTCAGGGCGCCCGCTGCCCAGTACGCGACAAAGACAATCCACGGACCTTCAATGAGATAACGCCAAATCATGCTTCGAGCACCGTCGGGGCTCGTGGGCACGTTCAAGTTGCCGCGCCTCACGTGTCATGGTGAACCCGTCAGGGATTATATCAGCCAAATACTTCCCGGAGATATTCCACAGAGTAAAGTGATAAACTGCAACCTTGACCTTCACCTTCGCTTCCGAGCGTCCATCTTTGTGAGGCAACGATGCGGCATCGCTCGAGCTACGTATCAGCCCTCTCGGTAATCCTCCTGGCGCTCATCCTCGAGCTGCTTTTTCCCTTGACGCCTGCGCGCGTGGTGGACGGTGGAGCGTTTTCCCGGCCGCGTCCCTCACCTTCGGATGAATACAAAGCCGCGCGGGAACAGATGGTTCGCGAACAGATTGAAGCCCGCGGCATTCGCGACGCCCGCGTTCTGGCCGCCCTGCGCAAGGTCCCTCGTCACCTGTTTGTGCCGCCCGAGGAACAAGGCGAGGCCTACAACGATTACCCGCTGGCGATAGGGCATGCGCAAACCATCTCGCAGCCCTATGTCGTCGCTTATATGACGGAGGCGCTGGAACTCAAGCCGCGCGACCGGGTGCTGGAAATCGGCACCGGCTCGGGCTACCAGGCGGCGATCCTGGCGGAGTTGGTTGCGGAGGTTTATTCCATTGAGATTGTTGAGCCGTTGGCCAAGCAAGCGGAAGCTCGCCTGCTTCGCCTGGGTTACTCCAACGTGCAAGTTCGCGCCGGCGATGGCTACCGGGGATGGCCGGAGGCCGCGCCCTTCGACGCCATCATCGTCACTGCTGCCCCAGGCCACGTTCCTCAGCCACTCGTAGACCAGTTGCGCGAGGGCGGGCGGATGGTTCTTCCTTTGGGTCAGTGGGAGCAGGAATTGGTCCGCCTGCGCCGGAGCCGCACGGGAATCCTGAGCGAGGATCTCCTCCCCGTCCGCTTCGTCCCCATGACCGGCGAAGCGGAAAAGCACCCCAATTAGCGCTACGCTTTGCGCCGCCCATCACAGAGTGGGTCTGCCGTCTGAACGTGTGAAAAAAATGGAATCTGTCATGCTGAGCGCAGCGAAGCATCTCTGCAGTTCTTCGTAACTGGCTGGAAGAACAGCAACTGCAGAGATGCTTCGCTGCGCTCAGGATGACAGGCCGGCGATTTTTTCACAGCTTCTTTCTGGCGGGATGTATGCGCCTCTCGGTTAGTGCCCCAGCACGGGGAGTCGCGGCGAAGCGCAGACATACTTAAGGACGGCACGTCTGATGCGCCACCCGTCGGCGTCTTATGAGACCCCCGGCATTTACCAATACTCGTAGATCTGGCCGGTGGCATTGAGGCCCCAGACCACGGCGTCGGCGCCCACGCTGACTTGCGCGAGCGCCCCTGGAAT
>Ga0326727_10017978_pt1 | contig 14533 bp, 8 predicted proteins | sample MB2enrmetagenome_FD_207643 | JGI IMG/M metagenome (GOLD analysis project Ga0326727, IMG submission 207643) | Lab enriched peat soil microbial communities from McLean, Ithaca, NY, United States - MB29MY | ecosystem: Environmental > Terrestrial > Soil > Wetlands > Peat | place: USA: New York...
GACGATTCGCCGCCCAGCAGCGCGTTATGCTCCAGCATGCCGGAAACTATGTGCTTGAATCCGACCGGCGTTTCATAACATTCTTCGCCCAGACGATGTGCCAGGCGGTCAAGCAAGTGACTGGTGGAGAGATTCCTCACCACGCCGCCACGCTCCCCGCGCACCTCGTGTAAGTACCAATAGAGCAGCAGCAGAATGTCATTGATGGAGATATACTCGCCGCGCTCGTCAACAATAGCGATACGATCCGCGTCGCCGTCCATGGCCAGGCCGACGTCGTATTTGTATTGCTGCATCTGCGAGCTCAGCGTACGCAGGGCCTCCAGATTGGGCGCAGGCGAACGGCCACCAAACAACGGATTGTGGCGATCGTGAATGAAGGTCACGCGGCAGCGGGCCTCGGTCAAAACTGTGCCAAGAGTGAGCTGGCCGACCCCGTACATGGGGTCCACGATAATTCGGAGTGCGGCTTTTCGAATCGCTTCGAGATCGATGAGCTTCTCGACGGCGTCCACGTATTCATTCGTAAAATCGCCATACTGGACGATTCCTGCTTCCAGCGCGATGTCGAGTTCCAGCTTGATGACATCATCCGGCGTAAGCGAATTCGTCTCCGCTTCGATCTGCCGCGTCTCGTGATCCAGCAGCAGTGAGCCATCGCCATGAAAGACCTTGAGCCCATTCCACTCGGGCGGGTTGTGGCTCGCGGTGAAGGCCAGACCGTAAGCCGACCCCTTTACCGCGGTCGCGTAAGTAATGAGCGGCGTGGGCGCGTCTTCGCTGAGCAAAATGCTGGGAATATTGTTGCCGGCGAATACCTCGACAGCGGCCTCAGCAGCTTGCTTTGAAAGAAAGCGGCGATCGTACCCAACGATGACCCCACGGTGTTCCTGACCCTGCCGCGTGATCTCATCGCACAACGCCTGGCAAAGGCGGCGGACGTTATGAAGAGTGAAGCCCTCGCCGATGATGGCCCGCCAGCCGCCCGTGCCGAACGTGACCACGTTGCGCTCTTCCTGACGCCGCGGCCGAAACAACCGCTTCTGCAAGATAAGACTGGCCTGCTCCAGATCGTCGGTCGTATTGATCCCTTGCACTTCGTCCTCGTCGTAGATTCGATAGCTTTCCACGCGCAGGCCCGAACGAATTAACTCATGAACGCAATCAGTAAGACGATATTCGCCGTCGAGCGGCGAAGGTGACAAATTGCGTAATGCGGAAAAGATATCGTACGCGTCAACCACATACGCTCCGACGTTCAACTCGCGGATTTCACGCACTTCGGGCGTAGCGGCGGCCTGCTCGATGATGTCGATAATCTGTCCCCCGGCATCGCGGATAATGCGTCCATATGGAAGAGGCCGATTCACTACCGCCGTGAGCAGGGTCAGATGTGCTTTTCGCAGACGATGGCGATTCAGCAGTCCGCGAATCGATGCTGGGCGAAACAGCGGCGTGTCGCCATAGAGGATGAGTACGTTGCCGTCAAAGTCCTCCATGGACCCCGCGGCCTGCAGCACAGCATGACCGGTGCCCAGAGCGTCGGCCTGCTCGATGTAATGAAATCCCGGCCCGAGCTTCGCCTTGACCTCATCCTGGCGGTATCCGACGACGACATAGACGTCCTCAGGCTGAACCACCTGTAGTGCGTTCTCAACCACGCATTCGAGAATAGTTCGGTCGCCCAGAGTCTGCAGGACCAGGGGATGACCGTCGGCGGTGATGGCCTCCCGGCCCGCCGCAAGGATGATCGCTTTCAATGAACTGGTTGACATGAAATCTACGCGGGGATCTGTTCGACAGCCACACCGGCTGGTACTTCCGCTCCGCCACGAATCGGAACGAAGCGAGCCATCACCAGGGAAGGGATCGCCGAGATCAGCGCCCACAGGAAAAATTTCTGATACCCGATATGCGTCTGGATTAACCCGCTCACCGCCCCCGGAACGATGAGCCCGAGGTTCATCAGTGAATTCGCAAAAGCGTAGTGAGCCGTTTGATAGCGGCCGGGTGCGATTTCCTGCATCATCAGCAGGACCACTCCCACAAAACCAAATCCGTAACCGAACATCTCCAGGCTCATCGCCGCGGTGATCAGCACCGGGTTCGTAGGCTGCACCGCGCTCAGATAAAAATACGCGAGCATGGGCAGATTCAGGATGCAGATGAGCGGCAACAGCGCGCGCTTCAATCCGAGCCACGAAGCGAAATAGCCGCCGCACACGCTCCCCAATATGTACGCCGCACTGCCGAACGTTCCATAAATGGTGCCGAACTGTTCCAGCGTCAGGCCAAGGCCGCCCTTAAGCCGGCCAGCCTGCAGGAACAACGGCCCGATTTTCGCCACCTGCCCTTCGCCGGCGCGATAAAGAAAAATGAAGACCAGCAGCAGGAGAATGCTGCGCTTACGGAAAAAGCTCACCACCACATCCTTAAACGTCGCGGCCATCTGACGGACACTACCCGCATGGCGATCATCACCGCCTGGCGGCAGCATGCGCGCGTGATAAAGGCTGAGCAGAACCAGCAGGACGCCTAGCCCCGCAAATATAGCCATCCACGCGTGCACCATCGGCATGGATACATGAGCGCGCAGAAATCTTTCCTCGAGCGCGCCCGCCAGGAAAATCAGGCCTCCCAGAGAGAACACTCGCGCGACGTTATAGAATCCGCCCTGCCAGCCCGCGTATGCGGCCTGCTCCTTCGGAGAGAGGCTCGCGATATATAGTCCATCGGCTGCGATATCGTGCGTTGATGAGCAAAATGCCAGCAAGAGGAAAATGGCAATGGAGTATCGAAAATAACCTTCCAGAGGAAGGCAAAGGGACAACAATACCAGGCTCACCCCACCTGCAAACTGAAACAGGACGACAAAAAACTTCTTCGTCTTAGACATCTCCAGCAGCGGGCTCCACAACGGCTTCAGCGTCCACAGCCAACCCAACAAGCTAATCACCAGCGTGTTCACCGCGTTGCTCACTCCCATGCGTTGATAGAACGTGAGGGCCATGAGATTCACGGCGTAAAATGGCAACCCCTCGGCGAAATAGAGGGTCGCCACCCACGATGCGGGATGTCTGCGAGCGGGCTGTTGCCGGCTGCTCATGAATGCCCTAAGGCTTCCACCTCTCAAGGCGCCCCGCGACGTCGGCGCGAAATTCGTCGATGAAGCGAAGCACGTAATCGGCGGGAGTGAGAGTCAGGTCGGTGATCAGAGGCGTTAGATCCATCGCGAAGGTCAGTGCGGATTCGACGTCGGTGGAGTGTGAGCTGGCGTAAGTGGCGTTGGCGAGGCGGCGTCCGGCGGTGGCCAGATCGTAGCGTTTACCGCCGCTCACCTGAGAATCGAAAACACCGACCAGCGCCGCGGCGATGTTGGAGCGCTCGAAGACGGGAAGGGCCTGCTTGTGCGCGTCAGGCATCCAATCGAGATCGCGCCACACTTCGCATCCGTACACTTTCTTCGGCCGGTGCGCATAGGGCAGCGCGCGCAGAGCGGCGATGCAATGGAGCGCAGTGCCAATATGCGTATCGTGCTTGTCAGCCAAGTTGTGCAGATAGACCACCTCGGGCCGAGCAGCGGTGAAGATTGCGATCAGCTCTTCGCGAACAATCGTGTTTGCCTGATCCTTCACTGCCGCGCTCGGATAACCGAGCTGAAGCTGGCATGAATACTCACCGACATAAGCGGCTTTGCGTTGCTCGATAACGCGGATCTTCTGCATTTCCTCGTCGCTGTATTCCGAGTAGATCCCGTTGCGCGGACTGCCCGCGCCATTCGTCACCACCACGCCGGTAAACCAACGGTCAGTCCGACCGAAGCATTCGGAGATACCGTGGTAGGCCATGATTTCGATGTCGTCCTGGTGAGCGCTCACGCTCATGTGCGTGGTGCGCTCCAGAGCGATATCGACAACTGAGCCATCGGGGATAAAGATGTCTGAATTCGGATTGTGGAGTTCCATTATTTTTCCTCCAATGCCGGCAAGGTCGCCGCTGCGGCTGCCTGGCCATGGCGTTTCTCCTGCTCGCCCGGAAGGTGCAGTTGGATGCGCGCGTGTTCGGGGAACTCAGTTTCCAGAACGCGCCGGGCTTCAGCGAGAATCACGTCTCCGCCCGCGCCCGAGGTGACACGGCCCATTACGGACACGTGCCGCAGTTCGTAGAAATCGGCATACTGCGCGATGCCATAGCCGAAATAGGTGCCGATGGTTTCAAAGATCTGCCGTGCACGCTCGTCACCCGCAGCCATCAACTCCTGGACTCGCCGGAGGCGTTCAGCGAAAGGCATGTCTTCGGGCACTTCGATCCCCGCTATCGGCATCAACCGCGCCACCGCCTGTTGGGAAAAACACTGTGCGCCAACACCGCTGTCACCCGACCATTCATCGTGCGGGGCATCCTCTCGATAATCAATCGGCGCGAAGGCGAGCTCATTCAGCCAGTCGGTGATGAAGCCATCGGGCGTCACGTAGCCAGCAGCCTGGCTCGTACCCATGGAGACCCCGAGCACCGCATTATCCTGAAGCGCCATCGAGGCACCCAGCGCGGCCACTTCACCGTCGTTCACTACCAGGAACGGCACATTATTCCAGCGCTCCCGCAGGCGATGAAAAATAGGACGCGCTTCAGATTCGAACTGCTCAGCCGAGAGACCTCGAAAGATGGAAGCAACGCGCGGCTCGTTGTCGATATACACACCGGCGGCACTTCCGCCGATAGCATCCACTCGCGGCAGATGACCAGCGGCACGGCGGAGCGAATCGTCGATGCCGTCGAAATGATATCGAGGGTCGGTCTGATAGTAAGGGTCCCAGACCACCTCTTCGCTGAAGACGACCTTGCCGTCAATCATGGCGGCGCACTTACGATCGCTTCCGCCGAGATCGAAGCCGATGCGGCAACCATCCAGATGCCGGCCGAGCGCGGCGGTTTTCTCCGACGGCGCGGGTGCATCCGCAATCGCGCAGGATTCTATGGCGAACGGCGCCTTGTACACGCGTTCACCCATGAACTGAATATCGAACGCGCGCGCGCCCGCTGGTGAGTACACACGGCGAAGGTAATCAGCGATAGACGGGTTCCCGGCCACGGTGATCCTGTGCCCGCCCTTTTGCCACAGCAGAAACTTGAGCGCCCGCTCCACGTAGCGATGATTGAGCGCGATGCAGTCGCCGGTGTGCGGAAGAATCCGGGTCTCGAAAAGGGAAACGGAGGGAACTCGACTGTCGCCGCGTGTCCCGCTCCCGCGCTCGAGAGCGATGGTCAGGGGATGGCCACCGCTCTCATGCACGCGCCGCCGGTAAGTGCGGCTCCACACCGCGGCGGGAAGGAAATCCGGATCAAGGATGGGCTTCAGGTGCGGCATGGCTTCATTCCGCAACGCTGCTCCATCCGCGCCGCGACAAATCGAAATAGATGAAGGAACCGCCGGCGAGCCCCAGAGCCAGTAACGCGACGCCCGTTGCGTAATCCATCAGCACAAGCTTGCCCACGCCAAAGAGGAATCCATATATAAGGACAAGGCCGGCGGCCCAGTCCGCCAGATTGCGCCAGCCATCCTGAGACGGTATTACGTCGGGCACCAGTTTCGCGATGGGCCGCCATCCGGCAAGCGACGGCCGCGTGCGTCGATAGAACGCGATCAGAGTTTCCTTTGGCTCCGGCCCGGTGAGGAAAGTGACGGCCAGCCAGACCACAGTGGTGACGCTCACGGTGATAATCATGAGCCAGGCGAATTGACGCGGCTGGCCATTATCGAGATGCCAGATTGTCTGCAGAGAAATGGAGACCACCAAAGCCGCGATCATCGACGAGATTTCGCTCCACGCATTGATGCGCCACCAGTACCAGCGCAGCAGCAGCACGAGCCCGGTGCCTGCGCCGGTGGCGAGAAGAAGTTTCCACATCCCTGCAATGGAATCCAAATAGAACGTGACGCCGGCCGAAATGATGGTTAGCAGGATGGTGGCAACCTGCGAAATGTTCACGTAGTGCCGGTCGGTACCACGCGGGCGAAGGAAGCGCTTGTAGAAATCATTCACCAGATAACTGGCGCCCCAGTTCAACTGCGTCGCGATGGTGGACATAAACGCGGCCATGAACGCCGCCACCATGAGGCCGCGCAGCGATGCTGGCAGGCACCGAATCATGACCAGTACGTAACCGCTTTCGGCGTCCTTCAGGCCGGGAAACATCACCAGCGAAACCAGTCCCACCAAGATCCACGGCCAGGGGCGCAATCCGTAATGGGCGATGTTGAACCACAGCGTGGAGAGCAGGGAGTTCCGCTCGTCTTTCGCGGCGAACATGCGCTGCGCGACGTACCCACCTCCACCCGGTTCCGCGCCCGGATACCATGTGGCCCACCAGCTCATGCCGATGTAAACGAGAAACGTGATGAGCGGCATCCACGTGGAATCGGTATCGGGGATGAAGGAGAGCACCGACCCATGCCCGCCGGCCAGCGCTCGCGCGTGATCCACCGCGGCGAGCTTCGTCTTGAGCGCGCCCATGCCGCCAACGGCCCCTACCGCGAAGACGGCCAGCACAATGATCATGCCCATCTTCACGACGAATTGGAACAGATCCGTGACGAGGACGCCCCACAGTCCTGAGAGGGTGGAGATAAATGAGGTTAGAACGATGATCCCGATCACGAGCATCAGCGCCTGTGGCTTGCTGATTCCCAGTACCAGCATCAGGATCTTCACCATGGCGAGATTCACCCAGCCGAGGATGATGCAGTTGATGGGAATGCCGAGATAAAGCGCGCGAAACCCGCGCAGGAACGCCGCCGCTTTGCCGCTGTAGCGGATCTCGGCGAATTCGATGTCGGTCATGACGCCGGAGCGCCGCCACAGGCGCGCGTAGAAGAACACGGTCATCATTCCGGAGGCCACCATGTTCCACCAGAGCCAGTTACCGGCGATACCGCCTAACGCCACCAGTCCGGTGACGGCCAGTGGCGTGTCCGCGCCAAACGTTGTGGCCACCATCGACGTGCCGGCCAGCCACCAGGGCACATTTCTGCCGGAGAGAAAAAACTCGGAAATGTTCTTGCCCGCGCGAGCGCGGTAATAAAGCCCGATCGCGATGTTGAACAGGAAGTACAGCGCGACAACGGCCCAGTCCGTGAATGTCAGTTGCATTGGTTTCGCCTGCGAGCGATGGTACCAATGGCAGGGACACGCGGCGCCAGCCGCGTTGACGAAGACGCGACTGTCGTCGTGTGTCCTGGACTGCGCAGACCGGTCACAGCGTCTGCGTCACCTTCGACAGCATACGCGGGTGATCGGGATTGAGACCCTTGATGTCGGCCAGGTGCGCGGCGAGTAACTGCGCGGGCAACGCGTAGGGAATCGGCGTGAAGACGTCGGCTGGCAGGCGGCTGCCGCCGAACATGGGGTCGGGCAGAAGAATCACGTTATCGCCCTGGCCGGCGGCGTCGCGATTCCGTTCGTCGGTGATCAGCAACGGGCGAGCCTGTGCCCCGCGAAGCTTTTCCACCACCGCTTGCAGGCCCGGCCACGTGGGACCCGGCGGCGCAAAAGCAAATGCCGGAATCCCGCGCTGGGTAATTGCGACCGGACCGTGCAGAAAATCGGCCGACGAGAAGCTGCCGGTGACGATATAGCACGCCTCCATCAGCTTGAGCGCGAATTCGAGCGCGTTGCAGTAATTGAAGCCGCGGCCCACCACGATGGCCTTCTCGGCGAACGTGTAAGCTCGGGCGCGTTCGGCGATGTCCTGTTCGCAGTCAAGCGCGGCCTGCGCCCAGTTGGGAATCCGCGCAATGTCGTCCAGCGAAATGGGCGCGCCCAGGCTCCACGCCAGCAGATACATCATGAGCAGTTGCGAAGTCCATGTCTTGGTGGCGGCGACGCTGCTCTCGTCACCGGCGTGCAGGAGAATTACGTGATCGGCGGTTTGTGACAGCGGGCTGCCGATCACGTTGGTGATGCCCATGGTGGTGGCGCCGCACCGCCGGGCCTCTTCCACCGCGAGATTGACGTCCGTCGATTCGCCCGACTGCGAAATACCCACGAAAAGCACTTCGCGAAAATCGAGCTGTCCGCCGTACAAGGTGAATACCGACGGCGCCGCCAGCGAAACCGGGATCGCCGTGGTGATTTCGATCAGATAACGGCCGAACTGCGCCGCGTTATCGGAGGTTCCGCGCGCCGCCAGCACGATGAATCGCGGCCGGTGTTGCTCGAAGTGCGCCTGCAGATCGCGAAAGCGCTGCACTTCGGTGCTGAGCGCGTGTTCCAGCGCGGCCGGCTGCTGCCGGATTTCCTCCAACATGAGCGACATAGCTGTGATGGCCTCGCAGGGATTCGCCGCTTCCACAAATGCGCGGCCCGATACCGACTAAGATACCGAGCCGCGCCCGAGGAGTGCTAGAACACGTACTTCAAAGCGAGTTGGAGGTTGCGAGCGCCAAGCGATGTATTGACAACGCCCGCCTGGGAACTGCCATAGACGTCGACGGAGTAACCGGTCGCATAGAGGATCGGTGTGTTTGAGACGTTGATGGCCTCGGCACGGAACTGCACGTACTGACCTTCCCGAATGGCGAAGTTCTTGTCGACGCTCAGATCCACCGTCTTCAGGCCGGGGCCTCTTTCCGTGCTCACGGCGCAATTCCCGAATTGCCCCGCAGGCGGATTCGACATATTAGCCGTGCTGAACCAGACATAGCCGCCGCCATTTGAGGCGGGATTCTCCGTGTACGGAGTGGCGATAGAGGATCCGTTGCAATTCGGACGCGGCTGCGCCGATCCGGTGCCCGGGTCGCCGGCCCAATCCAGCATCGAGATTGGGAAACCGCCATGGAAAGTGTAAATGGCGTTGACGTTCCAGCCGCCCAGAACAGCGTTCAAAACGGGGCTCACGTTAGAGCCGAACTGGCGGCCCTGGCCGTATGGCAATTGGTAAGTCACGTAGCCGTTGAAGACATTGGTCACGTCGTGGTCGCAAAGACCGTAGTCCGCATTCACGTCGTACGCGTTCTGCTGGAAGGCGATGTCGGCGCTGGCCTGGCTGGCAGTCGCGTCTCCGTAGCGGCCGTAATAACCGAAGTTGTTCGTCAGGCACTTGGAAAACGTATAGTTCGCCTGCAGCGCCAGCCCTCGGGCGAGCCGATGCTGGACCACGAGTTGCAAGGCATCGTAGTTTGCGACGCCCCAGGTGGCGTTCAGCCGTGTCTGCGCGCCGGATCTTTCAGCGGCGAGGGTTGGATTCCCGGCCACGTAGGGGGTGGGAGCGACGGAGCCATTGGGTTCGAGGACTCCCTGACCGGCGAAAATGATCGAAGCCAGATGGTCGTTGTGCTGTCCAACATAAGCGGCCTGGAAAGTAGTTGCGTTACCAAGCTGTTGCTGAATGGAGAAATTCCATTGATTGGACACGGCAGGGCGGTAGTTCGGATCGGTCATGTGAATCGTCTCACCCTGGAAGCAGGCTGCCGGAGCGGACAACACATTCTGGACCGTGCAGGTTCCGCTGGTTCCCAGCCCCGCGAAACCCTGATCGAGCGTCAACTGGTTTGAGGGGATGCCATTCGTGCCGTTCCACTGGCCCGACAGATCCACGTTCCACGGAGCATTGGTGGCCAGCCGGTTGTACTCTCCAGTGCCCTCCTGGAAGCTGGAGCGGCTGAACGCCGTGCGGATCACTGTGTTGTTCCATGGGTTCCACGCCACACCGACTCGCGGCAGGAAATTCGCGATGCCGTTGTACTGGTTGTACATGGCGCTGCTGACGCCGTTCTGGCCAGCCAGCTCGATCGCACCCGTATACTCCTGGACGTTCGTCTCGCGATTGTCCACTTCGTAAATCGGCGTGAAGAGTTGCCAGCGGAGGCCAAGGTTCACCGTCAGCTTGGGAGTAATCTTCCAGTCGTCCTGGAAGTAAGCGCCAATCGCGTTATTGCGCTGGCCCACTGTGCCGGAGTAGCCCAGGCCGTAACCCATGTAGGAAGGTAAACCGAGCATGAAATCCGTTTCCGCGTTGCCGGTGTACGTTCCGTTGAATTCGATATTACCCGCCGCGCCGTCGTTGCTGGTGGAGGGAACATAGTCGTTGCGGTAACGGATAAACTGGACGCCGAATTTCATGTTGTGCGCGCCGTGGGTGAGGCTCGCCGAATCTTCGAACTGGATCGACGTCTGATGGAAGATTTCCGCCGAGTCCGTGGTGCCCAGACCACCGATTGCCGAGCCCGAGAAAGTCAGGGCCGGGAGGAAGCTGGTGGGCTCGCCGGCAACCAGAGAGCCGTAGTTTGTCGATCCCGGACTCTGGACATTCCCTTCCGCGGGAAAGTAATTCACGCCCGCGCTAAACACGTTGAGGAACGTCGGCGTGAACGTCTTGGTGTAGTTGATGACGCCGCTCCACAGTGGCAGGTTGTTGCCGCCGCTGCTGCTATACAACACCGGCTGGCTGTTGATGAAATTCTGCACCTCGTTCTGCTGCGAGTAGCGCACTGAGACGTGGTCGTTCTCGGTGGGCGCCCAGTCGAGCTTGGCGTCGCCCTGGTCGTCATTGATGTAATCGTGTTCCGTGTTCACCGCGTTGTTAACCAAGCCGTCTGCGCCCGGTTGCGGCAATATCTTCATGATTGCCAGAGCGGTCTTACTCAGACCGTTGATGCAGGGATCCACGCCCATTTTCTGGTTGGCGCCGCAGATCGCCGCATCGTTGAGATTCGACGGCATGGTGATGTCGGTTCCCGGGTAGTGCAGCGTGACGCCGAGATCCGTGAAGTTCCCGGTCGCCTCAGCGGCGGTGAATGTGGTGATCGGGGTAGTGGTGTCGGGATGATCGAAGCGCGAACCTGTGTAGTCGACGAAAAAGAAAATCTTGTTCTTCTTCAGGGGGCCCCCGAAAGTCGCGCCAAAGTCATTCCAGCGGAGCGCTTGCGGGCTGCCGCTGACGGCGGGATCCTGACTGAAGTTTCTGGACCACTCGTTGGCGTTCATCGCGTCGTTGCGCAGGTACTCAAACGCATCGCCGTGGTATGAGTTTGTCCCGGATTTCGTCACCACGCTGATGACGCCTCCCATGAACTGGCCGTACTCGGCCGGCGGGTTGTTGGTGACGAGATTGAACTCCTCAATCGCGTCCGGATTGGGCGCATAGGCCACATTATTGTCGACGAACTCGACGTTCTCCATGCCGTCCAGGAGATAGTAATTCGCCTGTTCCCGATTGCCGTTGATGTAGGGCCGGCCGGAGTTGAAAGATGACTGGCCTGTGTTGAAGGCGGCCGGACTGGTGGTGATCGCGCCCGGTCCCAGCAGAGTCAGTTGGTTATAGTTGCGGGTTTCGAGAGGCAGGCTGGTAATGGCGTCCGATTGCATCACCGTGCCGAGGTTAGTGGTTTCGGTCTGCAGAAGCGGCGCCGCGCTGGTCACCTCTACGGTCTCGCTCACATTGCCAACCTTCAACTGGAAGTCCAGTTTGGCGACCTGACCTACCACGAGTTCCACGCTCGGAGTCACCGCGGTATCAAAGCCGGCGACTTGCACCTTGACTTCGTAACGTCCCACCGGAAGCTGGGCCAGGTTGTAAACGCCGACACTGTCGGTCACTGTGGAGAATACGACCCCGCGGTCGAGGTCTTTTGCCGTGACCGTGGCATTCCCTATCACTGCGCCCGTGCTGTCTTTGACAATACCGGTTATAGCGGCGGTGTTCTGCGCCCCCAGCGGGATTGCCGAGACGAGTGCCGCGAGCAGAAACAGCGCGAGAACCCAGATTGTCGAATAACGCTTTCGTTGCATTAAAGCTCCTTTCATTCGATCACTTTCGGTTAGGAGCGCCCTGCTCTGCCGGTACACCGTATTGCCAATCCGGCGCAAACCATCCGTGCGGAATCACCTGAGCCGCAGGACCACCGGCCGTAGTCCCCTGGAGCGCTGTACACGCAATCCTGTGCCGTCCGCGCAGTGCTGTCCAGTTCCAAACCGTTGTCGGGATGGTTTGGAACATGTTCGTTACATAGCGTAAACGGTTGATTCGGCTGCAGGTCTGGCGGGAAGCGGGATCATGCTGGATAGCCGGTTAGCCGGATCTGGACAGGCGGGCCGCCGGCAACTATACTGGCAGTCAGGGAAAGCGGGAGTAATTCAGTGGTAGAATGCCAGCTTCCCAAGCTGGACGTCGCCGGTTCGAATCCGGTCTCCCGCTCCATGAAATCAGGCAGTTAGCGCCACCGCTTCCATCCTGTACTCCGATGTGCTCCATTTACATCACAACCAGCGCCCGTTCGAGCTGGTCGACGACGACCTTCCACCGCTCGACCGGCGATTTCGTGTACGCGTTCTGATTCACGTCAAGTGAATGTCCCAACTGGTCGGCGACAAGCTTCCCTTCGACCCCCATGTTGTTCATCAGGGTCGAATGCGTTCTGCGCATTACCTGAAAGTTCACCCACGGTAACTCGACGCCCGCAAGCCTCGGCTGAATGAACCTCCGCAGGATGTTGTCGCGCGACAGCGGCGTGCCCCGTTCCGACGGGACGACCCACGCCTCCGGGCGCGCGTCGATACAGAGCGCCCGCCATTGTTCGAGCCCCATGAGCAAGCCCTGCGACAACGCTGCCCGCCTTGCTGATTGAACAGTCTTGGGGCGGTCAATATCCCCCTTGTAGACCCGCTGCCGGATATCAGCGTAGTCCGGCCCGACACGCTCCCAAGTGAGGCCGAAAATCTCTCCCGGACGCATCTCGGCAATGATCGCCAGTTACACAATCAGCCGTTCCCGCAGATCAAGAACGGCAAAGCACCGTTTCACCTCCTCAATCGTCATCACGAGCCTTTGCCCGCGCCTTGCTGCGCCCGGCGTGAATAGCAGACTTGCCGGATTCTTCCGGATCAAATCTTCGGCTACGGCCATATCGAAGATCTGCTTCAGATCCCATCGAAGGTGGTCTACCATGCTGAACGAAAGCGCCTCGCACTTCTAACTGACCCAGGCTCATGTCATTGGTCACCGCATCCCCGCTTGTATTCAGTTCACTCAGGATGCCGTCGAGCTTCTTTTTCGCGTCGGACTTAGTCATGGACGAGATGGACCCCAAGGCGCGGTTACGCCTGTGGCCACCCTCCCACCATTGCCCGACCCATTTCCCGCAACGTTTCTTCAAACTTCCCGATTGATACCGCCGTCCGCGCATTCGAGATTACTTCTTATGCGCGACTGCCAGCATCGACTTCAAGCGACGAAGTCATGTTAGCACCGAGCTCGTTATCGGAAAGCCATTGCAGCAGGGTGGTCCGTCCGCAAGCTGCCTACCCGTTGTGCGGAGGTCGCAGGGCTTTGTGTGGAAGTCGCAGGTCGGAACTCGACGCGCGACAGCCGCCCACAACTATCACCCTGGCATGACAACCCGGCACACACGGCACCAGAGGGGGCCTTCACCTGGAAGCTGCGATACTAACCTCCGCCTATTAGCTGTTATTTGTTAACACAATTACATGCTATTTGTCGCCGCAACACAATGCATCCGCATGATGCACATTATTCAGGTTCCCCGGGGAAAAACACGGGTGTATTCCCTTGGGGACTACTTAATTTTGGTTGACACTTGTCATTCGCTGAACGTACTATATGTACTAAGAGTCCCGTAGCTATTGCGGGATTTCATAATCGGCGCATTCAGAGCCGACAATCACACATGATCGCCGGACTGCTGACGCACCTTCGGGTCGTCAGGTTGGCATCGCAGTCCTGAGTTGGCAATGTTCGAATAAGAGCATGGTGCCGAAGGGGGCGAAGCCCGCCTGGCCCTCCCGCGCGCCCGCGAAGCAAGTGATTCAGTCCAATTGTTTGGAGGGCAGGACGACGGGTCCACGTTGGCGTGCGGCGCCGGGGACCGTTGGATGTCAGCTACCGCGCGTCGCGATTGATGCTATGCGTTGCGCCGAGGAACAACCAATGAATGCCGCCGGACGAGTTCGCAATCCCTCAGCGGGAGACGACGCTTCACGATGGTATGCGCTGCATACGAGGTCGAACTTTGAATCGAAGGTGGCTTGCTATCTTGGAGCGTTCGGCATTGAGGTATTCCTGCCCGATTACTCCAGCAGGCGTCATTGGCACGATCGCGTAAAGGTGCTGCGACGTCCATTATTCCCGGGTTACCTTTTTGGGCGGCTTCAGAAGAAAGTGCCCTTCGAGGTGTCGGGCGCGCCAGGACTTGCGCACATCGTGGGCTTCGCCGGCGCTCCTGTGCCAATCCCGGACGAGGAAATTGAATCGGTGCGCCGATTGGTGAATAGCGGCCTGAACGTGTCTGGGTGTTCGATTGTTAACGTGGGAAGCCGCGTGCGAATGCGTAGCGGACCGTTGAAAGGCGTAGAAGGGCGTCTGGAGAAGATCAAGAGTCAATTCAGGCTGGTGGTCTCGGTGGAGCTGCTGGGCAGGAGCGTTGCAGCCGACGTCGATCTGGAAGGCGTCGAGATTCTCACATAGAGCGATGCTGAAAAAGGCCCTCTGTCTTCCGCTCCGTCACCATCGCGGCTCG
>Ga0326727_10017980_pt1 | contig 14532 bp, 13 predicted proteins | sample MB2enrmetagenome_FD_207643 | JGI IMG/M metagenome (GOLD analysis project Ga0326727, IMG submission 207643) | Lab enriched peat soil microbial communities from McLean, Ithaca, NY, United States - MB29MY | ecosystem: Environmental > Terrestrial > Soil > Wetlands > Peat | place: USA: New York...
CCCCCCATCACATAGGTCTCATCTTTACTAAGTTAGAAAATAAGACCGATTATGAGGAAAGGAGTTTATCTTAAGATTTTCAAAATCGTGTCTTGACAAGCGGGGGCATTACAGTCCGTCCCATAGTCAGGATTTTTCGCTGTGCCCTGGAAGCTGGATAAAAGCCCCTGAGCTGGACTATTGGACCATTTTATCACAGCTATATTAAGGAACTATTATACATTATGCTGAATTTGTTAATCTTAGGTTGATTTTTTACGGAATAGGCATTGAAAGCATCCAAGATAAGTTAATTTATTTATCCTTTTCTTAACGAAAACTTAATATTGTTTTTACACTTAAGTCATATAATATTTTATGGGGTTTTTTAAAATCAGGAAATAAGAAAAATCAGCCTACATATTTCGCTCTACCCGTAAAATTGATTCGTTTTGAAGGGAGATTTTGAATGCACAGTTTGACCTACGGAGAAGTTTCCTTTAAAGAAATGGTTTCGTTAATCAAAGCTTATACTGCACAAGACTCAAATGCGGAATATGTAATCGCAGTGGGAACCGATAGCCAAAACTTCAGTTATACCAAGGTGCCTGTTACGGTAGGTATCCACAAAATAAAAAACAAAGTCGGCAGAGGCGGAATATATTTTTTCGAAATTCAAAAGATAAAAATAATTAGCAACATAAGACAAAAAATATTTTACGAAACAAATCTGAGCATCGAGTTGGCTCTTAAATTAACCCAGATTTTTGAAGAAAGTAATTTTCCATACAAAATCGTCGTTCATGCCGATGTCGGCTACAATGGTCCAACGTCACAGTACGTTGCGGAAATTAAGGGCTGGGTTAGAGCCTGCGGATTTCAATGTGTGATTAAACCGGACTCCTATATGGCTTCCAGCGTTGCTAACCGGTTGTCAAAATAGAGCATTGGATTTCTGCTCGTTCCTCCAATTTTATACAAGAAATTACCCTCCTAACGAATGCCTGCCTGACATTCGGTCCGTAGGGTCAATTCATAAATCCCTGCAATATCTTTGGCCACCTTATACGGGGCCTTAATTTATACTTTATAGATCGGTATTATAAAAAGCCCTAGAACAACATTTATCTAAGGCTTTTTAAGTGACCTCCGTCATCAAATATCAAATTTCAGCAAAATCCAGCGCTGCATCAGCGCCATTTAGGCCTCATCTGAAGCAGATAGTCCCTCTGCTTCAGATGAGGCGCCTAGGCGTTTTGATAGTGATACCCTTCCTTAATCAACATTTTCTTAACTTTAGTCAGGACCAGCGGATCAAAGAAATGTACCTCTTTTCCACTGCGTATAGTCCAAACCTGCGGAGTTAAATAGCCTTCCTTAATGAGTTTTTTAAATTTAAAACTTGATACTTCGAGATAATATGTAGCCTCTTTGGTATTTAGCAAAGAATATTTATATTGCGGGGTCATTGTCCAGCCTCCTTTTTAATAAACAGGCGTTCACTTTTTGAAAATGAATTTCAACGGACCCAACGCTTTAAATGGATTAATTGGTTTCTGAGGCCATCACGATGACATCAGATTCGGATTCGATCCATATTGTCTTTAGAGAATTGATAGCTCAGTACTTCTGTTGATTTTTGGCAATCATAATTTCCTTATAAAGGTACCACCTCTTTTTATTAAATTCCGTTAACTTAATCACACCTTAATAATATACTTTTATTATTAAGATAGTATTAATAATCCTTTAAGCTTAGGTTAAATATCTGATTATCAGCGTCATTTTCTTTGGCCTCAGGAAAAAAATATCTCTTAATCTGCCGCTATCTTTCGCCCCTAACCTTGGTGACCGTTAGGCTTCCAAAAAGTTGCGTTCATCAATTGCGAGATTAATCTTTTCCTCATGCAGATGAATTTTGCGTTCCAGGACTGAATCTAATTGTAAATCATGGGTTTCATAAAATAGGTTGGCAATCTGATTATTCAGCTCTTTGGTTAATCTCACCTTTATTGAATAGAAGGCTCCGCTAATTCTCTGAGAAACTTCTTTATTTAGCTCTCTGGTTTCCAAATCAGAACTAATACCTAATTGCGGCAAAAGTATTGTGCTTATATCAAAATTACAAACCAATTTAGCTAATACGCTATTTTTAATTAGTGATTCAATTGAGTTGCCTAAAGTTCTTCTTGCTAAGGCTTCCACGAAGGAGGCGGTTAAAAGTGTTCGCTTTTTTAGCTGTTGATATTTCTGGATTTGATTGAGAATATCGACAATTCCCTCATTATCAGCTGCATTAAATTGCCAAACCAGGGAGCTATCAAATCGTTCTGACAATTCATTCAAGATAATCTTTTGGGTTTGCCCAAGAATCTTTCCCAAGTCCTGATCATCGAATATATGCGCATAGGATCTTTTGCTGATTCGCTCCGGCAAGCAAGCACTTATCATCTTTTCCTTTTGTTCAAAGAACCTTTCAAGTTCTTCAAAAACAAGCGTTCGGCAATTTTCCACGGCCCTTATGGTTTTGATTTCATTAAATCGTTGTCTTTTTCGTAAAATACCCAGAAAAATAGCTTCTCTTGTCAAGAAAATTTTACTGGGTATTTTGGTAGTGGGTCTGTTGTGGTTTTTCTGATAATCTTGAAGGTATTTTATCTCAGCCTTTTCATTGCCGATCTTCTCGCACTTCGATTTTTCGACCGATTTAAGCGTCATGTTTCACCTCAACAGTGGTTTGATATTATCTATAATACCAAACCACTGTTAGGTCTCTGCTAAGGGAATGTAAAATTCAGGTTAAACTTTATTTAAACAGACTTGTATATTTTAACAATTTAATTAATCCGTTTAGGACTGCTGAATCTTTCCCGGTCAATAAAAGCATTACCTACTTGCCGGCCCACCACATTTCCCAAACGATCTCCTAAAATTCCGCCAACAATCGTTCCCAGTATTGATCCTACACCCGGAATTAATGAGGAACCAAGCATTGCGCCATACTCCAGCCCTGCCATCAGCCCTATAGTTTCGGAAACGTTCGTTGTTGTATGGGCAACATACTCATTGGCAGTGATTTCCCCACCGGTATATTCTCGAGAGCCTCTGATTTGGTTTATCCCTCCGGAAATCGCTCCGGCCCATAAAGTACCTTTACTAAACATTGGTTATCCCTCCGTTTGTTAATTAATGACGTATGCGGGGAAAGCTTATCCATCCTAATAAGTTAACTCGTTGCTCCTTGCCCTTGGCCCGAGCATATTCAAAAAATTGCCCGAGAAACGCCTCCCATTTCTGACCAATTAACTTCTGCCCCGACGGATTTTCAACCCCCGCCCTAACGCTGGTATTTATAGCCAATTCAATATGGGCTAGAGCTTGCCTTAAATGATCGTCTATTATTTGCTCATCTGCCACGTTCGTAAGTCACGCCTTCCTTATTAAGACTAAGCTCTGCTTCCTTTTATTTAGTTTTTCAATTTTCGATTTTTGGCATCAGACTAAGCTCTTGATCAAATTGATTTTTCATCCTCTCAAACTGCGCTTCGGCGATAATGTCCTCTATTTCTTCTTTTGCCAGCCTAAGCGTTGTCTTAGTACTGTCAACCAAGCTTAGGGTCCCCCGTACCCCAATAATACCCAACGTAAAAAACGTACTCTTCAAAATCGGCAGCATGGACGCGGCTGTTAAGCCAAGAGCTGCGCCGGTTATTAACCCTGTCTTTTCAAGGTCTTTAAACATTTATCAGGCCTCCGTTCCATCCTTTTCGGACATCAGTATCCTGCTCTCTGACAAAATTCCCTCTTCGGCTGGAGTAATCTCGGCAGAATTCATTAAATAGTCCCCCAGGACTGAATCCGATAATTTATTTTCCTCTGCCCAGACGCTGATACACTCCTCCACCGGAACACTTGATATCCTTTCATTGGCCTGTAACGCAAGAGCCAAACCTTTTCGGACTTGTAATCTGGATCCTTGCATAGTGGCAGAGTTATCGGCAAAATATATCCGTATATTTCCCGCAAATAAATGCGCAAAAACTGTGGGCTCAAATTCTATTGATTCGGCAGTCCTGCCTTTCACTAGATATCCTAATTTGCTCAGAGCATTTATCAGATTATCTATAAACAGATCTTCATTAGTAAAGGCAACTGATTTTTCATACTGCCTAAAATTATAGGCTATCGCGAAACTTGAGAAAACCGAGAAAGTCAGACCATAGACTATAACCTCTGGATTTATAACAATCAGATAACTTGAACTAAGTAAAATCAAAAAGGGTAGAGATATTAACCCAAAGGCTGCAAGATAAGTTCGCATATAACTTTTGATAGTTTTCATCTCTCTCCTCCTCAGTTACTGACTTATTAAGCTTGATAGTTGGACTCTAGAGTCTTTCAAATGAAGATATCTGGCATGTTCTATTGAGATAACGCCAATAATTGATTGATAGGACCACATCGATTCAATATTTAATATATTGGGGTTATCTCGAAAAAGACTTGGAAAAGATTTGCACATAGCTTTAATACAAGACGCTTAAGGGCAGCTAGGCAATCGCCACCCCCTGCGGCTGAGCACAGGCCAAATTTTCTTTGGATACCAATAAAAGAAACGGCTTTGACAATATGGAAACGGAGCCGGCAACCAAAAGTATATACAACCAGTGTTGAGGCATTAAGGGGGCTGTATGAAAGAATCCGGCAGCCGTTGGAATGTAAATCGCTCCTAATAATGCCAGGAAAGACACTCCTAAACCACCTACCAGATAACGGTCTTGGAAAGAATCTTGGATACTTTCCTTAGAACCCTCTTGACGCCAGGAAAGAGTTTGGACTAATTGACCAACGACCAACGTCGCAAAGGCTGTCGTTTGGGCTACAAGCAAAGGTGCTCCGGCTGCCAACGCCGTAGCAAAGAGACCTAGCGAAGCTGCCCCAAGCAAGATCCCGCGTGTTACGACTTTAGAGTACAGTTCTTTATCGACAATATCTTGGCGGGCAATTTGTTTGGTTTTATTACCGGGGTTTACCGCTAAAATCATAGCCGGTATGGCATCGGTAAGCAGGTTCATCAAAAGAATTTGGATAGGTACCAGGGGCATTGGCAGTCCTACGATAACCGCAACAGCGGTCACCAAAACTTCCGCCAAATTACCGGTCAAAAGACAGCCGATTGCCTTCCTTATATTTCCGATTATCGTTCGTCCTACTTTAACGCCTTCGATAATAGATCCGAAGTGATCCTCCTTTAAAATCATATCAGCCGTGGCTTTTGTGACATCGGTTCCCGTTCGGCCCATAGCGATCCCAACATTGGATTGCTTTATTGCCGGAGTGTCATTCACTCCATCTCCGGTCATAGCCACAATATGCCCACATTTCTGATAAGCCGTAACGATCCGGAGTTTATGTTCAGGAGTTACTCTGGCAAAGATAGAGATCGCTTCAACCGTTCTCACTAATTCTTCGTCGCTGAGTTGATCTAAGTCTTGGCCGGTCAGAACTTTAGTGTTTGAGTCCCCTAAACCAAGTTCTCTCGCTATGGCTATTGCTGTAATTGGATGATCACCGGTTATCATGACCGGCTTCACACCAAGAAGGTAGGCTTCACGGATGCTCTTTTCAACCTCGGGTTTAGGCGGATCCATCATGCCCATCAAACCAACGTAAATAAGTTGATCATCAATTACTTTAGGTTCCTCAGGTTGACCTTCCAGCCACTCTGTCGGACAATAGGCAAACGCCAATACTCTCAGAGCATCGCGAGCTAAGGTTTCGTTTTGTTGAGAGATTAATTCTTTGGTTGCTTGAGTGAGAGGATAAATCTCCCCATCCGACTGATACCACTCACAACGATCAAGAACTACCTCAACGGACCCTTTACAAAAGATAAAACACTCCTGATTAGCCTGAGTATCTTTACAAACAACATTCATTGTCCCGGAATTTGAGTCGAAGGGAACCTCATGGACTCTATGCCAATGAACCATCTTTTCTTGCCAAAGACCGAATTTGGCAGCGAAGGTCAAGAGTGCCCCTTCCGTTGGATCGCCTTTAATAGTCCAAGACTCTTTTTCCTGGACAAGCTTGCTATCATTACAAAGCACGGCAATTCTAGCCAGTTGCTGTAATTCCGGACAATCCGGAATACTATCAGAGCTAGTAGAATAAAGCGAACTCCCTTTGCTTATTCGTCCTATAGGTTCATAGCCATTACCCTCTACAGCAAACACTGAGTTTACAAGGGCTATTCTTTTCACCGTCATTTCATTTTTGGTTAAAGTACCCGTTTTGTCGGAACAAATGACCGTTGTCCGTCCCAAGGTTTCCAACGCGGACAATTTGCGGATCAGGGCGTTCTTCTTGGCCATACGATAAATACCGGCGCTTAAGGCAATGGTTATGGTCACGGGAAGTCCCTCGGGTACTGCCGAGGCCGCTAGGGTAATTGACGTGGTAATGATTTGTCCAATCGGTCGACCCCTGAGTAAGCCCGCGATAAACACTAAGGCCCCAGCTAAAGCGGCTCCTTTAATAAAGGTTTTACTGATCCTAGTTACTTTCTCGTGCAACGGGGTTAAGACTTTTTCTTGCCCTTCCATGAGTGACATTAGATAGCCAATCTCGGTTTCCATTCCGGTCCTGACAACAATTCCCATTCCCTTCCCGCGTGTCACATCCGTTCCCAAATAGAGCATATTTTTACGCTCTGCTAACGGGCAATCTTTGCTTTCTGTTTGGGGATTCTTGAGAATTGGCAGAGATTCCCCAGTTAAGGCAGCCTCATTGATTTCTAGGTTCCAAGAATTTAGCAAGCGAATATCCGCCGGTACTCTATCTCCGGCTTCAAGGGTTACAATATCGCCCGGCAGCAACTCAGTCCCTAAAAGCTCTAAAAGTTTGCCTTCCCTGGTTACCTTAGAACTGGGGGGTTGAAATTGGTTGAGTGCTTCTATCACCCTTTCGGCCTTTCGTTCTTGAACTGTGCCGATTGCGGCATTCGCTAAGAGGATCGATCCCATAGCAAGCCCATCAAACCAAGCTCCGGTAGCCAAAGCAACCAAAGAGGTCCCCAGGAGAATTAAGGTCGTAAACTCCTTAAACTGTGCTAAATAAGATATTAACCAAGGCTCCGGTTCTTTTCGTTCTAATTTGTTTAAACCATAGTTATGACGATGTGCTATTACCTGTTCGGCAGTTAATCCTAGATCTATATTTACTTTGAAATTTTGGATAATCTCCTCAGTTGAGCTGGCATGCCAGAGAATTCCCGTCTCCTTCCTTATAGGGTGTGATCTCTCTCTAGCCTCACCGTCCTTGCCCTTGCCCTTGCCCTTGCCCTTGCCCTTGCCCTTGCCCTTGGCTTCGGCCTTGGCTTTGCCATCTTTAATGGTATGACTTGAGTTCTGAAGAATCTCACTTTTCCTTTTGCTTCTGGCTAAAAGAATTAAGGTAACAGCATCTGAGAGCAGATTGACAATAGGCGCCGTTATTGCTAAAGGAATCACCAGACAGGTACCCAGTCTATTCCATAGTCTGGCAATTTTAAAATTCTGACCAGCCACCTTCTTAATGTTGCGTGAATATTCAATCGTTTTGCGCAAATCTTTTACCTTTTCTAGGGGAATCGAGGAGACGTTAAGTGAATCCAGCGCCTCCTTATTTTGATTGTCCTTATTTTTCCTGATAATCAGGAGCTTCTTATCTGCCTGGCCTAAGCTTACGATTTCTTCTAAAGTCATCTCCTTACTATAACCTAACCAACTTGGCTTAAGACCGAATTGTCCGAGAGTTTCACTGCTCAGATTCAAACTATCCTGCAAAATATTTACATTGATATTATTTTGCCTAAAATACTCTAGCGAGTCATAATGCTCATTCGGAATTACTTCATTCCGCCTTACTAAAAAGCCAAGAAAAACTTTTTCTTTAGCAAGGCACAAGACCTGAAAACCTTTTTTTTGTTTTCTTTTTACTTCTAGTAAAAAGTGATCACAAACTACTCCGTTTTGTTCTAAAAATTTTAGACTGCCCATTAATATTTCAGCATTTTGAATTTTCGCTTTTGTTCCTTGCGCAAATTGCTCAACTTTAAAAGCGGTACGGAGTGTTCCCCCGTCCAATTCTGCTTTTTGGGTCACTTCAGCTTGCCAAGGGTGACCGATTTTTTTCATGATCGAAGCAGCTAAATGCCATAGTTTTGATTCATCATTTTGATCCGAAATACACTCCACATCCGTCGAGTGTTCTCTAAAGAGCAGAGAGGTATCCTCGAAGGCAATACTCTGGGTCGCTGCTAATTCTTCTAAGGAACTATTTTCCGGAATCAGATACCCATTTTCCCGAGCCATATAATCAGCTTGATCCCAGGTATATCGTGCGGGTAAAGTTGCTACTCTTGGATTACCCGCCAAAAGGACTGCAACGCCCCTAAGAGGACTTCCCGTAAATGCCCAAGTCGCTCCTGCCAACAGCGTACTCACCCTACTCGTTTTATGAGAGTAATTCTGCATTTCAGGTGAGATAGGAGGTCTGTCAACCTTGCCTAAATTAAGCTGATCTCTTTTCCACTTCAGATACTGCATAATACTTAACCCGGCAAGAACAACCAGGTTCTCTCGCACAAGAGCAAGAGCCAAGGCACTTGTCCCTAAAATAAACTCTGGATTCACCCCTTGATTTCTCCCTTTAGAAGAATCAGCTTTAAATAGCGAATAGCCACTGGCCACCGCCACAAGAGTTGCCAAATTGAAAGCTGTCGAACCTCTGGCTAAGGCCGATTTACCCCAAAATAGTTGTTTTACCCCCAGCACACACAAACCTCCAACGGCAAGAGTTAAAGGAATTGGCAACTGAGTTTTTTTATTTTCCAACGGACTTATCTGCTCGAGACCAACTGTCCTTAGATCAGGTATTGTAAATATCTGAGGATTATAGTTTAGCGCCGAGTTTGCTCTGCTTTCTCCTTCGACCGTCGTTGCCGCCACTTCGTCATATAGTTGTTTCGATTTTGAAGATTGATTCCACACAGAGTCACTCTGAGCAGACATTTCGAGAAACTGGAGTTCATTGATAATCTCCTCAATTGAAATGATTTGTTCATTAAACAAAAGCAGCATTCTGCCGGTTTCAATACAGGGAGATACCATCTCCATCCCTTCAAATTGACCTAACCGCGCAATGATTTGTTTAGCTAGGGTAGTGTTCTGTTTAAGGCCAAATACTTCTATACGTACTCTTCCCGGCAATTTCCGAATATGCCGTTGTTTAGACTGACTAAATATAATCCCCAATCTCTCCCCCCCTAACCTTTGTCCTATCCTTAATATAAGGTAACAAATTTCAGTATGTTCCCAGAGGGGTCTATTTATACCTACAAACTATCTATCCATTTATTTGAAAGACTGGGTTTTGAAAACTGGTTGTCTTGGAAAAAATCACTTTTCAAAATTGGAGACACTTATCCAGACCGCCAACGAGCTGCTTTTATATCAATTAAATATTAGAGCGCATAAATTATAGAATTTGTGGGAATTATTCTATATGTTTCATGTTTTATACGAGGAGTGTTAGTATTGATAAAATTCATCAAAAAATCTCCCTTTAGTTTTCTCCTTGGTGCTGCAGCGATCGTTCTTTTTGTATCGCCTGAAGCAAGAGAAGCTGCCCGTAAGGCAATGGTCAAAGGCACTACCGCAGTATTGAATTTTGTCGATCAAGTTAAAAGTTCGTCCTTTCTAACCTCTCAAAATCCCCCCGAATTAACAGGTACTCCTGCCGAACAAGTAACAACAGAAAATAATACCGAACCCATTAATTAATAATTATTAACAGGGAATAACCCCAATTACTGGTACACGCCAGAAAATAGGATAGAGGCAATTCAAGAATTGCCTCTATCCTATTTTCTGGATTCTCCTCGTTAGACCTTAAAAGCCTATCCCTTCTCCCCCGAAAACACCCATTTTCATGCTCTGATGGCACGCGTTACCGACCTGGGAGTCTGCCCTAAATAAGAATTCATTTCATTTCAGCAGTGGTTCCACCCAGCGAACTAGGAGGCTGTTACGATCAAAAAAGCAGAACGAAGATAAAATTATCTCCATTCTGCTTGAGCGATCGATATTCCATATATAAATTAGATTACTGCAACCTTTTTCAGTTCTCTTGTTTTTCGATAGCTGATTAAATCGTCAACTGTAAGCACCGGCATATCATGCTTTTCAGCAAAGGCTACAATTTCAGGCATGCGCGCCATTGTCCCATCAGAATTTGTAAGCTCACACAACACTCCATAAGGTTTCAGCCCAGCAAGCCGCATTAAATCAACGTTCGCTTCTGTATGCCCAGGACGCTCTAACACACCCAATGGCTTGGCCCTTAAAGGAAAAATATGTCCCGGGCGTCGAAGATCAGCGGGACACGCCCGATCGGAAATTGCGGCCTTCACAGTTGTGACACGATCAGCGGCTGATACGCCGGTCGTAACACCGCTAGTAGCCTCAATTGATACAGTAAAGGGTGTTTGATAACTACTTGTGTTGTTTTCCACCATCATGGGTAACCCCAAGGCCGTAACCTTTTCTTCCGGCAAGCATAAGCAGACAATGCCGCTGCATTCTCGGATTAATATAGCCATTTGTTCATTAGTTAAGGACTCCGCAGCAAAGAAGATATCTCCTTCGTTTTCCCTCTGTTCATCATCGGTAACCAAGACTCCTTGACCACGACGTAATGCGTCGAGTGCCTTTTCTACTCTCTCAACTGAGTTTCCAAAGCGGGTTAATAACGTTTGATTCAAAGTAATACGCCTCCTATGTTATAGTCGACTTACTCGAATCAGGGCACATAGACAGACAGCAAGCAAAAACTAAATAACCTTCACCTCAGATTTACTGAGGTGAATTAGATTATGCTGACCACCTTATCCTCTTTCATCCGGACTATACCGTCGGCTCTGGATTCAAACCAGATCTGCTGACCTCCTTACAAAACGCAAGGAGCGCTCGCGGGCTCCCCAGAACAAGCTGGGATACCGCCGGTGGGGACTTGCACCCCGCCCCGAGAATAAGTCATTTTTATTATACAACATTCTCCGAGTTGCCACAATCCAAACCTTCCCGGCTCATAAACCAATCATTTCGACTTTATGCAATATCAACGTCTTTTAGGGTTGTCTCCACTTCTGTAGGTTTGCATTCAGAGAACCCATTTCGAGAAGAATCGCAAAAGCTACAATTAAATAGGTACTCAGCCCCACATCCCTCAGATCATAAAAACCACTTGCCATAAACAGATCAAACCTCATCCCACCCGCTCCGGCGACAGCACCAACGGCCAGTGCATTGGCAAGGTTTATTTCCAACCTCCAGAAGGTCCAAGAAAGCAAATCTTTAGCCGAGGAAAGGATAACTGCTTGAAAGATAATCTGCCACCAATTAGCCCCTCCGGCCATTAATGCTTCGATAACTCTCCGATCCAAGCCCTCAAAAGACTTAGCATAAGCCTTCGTTAAATAGCTGATCGAATGAACCGTCATGCCTATTATTACTGCAGTGCTACCTAAGCCAAGAGCCCCAACAAAAATTAGGACCCAGACGATTGTTGGCACAGCTCGGATCAAAGTCATCAGACATTGGGAAATATCAGCAACTCTCTTAGGCGCCAAATTATGAGAAGCCAGTATTCCCAAGAACACCGCTATAATTCCACTGATCAAGGTAGTCGAAAAAGCCAGCCCCAAAATCAGCCCGATCTCCCAGACAGCGTCCCCCAGCGTGAACTGCTGAGCATAAGGATACAGATCCATTGTCTTAAAATAAACCAATGGATTGGCATAGTCCTTGAGAATATTGACACTTTTGTAATTGAAGAGCAGATATATTGTCAAGACTGCAACAAGCAACAGTAGTGCTTGAATAGCGACGGTCACTTTTTTCAGAGGGTTGTTGGGGCCGAAATCAAGGCTCCCTTCAGTTGAGGACATACCTTTGCAGAAAGCGTGTTCCCCTTCCTTGGGCGCATAACTGTTTAATTGCTCATAAATATTTATTGATTCTTTCATGATTATTTTTTCAAATTGATTCACGAAATCACCCTTTTATAATAATCTGATACCTCCCACATTTGCTCTAATTAAGTTCAACCTCTCACACCTCAATCCTTCATTGACTAAATGTCCATTTTCCTGCTACCATAGCTCTTTCCACAATGGGATGCTCTCCGTGAAAATGGCGAACCAGGATTATGTCTGCTTCCTTGCCCTCTTCTAGTGAACCAATCCGGTCATCCAGGCCAACGGCCTTAGCCGGATGGAGCGAAACATAAGCGGCAGCTTCATTAAGACTCAGGCCCTCTTCAAAAAGAATAAATGCCGACGCCAATAGGGCAAAACAATAGTAATCCGAACAAATAATATTCGCCAGACCGTTGATTATGGCATAGCGTGCGGAAAGATTATCGGAATGTGATTTATTGCGTAAAAGGTTTGGCGCGCCAACCACTGCATACATATTATTATTCATTGCGTATCTTGCCGTGGTTTCATTGAGGGGAAATTCGCTGATTGACGCTCCTTTCGGCCGATAAGTGTCCACCCTCAGCGGGCTGTCATCGTCATGGGTGGCAAAGGGAATACGATACTTTGCCACAAGCTCCAGGAGTTCTTCTTCTACCTCCGAATCAACACCCTCAGGCATCTCCCATTGTTTTTGAGCGTAAGCTTCCAGTTCCTCAGCCGTGAAGGTGCTGTTTTTTTCAACATAATTCTTGTATTCAGGATAAGATTCAAAACGCGAGTACCGTGGTGAATGGTCCATAACTGAAAAAAGGTCCGCCAAACCTTCCTCAAAAATCCGACCAACAACATCCAAGCCGGTTTTATTAAATAATTCATAACGCACATGGATAAAATGACGCAGCATTGAGGTTTGATTTTCGCGAAACCGAGCGATTTCCCGGACGATTTCATTCCCCATTTCATTTGACCTTAATCCCGGTTCACCCGCAAAGGATACCGGGTGAAAAATTGTCGTTATACCGGCTGCTAAAAATTGGGCTTGTGTGGAATATAAGGCTAGGTTCGGAGGAAAAAACACTTTTCTGCGCGGTTGAATAGCCTGCTCCAACATATCTCCGTGAAAATCCACCAGACCCGGCATTACATAACAGCCGTCTGCCTCAATTATTTCAGTGTCTTGATGATCGGTCGGCACTGGGACAAAGTATTCGTCTTCAATAATCCGGCTTATCCTGGAATTATCGATAATGATTGATCCGTCGATTACACCACTGGGAAGCACAATTTTCCCCTTCTGGATTATGGTCTTCATCTGTAATTTCTCCTCACCTGTATCAATCTCCAGGCACATTTATTTTTCAATCAGTTCCCATGAGCTCTACCATAAAACTTATGCCATGCTGTCGGAAGCCTAACTGTTCATAAAATTTATGCGCCATAACTCTTTTTTTATTACTGGAAAGCATCAGTTTATAGCAATTCTCTTCTCTAGCCTTTGCCAAGATAAATTGCATTAATTTGCTCCCAATGCCACCGCCTCTGTACTCCTGACTTACGATCATACTTTCTGCCACAGCAAGTTTCGCGCCTTTATGGCCCAAGTTCTCCATGATGATGAGACTGCAGGTGCCGACAATTATTTTATTATCTTCAACTACAAAAACTTTATAGTAAGGGTATTCCTTCATTTTATGCCAGATTGTCAACGCCTCGCCGGAATCTAATCCGTCTTCACCGTCCATACCTTTCAGAAGCTCCAGCACATCCGCCAGATCAGTCTCCTCGGCCTGTCTAATTAACATACATTATCAACTCTTTCAGTATTTGTCACCTGAAAATCCGATTGAAAAACCAGGTTCCCACCCACGAGAGTTTTACGAAGTATTGGATAATTCTGATGCATTTCAACAAAGATCAAATCCGCACATTTCCCAGCTTCTACAGTACCAACGTCACTGTCGATCCCCAAAGCTTTAGCCGGATTTAAGGTTACCATCTTGACTGCCTCAGTTAGACTAATCCCTTCCTTAGTGAGGTGAAATACTGCCGGAAGCATCGCACTGGGCAGATAATCAGAACATATGATGTTAGCGGCCTTATTAGTGATGGCATCCAGAGCTCTCAAATTGTTACTGTGGGACTTACCGCGGATAATATTGGGAGCACCGACACAGACATGAATCCCTTTAGTTTGAGCATAAACGGCCGTTTCCAGATTGATCGGAAATTCGCTGATCGTCCCTTCACAGGCCAGCAGTGTGTCTATTTTCTCAATTGTGTCATCATCATGGAAGGCCAATCGGATTCCGTTTGTTTTGGCCAGTTTGGCTAAGCCGGCAAGCTTCAGCCAATCGATCAGTGCCTGATTCTCGATTGTTCTATCCATGGAATCTTCGACTTCCTGCGCCTTTTTACCATACGCTTGCATGGTGAAATCCTTAAGCGCTTCAGCATCTTTAAACTGCCCCTGACCCGGGGTGTGATCCATGTAGGACATAAAGTCGATACTTTTCTCTCGGATCAGACTTTCA
>Ga0326727_10017981_pt1 | contig 14532 bp, 28 predicted proteins | sample MB2enrmetagenome_FD_207643 | JGI IMG/M metagenome (GOLD analysis project Ga0326727, IMG submission 207643) | Lab enriched peat soil microbial communities from McLean, Ithaca, NY, United States - MB29MY | ecosystem: Environmental > Terrestrial > Soil > Wetlands > Peat | place: USA: New York...
GGGGCTGCACACCTTTCCCGGAACCTTCAGCAGCGCATTTGATCCCTGATTGTCATCAACACCGGCCGCTTAGCGTACGATTTCGTACAAATCGTGTGGTGACCCCTCCTCAAGCGCGGCGGCGCGCATCGCCTTGTTGCCACCGAGGCCGTGCAGCCATTCTGCGATGGCTCGCAGGCGACCTGTCGCATCGGTCGCCGCGGTTTGCGTGGCTAGGCTGGCGATGCGGCCGGCGAGCGGCAACGGGCTCAGGCCACGGATATCCACCAAGGCGGCCTCCAGGTCGATTATGCGGGCGTGGTCTTCCGGGGCGAATGAGACGACTATTGGTGAACAATTTTTGGGGTGGGATCCGCTGCTCGAGGCGCGGTCCAACCTGGCAGAGCCAACTTACCATATTGCCCCGTTAGACGGTTCACGGCCGGTCAGCGCGGGTGCGCCGCGAAGAATGCGGCGGCGGCGTCCTTAATATGCTCGATCGGATGCGCGCGGCAGTAGTTGTCTATCCAGCCCGCAACGCCTTCGGCGTCCATACCCTGCAAGGGGTCGTCGCTTTCCGCTCCCCCCACATAGCCAATGCCGGAAAGAAAGCCCGTAACCCAACTCACATCTATAGCCGCCAAGGAATGGGCTTGGGGACTACCCCGGTCTTTCGTCCAGGTTCCGCAAGAAGCTCCCCCCGCACCAATCATCATATACGCCCAAGCGTCCTCGACGAAGCCGACCGCCAGGCCAGCGGTCAGAACGGTCAGAAGAAGAATTTTCCGCATGATCCTGGGGCTTTACGCCTAGCATGGCGAATAGGCAATGACGCCCTAGGACACCGCAAATTTGCGAGGTACAAAAATGGGGCTGTTCCCTGGACGGTGACGAATTTTACGCCCGGCAAATTCGTGGTTGGATATATACAACCTTTTTTGGGTGACACCAATTTGGTGACTGTTTATAAAATCAACCCGTCAGGTTGCGAATGCCCTGGGAGCCGATCCGAAGATCAGCCCCCATTACATTGGTCACCTCATGATTCGAGGGCCTTGCCGATGGCTATCAGCAAGGTTCCGATGGGCGGGCCGTAGGCTTCGATTACAAGCCCAAGGCACGTAAAAACGATTGATAGGGGGTGCTTCCACATCTCTTATCTCAGGGTTGTGCTTCGTGAGCACTGGTAATGCCCACGAAGCGGTGTTTGAACGTCGAGGACGGACTCGGAGGGGTTGGCAAGCCCTTCCGGGGACCGCAGTCAGTAAATCTTGTTCACGCTACCTGCCATCGCACCAATCCTTCCTAGAGACTCGGATTATACCGCTTGGAGTCGGGTCGGAGGAAGGACTGTCTTAAAGTCACCGTAAACTGCCGTTTTTTCAGGGAATCGGCGCAGGAATGACGAACTTACGGTGCAACGAGACCCTCACCTTCTCCCCGTCGAACATATGCCAAAAGGTTCGATGCCTGTCAGTGCTATTCGTATCTAACAACAGCCCATCTTGTCGGCATAGCTCCGACGCCCGCTGCCGAATTTAGTCTGCAAAACCGCTGATTGTTCGGGGTGGAAACGGCTGGCGCTCACCCGTCAGGGGGCCTTTCCGCCGCTTGCCGAGGTCATTGTTCCGGGTCGGGCTTTCGGTCCCTGCCGTTGTCGGGCGAGTAAAGCACAACGCGCGACTCGACCGGGATGGGCAAAACGGCCCTCCATGCGGCCACCCCCCCCGCGGCGCCCTGCCCCTCCACGTGATAATCCGGTTTATCACGTGGAGCGATCCTGCTACAATCCGGCAAGGATCAGGCTACCCGGGCAACGGGGAATCGGGATGGCAGGCGACAGCGAACCGGACGCACGCCGGCGGCAGCGCGGATGGTGTGGCCGTCGTCGCCGACATCGCCAGCCTGGCCCGCAAGCTGGCGGACACCGAGCCGTACCAATCGATGAGCGGCGCCGACGCGCTGCGGGCGCTGGCGTGGCCAGTGATCGTGGCGGATCTGCTAGCTGTCCAGTTCCATGGCAGCAGCGTTTGCAACTCATTCTGCTTTGTGCGTCCCGAGACGATGCGCTCCAGCACGTCGGTTAGGTAGGCCATCGTAGGAAAGTCGGCCGGAATAGGCGCCGGGAAGCCGAAAATCCCCCCATGCGGCTTAAGGCCGCTTTCGGGCCCACCCGCATGACTTCTGCTCAGCCCACTAGACGGGCGAAGTCTACCGGCCGCTCCATGATTCGGCCGGCGAGGCACCCGGCGCCGACAAGACCCACGCAAGACTTACAGGTGCGCGTTCACTCTGTTCATTATCGTGTCCAGCAGGTCCATGGTTTCACGGATTTCCTCTAACTCGGTAGCGTAATAATTATGCTCCCTCCTTTTACGATCGTACATCCAGGCGCTTAGGAAGAGCCCGATCTGGCCCGCTGCCAAACTAAACATTCCCCATCCGCTCAGTTCTCCCGTTTCGGCAAAGTCTATTAACGCAGCTAGAAATCCGGCTGTGCCGAAAACCCACACTGTAACTTCTATCACTATATCTATTGGACGGCCTTTCAGAAAAGAGGATATCAATTCCTGTCTTGCCAAAAATTCCAGGGTGCAGGCTTCCGCCTCTTGACCGATAGCCAGCAGATATTCATCGGGTACGATGTCTTTGTTCAGTATTTCCAAAGCATGCCTTAGTCCGGCTGTGCGGGCCAGATCGTCAGGCATCAGGCATGGTCTCGGCCACTTTGCTTAAACTTGATACATAATAGAGTATTATTAATCCTATGAAGCTGACTGTTCGTACGACTTATATCCAGCAAAGCAACCCTTTGTAGAGCTCGATCTGCGAGGTGCGCGTCGATGGCGAAGAACGCTATTGCTGCAATCCCAACGGCAGCCAAAACAGGCGGACCGAGATCCACGACAGACAGCTTCAAACCGATTTTGTCGATTGAACCGATAAAGATCAACGAGACACTTGCTATGATGATGACCGCGACAACAGTCCAAACGAGCATGTTCGTGTTCGTGTGAGCGGGTTGAATACTATCAATCGCGGAGTTTGATCCCCCTAAGACGGCATATTTCCGTCCCCCTAGTTTCCAGCCGCCTAGCGACGAGAGGTTCTGTGTTTGCGAGTAGCTTGATGACGACGAGGTGGTTGACGCGTAGCCGTCCGATGAAGAAGAGCCCGATGGCATGAGGTCTGAAAGGCTAGACTCTAGAATGAATTTCGTTACCGGGCCGGCAATGGCCCACAAGATCGGCGCGACCGCAGTGACTGCGGTCGGCACCAATCCCAGCAGCCCCTTCAGCAGAATGGCGAGGGTGGTATCCTCCGCCTTATCGCCCTTGGCGACTTCCTTCTTCAGATCGTCCAGCTTCGCCGCTGCCTCAGTTCGCTTTTCCGGCGGCGCAGTCAGGATGGCAGCAACAACCGGCTGCCAACGCTCGGCCGTGGTCATCGTGGCTTTGGGTTTTGGGTCAGACATTTTGCAGCCTACGTAAAATGGCGACGTGCCGGTAGTTATGGTCTTTGTATTTTGACACAACCACTCCAACTAGCAAACGGGTGCATCGCGCGGCGGCACATTACGCCGACCGGCGGGGGCATATAAGGGGAGGGGGCCTGGCGATGCGGCGGTTTTCCTGGTGGCCGGGGCGGCCGTTTTTGCGGCAACCTTCGCCGGCGCCGCGGTCTTGGCGGCAGGGGCCGGTTTCTTGGCTGGCGGCATCATGATCTCCAAGGAAAAGCTTGCGTCGCGGCAACCTGCTCGCATCGCCCCGATTCGGACAACCGCGGCCGCCGTCGGCGCAACCCGGGATCAGCCTGATCGTCATTATTGTCCCGGCATTCTCGGGCAACGGGGGCGCAGACCGTCATCGATCCAGTCGATGCAGTATCCCGGCGGGTTCGGCCACCCCACTTCGAACGGTCCCGCTCTCAAGCCGCCCGCCGTAGCCATGTCCGGAACGGAAAGGTACCGCTTCCGGGCCACGCCGAGGGCGGAAGTAGGCATCAAAAATTTCGAGGGTTTGAGCGTGGAACCCCTACCTCGTGGCGCTCGCCGCGGCGCGGCAGCTGCTGGCACTTCATCCTGAGGCCGGCGGCTTCCGGCTGGCGCCCGGCGCCCACGCCGCCCAGCAGCTCGACATTATGAGCGAGGCGGCTGGCCTGGTCGGCGCCGAAACCTTCGCCGCGGTCGATCCGCGCAACAACGACAAGCTGCGGCTGGATCTGGCCAAGCTGGCGGGGTGCACGGAACGGTATCGCTACATCTTCTTCCTGTCGCCGAAGCTTCCCGGCACCCAGCGGCTATCGCAATTCGAAAGCCGCGGCGTCCAGGTCTGGGGGTACGCCATAGAACGGGCAGGATAGCACGGTTCGCAGCACGAACCAGGAACGGCAGGACCCCAATTGCCTGTCCCAATTGATCTGGGCTCGCTCGGTCGCGTACAACGCATTGATATCGCTGTGGGCAGCAGCGACCCAAACAGGGTTTAGTTCAATTGGGACAACGGCCAGCGTTTGTGTTGATATCCGAATGTAAGGCCCAATTCCAACGCCGGTCAGCGGTTTATGTCGCAAGCGTGCTATCCTGCCCGTTCTATGGCGTACCCCCGGTCTGGTCCGTCGATGTCTGACCCGCGGCCCGACGACCGGTTTGCCGTCGCCGCGCTTCCTGGGGTGCAGCCGTCGAACGCTGATGCAGACGCTCGCGGCGATTCCGGGAGAAGAGATCTGGCCGGCACAGCAAAAGAGTGCCCGTACCCGCCGCGCCTACCCGTCCGACGTCTGGCATTTCATGCATACGCTTGGCATCATCACGGCGGAGGCACTCCGCCAGGTGGACCATCGCGCGGTGATCGCCTGGGAGCGCACGATGCGCGCGACCGAGCGCGCCGCCGCCTTCGACGATCCGCCGGCGGCTGTCGGCGCTGTCCAACCTGTTCGCGCACCTGGTACGGCACGGCCTGGCGGCGAAAAATCCGGTGCGCGAGATCGCCCGGCCGCGCATCAACCGTGACATCGGCAGCACCCTGGCCTTCTCCAAGGTGCAGGCGCGCACGCTGACTGGCTGGCCGCGACAGCGTGGCCGGGCTGCAGGCAGTTTGCGCCGAGATCGCCGCGCACTGACCATCGGCGATCTGCATCAGAACCGCGGCTTCGACGCGTCGACGCGCTGGCGCTCAACCCGCAGACTGCGGCGCGGATATGTTGCCCGACGCGATCGACCGGTGGTGCGCAATATTCAGGCATCATCCCTGCCCCGCCGTTCAATTGTTCACAACCGGAACACCTGGAGAGGACTGAATTTGAATTGATGTGGCCCGTTTTTGCCTGAGCGTCCGAAGGTCACGGTTAATCGATTGTAGTTTCAGGCGAGCTAGCACTTCAAGCGCTACAACCACCATGAGGAACCAGCCGACACTTAGGAAAATTAGCGCGTCAGCTTGGCATGGGGTTAAGGCGCGCCCTGTGTCCATGGTTGCCGCGATCAGCGCGAGCAAATTCAGGAAGGCACCAATCACCGCAGCGATCATGAATGGCATCAGGCTTCTATCTAAGGCCTCTCGCACTGTGACGAAGCGCAGCTTTAAGTCCAGCATGTCGCGACGCTTCCTCTGCGCGAACGGCATCGTCACTCCCCGTAACGCTACCAGTTCAGCTTCGATGGTACGCGAGATTCTGGCTACCCGCAGATCCACCGGCGCCCGGAAAAGTGAAAGGCCAACCCCCGTTCCAACCCCAAGCTGAAGCAGGCTTGAAAAATCGCCGAATGATGCCATAGTGCCCTCCATGGGAACGATGCCGAACATATACTCATTGCGCATCGTACGCGAGCAGCGCGGTTTGCCAATCGCTGAAGTCGCCGCGTTCGCGTCGATTGCGGTGGATCGCCTTGCAGACATCGAACAAGGCAAACGCGAACCCTCGCGCAAGCAGATGGAGAGGCTGGCCGACACGTATGGGGTCCCGCTCTATAACCTGTTCGGCGATGCGATCCCTAACCTGGAGCCTCTCCCACAGGATTTCCGGAAGCGCGACCCAATACCGTCTTCACTCACGCCGCGCGGCTTGAAGACGCTGCTGGCGTCCGGGCGGATCTCACAGTTCAGCAAGCAACTTGCGGTCGAACTCAATTATGCCCCAGCCAAGCTCATCAGGACTGTAAGGCAACCCGGGACCGTAAAGCGGCGGGCGACGGAGATCCGGGGCGCCTTCGATGCCTGGTACAAGCCGCGCGCCGCTAGCTTCGGCTTTTCAGGTACTACCGAGCAGAAGTTTATGAACGCCCTTCGCCTGTTCCTGGAAGTTCAGGGCATCGTGCTGAATGTGAATGACGCCCCGGAAAACGACTACATGGGCTTCTTCCTTGAACCGGAAGCCGGTCTGCCCACTATTTTTGTCAACCGAATCGTATCTTCCAAGAAAGCGCAACTTTTCACACTCGCGCATGAGTATTCTCATGTTCTTCTGGGTGAGCACGGGATTTCTGACCCCTTCACGGCGCGCAACGCGATTGAACGTACGTGTAACGTGTTTGCGGCTGAGTTTCTCGCGCCGATGGACCAGTTTGCCCGGATCGTGGAGGCCCTCCCCCAGCAATCGCGGTCGGATATCTTTCGATTCGTCGACACAGTGGCCTCGCGGACACTGTTGAGCAAACATGCTGCGGCTATCAGGCTCGTTGAAGGCGACTACATCTCCCAACGGGACATGCAGATCTGGCGGCGAAGATTTACGGCGAAACCACGTGAGGAAAAGGACGAAGAGAGGGAGGCGTCGTCCAGCGGTGGCGGCGTTCCCTATGCCAAGCGCGTCAGCGAACTCGGCCATCTGCCGGTAGTCCTGGCCAAGCGAGCGGTCGATCAGGGCATGATCGACGCTTTCGATGTGGCCGAAGGTATAGGGCTTTCTCGCACACTCCAGGAAGAGGCATTCTCCCTTGCCGCTAGGCGATTCGACGTGGCGTTATCCTGATGTCGCTGCCGCAAGTTCAGGGTTGGATGATCGATTACCGAACCGCACATCTCATCTTTGCTTCCAAGAGCAACGTCCGAATCGACCATTGCATGGTTCAGTGTCAAGCCGGCAGACTGCACATTTGTCATCATGAGGAACGCCGATTTCGGGAAGACGCGCTACTTAAAGGCCCCTTCATTGACGGCCAATGCTGCATCTATGAACCTGATGAGGACATCTACGAGCGATGCCCGGCCGTGCGCGATGCGGCCAATGGCAAGCCGCTTCTCGTAGGCAGCGACGCAGCAATTTTCATAACCGCCACGGCGCTCGCGAGACAGTTCGGAGTCATTTCCGATCATCTCTCGCCTCGGTTCGCCACCGTACATGACCTCTGTGCGGTGTACGGCGTGCCCGTGCTGACAGCTGACCAATACTTCGCACTGGCTTAACGGCCGGGGCTATCCAACTGGCCGTCTGGTACACGTAAGGACCGTCACGCAGTGATCGCCCGGAACGCGCCATGCGCGAGACCGAGCAAGCCGCGGCATCGATGATCCGCCGGCAGCCGTCGGCGCTGTCCAGCCTGTTCGCCCACCTGGTCGGCTTGGCGGCGAAGAACCCGGTGCGCGAGATCGCCGGGCTGGCAGTCGGCGACCTACACCGGAACCGCGGCTTCGGCCCGCTGCGCGTCAGCCGCAAGGGGGCACCGCAATACGCCTCGCGATCGCTCCGCAGACCGCTGCGCGGATTCGTACCTATATAGATAGGGCCGCCCCGCGACACCGACGGACCGCTGTTCCGGCCACTCGGTGTGCCCTTGCGGCGACCTGGTTGCTGAAGGACGCGGTCGTCAAGACCTTCAGCCGCCATCATCAATACAGCCTGAAACCCTCCGAGTCGCGATGATGGCCGGGGCATTTTGGTCTTGCCTTCCGATTCGCATAGATAGGCTTATCGTCGTAATGACCACTGTTTGTTCCGGGCAGCAGCCCGCACGATAGCTCCGATTGCAATCTCACGTGTTTCATGTATAATACAGCTTATGTGGATGAAAATTTGTCAAACATGAGCCGAGGCCCGATCCGCGTTCCTGCTGGCGAGTTTCAGCGGCACATAGGCCGGTATCAGGATCTGGCGCTGACCCAACCGGTTGCCGTCACGCGCAATGGCCGCGAACGCACGGTGATGATCTCCGCCGATGAGTACTACCGGCTCAAGCGCCGTGACCGTCAGGTGCTGGGCCTTGCAGACTTCACCGAGACGGACATCGCCGCCTTGGAGGCCACGCGCGCGCCGGAGTCATCCAAGGATTTCGACCACGAGCTGACCCAGTAGCTGTGTGGCCTTCCCTGTACCTGTCCCCGGCTTGGTTATCCGTTACAGCTACCTTTGGGCCAGCGAACACGCTCGCGGCCAGGAAGAAGGCGTAAAGGACCGGCCATACGCCATCGTCCTTACCACCGCCGACCAAGCGGGCGCCCAGATTGTGACGGTGTTGCCGATCTCACACACGCCGCCTTCCAACCCTCTGCTGGCCGTCGAGATCCCGGCGGCCACCAAACGTCGCCTGGGGCTTGACGATGAACGGTCATGGGTCGTGCTCACCGAGGCCAACCGCTTCGTCTGGCCGGGGCCTGATGTTCGGCCATTGCAGCCGGGCGACGCGGCAAGCGTCGCTTACGGCGCCCTGCCCTTCGGTCTGTTCGACGATATCCGGCTCAAGTTCATCGCCGCGCTGAAAGCTAACGCCGCCCGCGCGGTGCGGCGAACCGAATAGTGGCGCACTCCGCCTAAGGCGGGGGCTCACCCTTGCTACTTGTCTAAAAGTATACTAGCATACTCTCAGACAAGTAGAGTTTCCTATGAAAGTCATATCGCTCATCTGCCAGAAAGGCGGGACGTCGAAGACCACCACGGCCATCAACCTGGCGGTCGAGGCGGTCGCGTGCGGCCTGGAAGTGGCACTCATCGATCTCGACCCGCAGGTAAGCGCCTGCGACTGGAAAGACATCCGGGGCGAGAAAGCGCCGGTCGTCGCCGCTACGCCCGTCCCGCACCTTGACCGGGCCTTGAAAGCAGCCGCCGGAGCCGGCGCTGATCTCGCCATCGTCGATACGGCGGGCCGGACGAATGACGCCGCCGCTGCCGCCGCCCGCGCCGCCGACATCATTCTGATACCCCTTCAACCGTCTCTGATCGATCTCAAGACGCTCGGCGCGACCTTGGAGATCATCCGCCTTGCCGGGAGCAAGCCGGCGCGGGCTTTGCTCACGCGCGTCCGCTCCGCCGGAACCCGGCATGAAGAGACGACCGTATGGCTTCAAAGCCAGGGCGTTGAAGTCCTGCCGCCCAGCCTTGGGGAGCGCGTGACCTATCAGGATGCGTATGCGCAGGGGCTGGGCGTGCTGGAGGCCGAGCCTGCCGGCAAGGCCGCCGAGGAAATTAGACAAGTATACTTGTATATAAGCAGACTCCTAGGCTTGGCTACAAAGAGGATTGTACACAATGAAGAAACCCGGAGCGCTCGCAAGCGCACTGCGTAGCAGCGGCGCGGCCGTCGCGGCATCGAAGCCCGACGTTGCCGACGAAGCCGAAGCGCTCGCGCCATCTCACGCCGCCGAGGACAGGCAGCCTTCGCGTGTCGGGACGAAAGCGATCACCGTGCATTTCCCCGAGGAAGTGCGCCGCCAACTCAAGGCGATGGCGGGCGAGCAGGGCAGGGACGTCGCCGATATGGTGGCCGAGGGCCTCAATCTGCTTTTCGCCAAATACCGGAAGGCCGAACTCGCGCCCCGCAAGCTAAACAAGTAGGTTTGTACACTTGTATACAAAACTGCTTGCTCAATGATGCCGGAGTTACCGCCGCTTGGGGCAGCGACAGGGCAGGGCGGCAACGCCGAGCGCGCCACCAGAGTCAACTTGTATACTTAGATACAACGCTACTTGTATAAGAATCTGTCCCCCTCAGATTTCTGCCAGTTTTGGCGCGCTGTGCCCACTTGCCAACTCCTCGGCCCGCATGGCTGCGAGCTTCGCGGATACGTCGGCATCCACCAGCGCCAGCAGTTTGTCTTTCTCCGGTGTGACCGCCTCCACCTGGCCGCGCAGCCGGGCCATCCGCCCGACCTTGCTGCGGTTGCGCTCCTCCAACGCACCCCGGAACTCCTCCCCTGATTTGCGCCACCAGGTCAGGGTGATCGCCTGGATAGGCGCGCGCGCATGTCGGCGATCGATCGCGATCTCAACGCTCATGTCGGAGAGGCCGTTGACCTCCAGCACCGCCGGGTCGATGACCTTGCGCTGAAAATCCAGCCCGCGCTCATACGTGCCCGGCGGCACGCCGAGCAGCTCCCGAAAATCGTCTATCTTGATGGTTTCGACGCAGTGGTTCCGGTTGGCGCGCAGGCAGATCAGCTCATAGAGCGCGATGGCGTACTTGCTGGTCATCGCATAGGCAACCTCGCACCGGATGCGTCCCCAGCGGTTGGAACGGTCGAGGATGACCCTCAAGCCCTTGGTGATGGTGAACTGCACCGTCGCGTCGTTCGAGTTTTCCTCATCGGTATCCGTCGCCGGCAACAGCGTGGTTTCCAACACGCGGGGCTTGCCCGTACGCGGGGAGATATACCGGACTTTGACCTCCGTGCGCCGGAGCCGCCGCAGGCTGTCACGGATTCGGTCATTGCTCTCATGCTTAGACGATCCCCGGCGCAGGGATGCGAGCGTCACCTCCCACTCCGCGTCCGGCTCCGTCAGCCGCCCGCTGTCATGGGCGATCTGGAGCAACTGATTGAAAATGGCGCGATCCGAAGCCTCAAGCGCGTGCGCTCCGGTGATTTCAATCAACTCGGCCGCTTTAGGGAACCCGTCAAAGTTGGTTATCTGCCTAGCAGTCAGGTGATCCATACGAAGAAAACTCTAATGCGACCGGAGCCTATAGGCAAGTCGCATTTATCCGCCCGTTTGGTCGCATTTGAGAGCAAGCTTTCGGCGGGTTTCAGGTTTAGGCCGGGGCCAGCCGCGCCCGTTTGGTCGCAATTGTAGTTCCCCAATAACCGAAAACCGGCGCGAGTCGCGTCCAGAACGCCCGTTTGGTCGCATTCGGCCATCTATCCCGAGCCTAAACGTTGTGATCCGGCGACTGCCGCCCCATTGGTCGCATCTCGCCGCCCGTTTAGTCGTATCTCGGGAGACCGCCCGTTTGGTCGCAGCATTCCGCCCCTTTAGTCGCATCTTGCCGCCCGTTTAGTCCCCGATAACCGCCCGTTTGGTCGCATTTGTCTCTGTCAAGTAGCTGATTATAAGAGAAGATTTTGCCCACGAATCTGAACTTAAAGAGAAGTTGAACTTTAAGCGGTGGATAATTCGAAGCAGTGGATAAGTCTGTTTTGAAAGCCTCCGGCCTACGAGCCGTGGCCTTTCGTCGCTTCGCTCCATCCAAACGGAGTGGCCCTGCGCCCGCTTCGGAGGGCCACCGTAGGCACCCTATCAAGCCAGAAAGGACAGAGAGCAGCAGGAACCGCAATGGCAGACGGCGATGCACTCCCTTCCCATCCCGACCAATAGAGTGCCGCCGCCAAGAGGCAGCGCTTTTGACCTCCGCTGCGCGCGGCAGCGGCATAGATGGCGTCGGGACGAGGAACGTCATTTTCGCCTCGTCGCCTTCGGCTCGAGTCGAACAAGGAACATGGGTTTAGGAAAGGGCAGGGGGTTCAATCCCAACGGCCGGAGCTGGTGGAGAGGCAAGCGCTCGGTGACTACGGGCCGCAAAGCCAAAGGAGCAGCAGAGAAGGCAGGGGATCTATTCAGCCCGACCGTGCCACTGGAGAGGAGACGCTCGGCAATGAAGGGGAGCGCGTTGCCCCGGAAATACGTCACGCCTTGCGGCACGTGATGCGTTGTGGAGCATGTACGCTGACGATGAAGCCTTGATTTGACGCGGGAGCGCGCCGACCCCATATTCCGGCTACCCGCAGAGGTGAGAACGGCTGCCTCACGCACCTGACCGAAAGGCGAGGTAACTAACCTGCTCAGATCGATGCGCGCCGACCCAAGCAGGCCAAGAGATCGGGGATTGCATCCCGCTCGGGTGATTGAAGGCTCGGCTCGCGCCGGGCCTTTGATTTATCTGGCGATCACCAGCTTGAGCCGGCCTTGCCGCCGCCGATCTTCCACCTTACCGGCTTCAAGCAGATAGCAGGTACGCACCCTGTAGTCGCCGCGGTCGTCCGGTTCCAGACCGATGGCAACCAGAACGGCTGAACCGTCAGCGCGCCCGATGCGCCGAACCATCTCGAAGTTGCGGCCGTGTTCCGGGGCCTGCCCAATGAACGTCGGCGCGGCGATCGTAGCGGCGATTTCCGCGATGCAGACGGGATAATCGGCCGCGTGATCGGTTGCCATGTGGCGATGCGCCGTCCGGCTCAAGCGCGCGTAGCCCGGTTCCAGTTCGGTGTTCAGCGCGGCGTTGATCAGGTCCACGGGCAGCGGGCCGAGGTCAACGGCGGGGTATGGCTTGGGCGGCACGCTGGTCCTTGGCTACTCAGATCGGTTGGGTAGCAGACCAATCGCCCGGCGGTAACCCACCGCCCGACGACGGCTGGCCTTGCCCGGCGCAGATTCCGCCGCCATCTTCCCCACCATGTTTGTCGTCACCGAAGCCGACGCTGCCGCGATCCGTGCTGTCTATGAGCAAGACGGCGAACTGTCGGCCGCCATCGAGGTGCGCCGCCGGTTCCCTGGCATCATCGACAACGAGAACGCCCGGCGCTGCGCACGCTCGATCGCCGGGTGGACGCCCAGGGCTATCCCGGCGGCCACGGTGACGCCGCTGCGTCCCCGCAAGAAGCGGCTGTAGCACCGCGCCCGCCGCATCGAACTTACCAGACCAGCCCGGTACGCTTTCCGATATCAGCAAAGACGCATTTCCGAAATCCACACTTCCGAGAAGCCGGGTCATCGGAAGCTACGGGGGGTTCAGGGGCGGGTGCAGCAATCCGGGTGAGCTGGCGTTGAATCAGGTCGGTTGATCCGCAAATCAAACGGAGCGCCGGCACGCTCCCTGACGGCTTCCGCGACGTCCCCGGTCCCGTTAGCCTGCCTGGATGACCCATGCCGCCGGTCACGATGATGATGCGCCCGGCCCGGACGGCTGCACGGACAGAGTGTGGCTGACGAAGGCCCAGCTTGCCGCCGTCCGCAAGATCAGCCTGGCGTCAGCGGATCGCCTTGTCCGCCGTCAAGGTTGGCAAAAGGAGCCGGGCAGGGATGGACGGGCACGGGTCCTTGTCCCGCGGGCATGGGCACAGCCACGCAAGCCGTATCCGGCCGGCCGGATACCCGGAGGTCCGACGGACAGAGTGGTGCAATCCGGCAATGATCCGGCAGACATCCGCAAGGAGCTGGCGATCCTGACCGCGGCGCATAACCGTGCGGATCGCGCCGAGGCGGAGGCCAGAGCAGCGCTAGCACGGGCCACGGCGGCGGAGGCGCTGGCCGCCATCGCGCAGGCGCGGGCTGAAGCCGCAGAGGCAACCGTTCAGGAACTTCGGCAGGCGATCAGGGCACGGGATGCCGCCGAGCAGGCCAGACGGCCCGGAAGCCTTCTGGAAAGGCTCAAAACGGCTCTGCGAGGAGTTACAACGGCCCCATCGCGATAGCCGCCGGGAGGATCGTCACCCCTGAGGGTCGGGCGGGAGCGGCTTGTCGGGGTCGATGCCGACCGACTGCATGTAGTCGTGGAGCAGCTTTTCAACGAGAGAGTTGACCGAGCGGCGATCCAGTTTCGCGGCCCGCTCAGCGGCAGCCTTAAAATGGGGCTCAACCCGAACCGTAATTTGGGCCGATTTGACCCGAGTTTCCGCCATCGCTTGACCAGCTCTACCAAAATCCTATAACGACCATTGGATTGCACTGGCAAACCAATGGCGGCCCAACGGGCGCTTGCAACACCCGCCGGGCCTAACACGAGCCAAGCGGAGAGACCACATGGCCCATGCCGGACCCCGTTATTACACGGGCGATCGAAACATTGTAGCGGCGGCGCGCGCCTACTGCGCGGAGACGGCGGCGCTGGCGCGGCTCTGCGAGCTGTACGAGAACCTGCCGGACCCGCAGGCGGGGGAGATCTTCAGCCGCATGATGAGGGCCAAGCAGCGGGCGCTGCGGCACTCGTCCACCACGATGGCCGGCGTCATCGCCAAGGCGCGCATGGTGGCGGCCGGCGAGTTGTTCGACATTGACCCGCTGGTGGTCTCGGCGATCGAGGACCTGCTGGCGGTTTATCCGGCGCCGCGCATCTCGCGCTGGACGTGCGTGCGCCCGCCTGTGAAGGTAATCCTCTGCGGCGTCACGGCCGCGTAACAGACTGGAGTCGCGAAACCCAGAAACAGCAAACCCGCCTGGAAGGGCGGGCTGCACGTCCGGCAAAGCCGGAAACAGATTGGTCGGTGTGGTAACCCCAATCTGTCCCGTCCGCCCCGATTTTGCAAGCCTTGTCTTGCCACGGGGATGCTTTGCCCGCGCGCCGGCCGCCTTCCGGGCTGACCGGAGGACAGGATGCGAGGAAAGATGTTTGGCACCTCGGTCGGGACACCCCTC
>Ga0326727_10017982_pt1 | contig 14531 bp, 10 predicted proteins | sample MB2enrmetagenome_FD_207643 | JGI IMG/M metagenome (GOLD analysis project Ga0326727, IMG submission 207643) | Lab enriched peat soil microbial communities from McLean, Ithaca, NY, United States - MB29MY | ecosystem: Environmental > Terrestrial > Soil > Wetlands > Peat | place: USA: New York...
GGCATGAATAACGTCCGCATCTCACAAAGCGACCTGGTCGACGCCATCACGCAGACCATCGAGCCGAAGACCTGGGAGCCGAACGGGGGCGAGGGCACGATCGCGACGCTGGGCAACAGCCTCCTGATCGCCGCCACTCCGCAGGTCCACGAGCAGATTACCAAGCTCTTCGACACCTTCCGCAAGCGCTGGGGCACGCTCCGCACGGTCTCTTTGCAGGCGGATTGGCTTTGGCTCAACGACTTGCAATTGGCCGGTCTGCTGGGCGATGGGCAGACGAAAGGCGAGCAGCGACCTGCCAGCGGATACCCCGCCTTCGGCTTGGTCAACGACGCGGCCTGGGAAGCGCTGCTGAAAGACCTCCGCCAAGCCGGCAAGCAGCCGGCCGGTTATCAGGCGGTCGTCACTTGCTACAACGGCCAGACGGTCCATGCCGTGTCCGGCTCCCAGCGGCGCGCGATCGGGGGAATGATACCGGTCGTTGGCGGTGAGGAGCAGCCGGCCTACTGTCCGACGGTGGCCACGCTCCAGGAAGGGGCAGCGCTGCAGGTCACGCCCATGGTCACCAGCGCAGGCAAGCTGGTGGTGCTGGACGTCCACAGCCGCGTGGTGTTGCTTCGCAGCGGGCCGGACCGCGCCGCGTTGGCCCTGGAGGCTGCGGCCGCGGGCAAGTCGGCGGCGCGCGACGTCGCGGCGACGATTGACCGGCCGACCGTCGCCAACCAGCACTTGGAGACCACGCTCCGCGCCCCGGTGGGTTGCCGCATGTTGGTGGGCGGCATGACCTTCGAAGCGCAGCCGAAGGCGGGAGAGCCGAACCTCTACCTGTTCATCAAGGCGATCGTGCAGGAACTCCGCGACGATCAGCCGGCGGCGAAGCCGGAAGCCAAGCCGGCCGAGCCGGTTGGGCCCGCCAAGCCGGCCGCATCGCCGACACCGCAAAAGCCTTGACGCGCCAGATCGAGCACAAACGCCGAACCGTCTTGCCGAAGGTGGGGCAAACGGGGATAATAGTAGTATTGCGATCTGGGCGAGGTACCGAAGATGGGAAGACGAGGTCAAGGATGCTGACCCGCGCGCCCCTGGTTGGGGTGTTCGTTGCAAGCTTGGTGATGGGCCTGGGGGTGAGCGCGGCGGTGGCCGGCCCGACCGTTGCCCCGTCGCCCCACGCTCAGGGGGTCGAACTCCTTGTCGTAGCGGAGGACGACCCGTGGTCGCTGGCCCTGGCCGCGCCGGTGGTCGCGCGGCTCCGCCAGGCGGGTTGTGTACCGCTGGTGGTGGCGATTTCCGACCCGCCGACGCACGAGGCCGACTGGCTGATCGGGGTGGCCGGGCCGCGGCGGCCCGTCGTGTTGGCCCCCGAGCGGCCGATGCGCTTGGGCTATGCCCTGGAGAAGCTCTCGCCGGAAGTCGTGACCATCGGCTCGGACGCCGCTGAGGCAAGCCTGCGGGTTGCCAAGCGGTTCTGGGGCCATTCGCGCGAGGCGGTGCTGGCGGCGGCGGACGATCCCGAGGCCGTGATCCTCGGCTCGGCGTTGGCCGCCGGCCGAGCGCTGCCCCTGGTGCTCCGCCAGCGAAGCGAAACGAGCGAGGCGGTGGCCGCGGCGCTAGTGGAACTCGGCGTGGGGCGGGCGTGGATTGCCGTCGGTGATCCGAATCGGGCGCCGGCATGGGCCGGCGGCCACGCTGCAGCCCCCTCACCCCCGGCCCCTCTCCCGCAAGGGGAGAGGGGGGCCACAGCGTTCACCGCCGAGGTGCTCGGTCCGCGGCAGTTACAGCACGAGTTGGTTGCGGCCCTTGGGGCCAGCGCGGTCCGCAACCTGGTGGTCGCCCGGCTGCCCGAGGGGCCCAACGGGGTGGGCCGGACGGCCTGGCTTGCCCCGGTGGTCAGTGTGGCCCGGGGCTCGCCGGTGGTGCTGGCCCACGCCGCCAGTCCGGCGGTGGCTGAGGCGGACGCGGCGGAGTTGATCCGGCGCGAGGGCCTCCGCCCGCGGACGGTCCTGCTGTTGGCCGACTATGCGTCTTTGGGTCAGCACACGCTGGAGATCGAGACCGGCTGGAAACAGGGGGAGACGGCGGGGACCGGTGCGAAGCCGCCAGCGGCCACGGCGGCCCAGGGCCCCGTGCCCCCTCCTCCGCCGACCCACTATGAGGTCAAGACGGAACCGTTCATCCCCCGCGATCTTGCGAAGGTCGTGCCGCTGGGCGTGGGGCGGATCCCGCTGGAATCGGCTGCCGACGCCTCGGTGCTCTTTGCCAGGGGACTCGTGCGCGAGCGGCTGCTGGCCGGCCGGCAGCCGCGGCTCCTGCTGGTGGCCAACGCCGGGAGCACGCAGAAGCCGTTGCCGCTGTGCGAGACGGTCAGCCGGGTCACGGCGGAGGAATTCAAGAACTTCGGCGTCCACGTCGACGACTTCTACGGCAAACTGGCCGACAGCCCGGAGATCATGTCGCTGGCCAACTCCGCCAACGTGATCATCTACGAGGGGCACATGGCCTATCAGGACTTGATCGACGTGCCGTTTGCGCGGCGGACGACCACGCCGGACACGTATTTTGAAGAGGAGCTGGATCAGTTGGAAGGTGGCGAAACGGAGCCGGACCCAACGGGTGCCCCGCCGCCGGACTCGGAGCCGCCGCGCCGGCCGGAGGAGTTGCACCCGGAGACGCCGCCGCCGGTTCGCCCGCTGGTGGCCGTGCCGGGCTCGCACCGGCTGCAGGGGCCGTTGGCCGGTCTGCCGATCGTGATCATGCAGAGTTGCGACTCGCTGGACGAGCCGCTGTTATGGCGGATCGACGAGCTGGGGGGGGTAGCGGTCATCGGTAGCATGACGCCGATCCACAGTGCGTCGGGCAGTGCGTTGGTACACGCGGCCGCCGGCGCGGTGCTCTACGGGGGCCACCCAGGGGGTACCCGGCTGGGCGAGGCCCTGCGCGATGCGCAGAATTACCTCCTCTGCCTGGAGGACCTCAAGGGTCGCCGCGGCCACAAGGAGCAGGCCAAGGGGCGGCGGGTGGCGGTGAGCTTCCGGCTGTGGGGCGATCCGGAGTTGCGGTTCTTCCCCGGCTGGCTGGGCCGTCCCGCCCAATTGCCCGTCGCGTTGGATTGGGCCGGCCCGGAGACGCTGATGATCCACACGCCGGCGCACCGGCTGCCCGAGGCCCGCAGCAGCAAGTACTTCGCGCACATGTTTCCCGGCAGCCAGGCGGCGGGAATGGTCAAGGAAGTGGAAGGAGACCCGGAACGCCGGCTGACGCCGGTCTATTACTTCCGCGTGCCCTTGCGGGCCGATTGGCCGTTCGGCGGCGAGGGGGCTGTGGTGCCGACCGGGGTCGAAAGCAACCGCGTGAGCCTGCGGGTCGACCCGCAGGGCGGGGTGCTGTACTTGGTTTATTATCCCGAGGTGGAGCGGGCCGGACAGTCGATCACCCTGCGCCTGGACCGCCCGCGCCAGGCGCGGCGCGCGGAAGGGGCGATGCCGTGACCGCCAGAGGTGCCACCCCCCAGGTCGTGCTGCTCCTGTTGATCGCTGGCGCTTGCTGCGTGGCCGTCCGCCGGAACTATTACCAGAATGCGGCGGTGCATCCGGGGGATACCGGTTGGCGGCTGACCTATATGGCCAGCTTCCACGCGCGGACGGCGGACGCGCGGGTCCACGCCGCCTATCCCGAGGACACGCACCACAGCCGCGTCTTCAAGCACGAGATTGCCGAGTCGGGCCTGCTGGAGGAGCCGCGCCGTGCCGCCAAGGCGGTCCGCAGCACGGAGATCGTCCTGCGGCCGCCGAAGCCGGGGCAATACGAATTCCGCATGTCGTTCGACCTCCAGTTGAGCACACGGGCCTGGGCCGTGAACCCCGAAGGGCCGCTGCCGCCCGAGCACCGGGCGAAGTACCTCGGCAGCGAGAAGGGCATCCAGGTCGAGCACGCGATCGTCGCCCAGAAGGTGGAACAGCTCCGCGCCGGAGAACAGAGCCTGGAGGACCTCGTCCGGCGGCTGTTCGAATACTGCGTGGCCGACATCATGCTCGCCGAGCAGAGCGCCGCGCAAGACGCCGTCGGGGCCTTGACCACGGGCCGGGCCAGTCCGCTGGGGCAGGCGCGGGCCTTCGTGGCCCTCTGCCGGGCCAGCAAGGTCCCCGCCCGCCTGGTCACCGGCTTCGAGATCCGCGAGATGCGGCCCGGCAGCGAGCTTCACCCGCACGTCTGGGTCGAAGTCCTGGTGGACCGGCGCTGGCTGGCCTACGACGTGGAGAACGCCTTCGCCCGGGAAGTCCCCCGCTACTTCGTTCCCGTGCACCGCGGTCCCGGCGAGGTCGTCCACATCACCGACGCCTCCGACGTGACGACGAAGTACACGATCGCGCCCATGCCGCTGCCGCCGGCCTCCCCGCCCGGCCCGCTGAGGGTCTTGGATCTGGAGCAGCTTCCCCCCAAGCTTCACCGGCCCATGGAGCTGCTCCTGCTGGTGCCGCTGGGCGCGCTGGTGACCGCCTTCTTCCGCACGATCGTCGGCATCCGCACCTTCGGCACCTTCACCCCCACGCTGCTGGCGCTGGCCTTCGTCTACAACGACTGGCGGACGGGCCTGCCCGTGGTCGCCGCCGTGCTGGTCCTCGGGCTGACCAGCCGGCGGCTGCTGGACGGCCTCAAGCTGCTCCTGGTCCCGCGGCTGGGCATCATCCTCACGCTCGTGGTCCTGCTGATGGTCTTCAGCATCTCCGTCATGCACCATTTCGGGCAGGCCCCGGCCGGCGAAACCGTGCTGCTGCCCATGGTGATCCTGACCATGCTCGTCGAGCGCTTCTTCATCACCACGGAAGAGGACAATCTCCGCTTCGCCCTGCAGCTCCTGCTGGCCACGGTGGTGCTGGCGCTGTTGGTGTATTGGGTGCTGCACTGGAAAACCATCGGCCAGGTGCTGCTCGTTTATCCCGAGCTGCACTGCTTTACCGTTGCCGGGCTGATCCTCGTCGGCCGCTATACGGGCTACCGCTGGACGGAACTGTTGCGGTTCCGCGACCTGCCGGGAGAAAGGGATTAGGGATTGGGGTTGGAGATTGGGGACTAAAGATGCGGCGTTTCTGGGTCTGGCCGAGCGAGCTGCGGCGCGGCGGCATTTTGGGCATCAACCGCCGCAACGGCGAGTGCGTGCTGCCTTTGAACCCGCGTCCCTATTATCCCCGCGTGGACGAGAAACACCGCACCAAGTTGCTCTGCCACCGCCACCAGATCCCCGTTCCAGAAACCTACGCCCTCATCCGGCGGCATGGCGACGTGCCCAAGTTCCTCGATCTGATCGGGCGGCGGGAGGAGTTCGTCATCAAGCCCGGGGCGGGCAGCGGGGGCCGTGGCATCGTGGTCGTCGCCCGCCATGACGGCGCTACGTTCTTCACCGCCGGCGGCGAGCGATACACGCTGGCCGACGTGACGTACCACCTCGGGGCGGTCTTGTCCGGGCTGTACTCGCTGGCCGGGCAGCCCGACTGCGCGATTATCGAGCAGCGGATGCTGCCGCACCCGATCTTCGCAAACGTGGCCGTGGACGGCACGCCCGATGTCCGCGTCGTGCTCTATCGCAGCGTACCGGTGATGGCCATGGTCCGCCTGCCGACGAAGGCTTCCCGCGGCCGGGCGAACCTGCACCAGGGCGCGGCCGGCGCCGGCATCCACCTCGTCACCGGCCGGACCTTCGGCGGCGTCTGTAAGGACCGGACCATCGCCCAGCACCCCGACACCCATCACTCGATTGCGGGCCTTGAGATTCCCGGCTGGAATGATCTGCTGTCGGCCGCCATGAAGCTGGCCGACGCCGTGGAGCTGGGCTACGTGGGCGTGGACTTCGTGCTGGACGCCCAGCACGGACCCGTTGTGCTGGAGGCCAATGCCCGCCCCGGACTGAACATCCAGGTGGCCAACCGCCGCGGGCTGTTGCCGCGGCTGGCGTTTGTCGACGCTCAGCCCGCTGCCCGGCTGCTGCCCGAGGTCCGCCGCGAGCTGATTGCCGAATTGGCGGGGTTGTAGAGGCGGGATGAGGGGATGAGCCGCTTGCGGTTTCGCCCGCGCGGCTGGTATCGGCCGGCCGCCGGGTGTATCATGGCGGGCGGTGCCCACGGTCATTCCCCAAAATCCGTCGTACCTGAGGAGTTGCTCATGGCCGGCCAGAATTCCAACCGTCGTGATTTTCTCCGCAGTGCGGCCGCCGGTGCAGTGGCGGCCGGCTGCTGGTCCCGCGCGGCGGCCGTCTGCCGGGCAGAGTCCGCCGCGAGGCCGGCCACGGCCGTCCGCCTGGGCGGGCCGATGTTCAACGCCCCGCAAGACCCCGAAGGGCTCGCCCTGGCGCACCGCAAGCTCGGTTATCGGGCGGCCTACTGTCCCAACATCGGCCTGAACGACCGCGAGCGGATCCGCGATACTTCCCGCGGCTTCGCCAAGCACGACGTGGTCCTGGCGGAGGTCGGGCGGTGGTGCAACCTCTTGGATTCCGATCCGGCCAAGCGGGCGGCCAACCTGCGGACGGTCACCGAGGGGCTGGCGCTGGCCGAGGCGCTCGGGGCGCGGGATTGCGTCGACATCGCCGGCTCCTTCAGCCGCACGAGTTGGTTCGGCCCGCACCCGAAAAACCTCTCGCAAGAGTTCTTCGACGCCGCCGTGGAAAACGCGCGGAAGATCATCGACGCGGTGCAGCCCAAGCGGGCCAAGTTCTGCTACGAAATGATGGGCTGGGCCCTGCCCGACAGCCCCGACAACTACCTGGCCATGATCAAGGCCATTGACCGCCCGGCGATGGCCGTACACGTCGATGCTTGCAACATCGTCAACTCCCCAGCCCTCTTTTACAACAACACCGCGCTGTTAAACGAGACCTTCGACAAGCTCGGCCCCTACATTGCCAGTTGCCACGCCAAGGACCTGACCTGGGATGTGGAAATGAACGTGCATTTCCGCGAGGTCTGCCCGGGCACGGGCTCGTTGGACTATCCCACGTACCTGAAGCGTGTCGCGGCGCTGCCGGGCGAGGTGCCGTTGATGCTGGAGCACCTCAGGGACGAGGCGGAATACGATCAGGCCCGGCGGTACATCCAGGGCCTCGGCCGAAAGATCGGCGTGCAGTGCGAGTAGCGTGCTGGGAGGCTGCCGCCCATAGCCTGGGGGTGATTCCGCCATGATTCCGCCCATTCCACCCAGGGAAGTGACCGGGGGACGAGACCAAGAGGGCCGCCGGCCGGCGAATGTTAACGAAAGCCCAGGCGGTGCTGAACCGAACTCGCACCCGGTTCGCCGCCTGGTATGCTGGCTGCTCGCTTTTCATGGCGTTGCCGCGTTGCCGTTGCTGTGCTGGAGATGGCCCGCTCCGTATTACCGCGTTTGGGGCGACACGTTTCAGGGTTGGCCCTTCCCGATGTGGCTGAACCAAGGCGACGCGGGGCCGGCATGTTTCAGCGTGTTGGCGCTGATTTGCGACCTCCTCTTTTCGGCGGTGTGCGTCTCGCCTGTTTCGCTCCTGGCCTGCGGGGTGTGGTACTGGCGACGGAAAAGGGCTAAGGCAAGTCCTTCTGCCGACAGCTAAAGCGCCGCGCGCACTAAGGCATCTGGCGCGGAAGGTGGGAACACGCGCACATGCCTGCTCAGCCACCCAATCCTGCCAGGCGGGCGGTTTCCTCGAAGCCGCGGATGCCGGCGGTGGCGCCCAGGGCGGTAACGCAGCAGGCCCCGGCGGCGGCGGCCAGCAGACCGGCCTCGCGCGGCCCCATGCCCCGCAGCAGACCGGTCAAGAGGCCAGCATAAAAACAATCGCCGGCGCCGGTCGTGTCCACGATCGCTCCCGGGGGCGGGACGCAGGGGACTTCCACGTACTGGCTGGCGGCCGGGCTCAACAGGGCCCCCCGGGAACCCAGCTTCACGCCCACCAGGCCCGCCGCGCCGCACTCGCGGTACGTGCGGAGGATTTCCCGCGGATCGCTGCTGCCCGTCTGGTGCGATGCCTCGGCGAGGCTGGGGCAATACACGTCCAGGTGCGGCAGGATGCGGTCCAGCGGCTGGAGGCCCCCGCCGCTGCCCGCGGCGTCCAGGGCCGTGCGGCAACCCGTGCCGCGGATGGCCGCGAACACCTCCGGCAAGTCGCCCTCCAGGTTCGGCATAAGCGAGTAATAGCCCACCAGGGCCATGCGGCTGCAAGCGAACAGGTCGAGGTGCATCAGGAACAGGGCTTTGTCCATGAGCTTCGGCGCCCCGACGCAATGCGCGAAGCTCCGCTCGCCGCTGGGATCGACCAACACGGCGGTGGTGCTGGTGGCGGCGGCGGGGTGCGGCAGCAAACGGTCGCAATCCAGGTGCTCGGCCTCCAGCCGCTGCCGCACCAGGCCGCCCCACACGTCGCGGCCGACGTAGCTGAAGGCGGCGACTTTCATGCCCAGCCGGGCCATGGCCACGCCCGAGTTGCTGACGATCCCGCCCGTGGCAAGCTGGATCGGGTCGGCGGCCAGTAGTTTGCCGCCGCCGATGGGCTTTTCCAAGGGAACCGGCCGCACCAACAGGTCCGCCACGCACGATCCGCACAGCACGCAGTCGAGGGTCTTTTCCATGGGGTCCCAGTGTAGCGGGCGGGTCGCCGCGGCGTCAAGGCGGGGGTTCCAAGCCCGACACGATTGTCTCGAAAACCGCTGGGTATGCAAACACAACTGGTGGTACAATGGGGCCGGGCCGCAGCCCTGACGCCCGGCGGACTATGGATTCGGCAGCCCGCGGCGCGGGGCAAGCTCACAACACTCGATGACGATGGAAACCGCTTGAGGAGGCCGGAACCGATGGCCGTGGAAAGACTCTTTTTTTCGTCTCTTGCCTTGAGCTGCCTGTTATGCGTCGGCGCCCTGGGCGGGGAGAAGCCGGAACCCCCGAAACCCGCCGCGCGGACCGTCCGCAAGATCGAAGGCTGGACCGTGCGAGTGGACGATCGGTTGCTTCGGCCGCCGCATGATGCGCTCGGCACGCGCGCACTGAAGCTGCTGGAAGCGAAACTGATGGACATCACCTACGTGGTGGCCCCGGACCGCCTGGCCAAGTTGCGGTCGGTTACGATCGTGCTCGATCTCAGTCACGGCAATCTGCACGCGATGCAGTACCATCCCAGTGCCGAGTGGCTGGAGGCGCACGGCTACGCCCGCGACCTCGTGAAGTGCGTCCACATCCCGGAGGCCGCCGATTTGGTCACGCCGCGCAACATCAACGAACAGCCGTGGGTCGTCTTGCACGAGCTGGCGCACGCCTACCATGACCAGGTGCTGGGCTTCGACGACTCGCGCATCATCGCGGCCTACGAGCGCTACAAGAAGAGCGGGCACGGCGATGCGACGCTGCTCATCACCGGCCAGCGCGTGCGGCATTATGCGCTGACCGACCATAAGGAGTTCTTCGCCGAAATGAGCGAAGCCTATTTCGGCATGAACGACTTTTTCCCTTTCAACCGCGCGGAGCTGATGACCGCCGAACCGGAGATTTACAGGCTGCTACAAGGCATTTGGGGACCGGTGCAGACGGGGCGTGCAGGCGGGGTGACGGCCGCGGCGCCGCAAGGCGACCACGCGTCCGCCGCCGCGACGACGGTGGACATGGCGTGGAGAGAGGGAACACTCGCGGAGGCGACCATTTCCTCCCTGGCGGGCCATCCGCTGCGGTTGCGTCCGGCAGACCGCACCCGCGAGGCGAAGCTTGCCGCGGGAGAGAATTTTCGCCGGGCCGGAGACTGAAGACCCGCGTAACAACAGGACTGGAGCGAGACCCGGAAAGCATGAACGTATTTCGACTCGACGGCAGGCAGGCGCTCGTCACCGGGGCCAGCAAGGGGATCGGCCTGGGCATCGCGCGGGCCATGGCGGAGGCCGGGGCTGACGTGGTGCTCGTTGCCCGGAACCAGGGCGAGCTGGAAAGTGCCGCCGCGGGACTGCGGCAGACGGGGCGGCAGGTACACGTCGCGCCTGTGGATTTGCGGGATACCGAGAGGATCCCCGCCTGGTATGACCAGTTGGTGAAAGAGCACGGCCGCACGGACGTGCTGGTGAACGCTGCCGGCATTACACGGCGCGCGCCGGCCGAGGACCTCACGCCGGCCGACTGGAACGACACGCTGGCGGTGAACCTGACCGCGGTGTTCGTGCTTTGCCAGGCGTTTGCCCGGCACGCGATTACCGCGCAAGCGAAAGGCAAGATCATCAACATCGCTTCGCTGATGACGGCGGCCGCACGGAAGACCACCGCGGCCTACACCGCGTCCAAAGGCGGCATCGGCCAACTGACCAAAGCCCTGGCAGTGGACTGGGCGGAGAAGGGCATCCTCGTCAACGCCATCGCCCCCGGCTACATCGCCACCAAACTGACCGAACCCTTGTGGAAAGACGGCCAGTTCGACGCCTGGGTGAAGCAACGCTGCCCGTTGGGCAGATGGGGCACACCCGAGGACATAGCCTGGCCGGCGGTCTTCCTGGCGTCGCCCGCCGCCGATTACGTCACCGGCCAGATCCTCTTCGTGGACGGCGGCTGGATGGCTACCTTTTGAATCCTTGCAGCATGGCGATGATCGTCAGCATCTTCAACGACGTGATCGGGCCGGTGATGCGCGGGCCGTCCAGCTCCCATTGCGCGGCGGCGCTCCGCATCGGGCGGCTGGCACGCGATTTGATGGACGCCCAGTTCAACGAGGTGCTCGTCGAATTCGACCGCAAAGGATCGCTGCCGGCGACGCACGAAACGCAAGGCTCCGACATGGGGCTGTGCGGCGGACTGCTGGGCTGGGACGCCGCCGACCAGCGCCTGCCGGGGGCGGCGCAGGCGCTCTGCGACGCGGGCGTGACCGTCCGCATCGAGACTGTGGACGCGGGCGATCCGCATCCCAGCATCTACCGCCTCACTCTCCGCCGCCCGGGCGAAGAACGCTCGCTCGTGGCCGTCTCCAGCGGTGGCGGCATGATCGAGGTGATCGCCGTGGATGGCTTCGAGGTGTCCATGTTCGGCGATTGCTGCGAGACCTTGCTGTGGGTGGAGGGGGAAGGGCGCGAGCTGGCCCGGCAGCTTGCCGATTCGATGAGCGCCGGCGAAATCCTGCTGCACCAATCCGCGGGCCGGCAACTCGTCGAAGTGAAGGCCGCGGAGTTCGTCAGCGACGCGGCGGTCGTCGAGCTGCGGCGAAACTTCGCCGTTCGCACCGTGAAACGGCTCTCGCCCGTGCTGCCGGTGCTCTCGCGGAAGGGCATGACCGCACCGTACACGACGTGCGCGGAGATGCTACGCAAGGACGCCGGGCAAGGCAAGCCGCTCTGGAAGCTCGCCGTTGAATATGAAATGGCCCGCGGTGGCCTGAGCGAGGCGGAGGTCCTTGCCAAGATGGTGGATCTCGTCCGCATCCTGCGACGCTCCATCCGGCAGGGAATCGCCGGCACGCATTACGACGACCGCGTGCTGGGCCACCAGTGCGGCCGGTTCGACGACCTGATGCAGGCCGGGCGGCTGCTCGACGGCGGCGCGCTGAACCGGATCGTGCTTTACGTCTCGGCCCTAATGGAAGTCAAGAGCGCGATGGGCCTGATCGTGGCCGCGCCGACCGCCGGCGCGTGTGCGGCGCTTCCCGGGTCGGTCGTCGCCATGGCGGAAGCCATGGGCCAGGACGAGGAGGCGATGGCGCAGGCGATGCTCGCCGGCGGGCTGATCGGCGTCTTTATTGCCGCGCGCTGGACGTTTGCGGCAGAAGTCGGCGGTTGCCAGGCGGAGGCCGGTTCCGCCGCGAGCATGGCCGCCGCCGCGCTGGTAACCCTGGCCGGCGGGACCCTGGCACAGGCGCTAGCCGCCGCCTCCATGGCGCTGCAGAATATGCTGGGGCTGATTTGCGATCCGGTGGCCAATCGGGTCGAGGTGCCTTGCCTGGGAAAGAACGTGATGGCCGCCGGCAACGCGCTGGCCACGGCCAACATGGCGCTGGCCGGCTACGATCCGGTCGTCCCGCTCGACGAAGTCATTGAAACGGCCCAGCGCGTTGCAGTCCAGATGCCGCGCGAGCTGCGATGCACCGCACTGGGGGGCTTGGCAATCAGCCGTGCTTCGCTAGCTGTCGCACACACTCTGGCCGACAAGAAGGCGGCTTCGTGCGGCTCGGGCCGTCATGCGAGTGAACCGCCCCCGAGCGCAACGAGTGGCTTGAAGCCGGCCACGCCGGCGCCAGCTTCGGGACGAGGCCCCCTGCCATGACGCTCGTCGCGCGGCGTCTGCGTGCGGATATGTTGCTGTTGCTGGCGGCCCTGCTGTGGGGCAGCGCGTTTGTGCCGCAACGTTTGGCTGCGCCGCATCTGGGGTTCTTTCTGTTCAACGGCCTCCGCTTCTTGCTCGGAGCAATGATCCTGCTTCCCTGGGTGCGACTGCACCACCGGCCCGCGAAAAGCTTCCTCTATTGGGCCTCGCTCGCAGGAATCCTGCTGGTGGGGGCCGCCGCCTGCCAACAGGCCGGCTTGCGGTTCACGACGGCCGGCAACGCCGGCTTCCTGACGGGGCTTTACGTCGTCTTCGTGCCCGTGGTCCTGCTCGTGGTGTGGCGGCAAAAGATGGCCTGGCGATCGTGGGCCGGCGCCTTGATCGCCGCGGCCGGGGTGTTCCTGCTCGGCGCGGACAATCGCTTGAGGCTTGGTTTCGGCGATGCCTTGGAGCTGGCCGGTGCGGTCCTGTGGGCGCTGCACGTCGTGATTGTCGGCAGGGCCATGACGCAGGTGGAGGTGCTCTTGTTTTCGGTGGGCCAGTACTTTATCGCCGGAGGGCTGAACATGGTGCTCGGACTGGCGCTGGAGGCCGACACGCTGCCGGGCCTGGCAAGCTGCTGGTGGGCCGTCGTCTATATCGCGGTGTTTTCCGTGGCCGCTGGTTACACGCTGCAGGCGGCAGGGCAGAAGCGCGCGCCCGCGGCCGATGCGGCCGTCATCCTCAGCATGGAAGCCGTGTTCGCCGCCTTTTTCGGATATCTTCTGCTGGGGGAATCGCTGGCCGCCCGGCAGCTTGTGGGATGTGCCGTGATCCTGGGCGCCATCGCGATCGTGCCGCACAACGCCAGGCGAGATTCGTAAGACTGCCGAGGGCCGAATGGTTCCACCTTGACTACCGCCGATCCCCTAGCGCTGCGAACTTGGGGGGGCAGGAACCTTCGGCTCGCCGGTCTGGGCCCACAAGCGAAAACCTCCGCGGAACGCATTGGCGTTGTCGCCCGCCCGGCAGCCGGGAGGAAGCGTTTTGAGCTTGCGGACATTGCCTCCGCCGAGGACCACGTCGTCGGGTTCGAGCGCGGCGACGAGGCGCGTGACGACATCCTCGACGTAACGCCGCCATTTCTTTTTTCCCACGCACTTCAAGCCCCGGATCCCCGCATAGTCCTCGTAGGTTCCTTTTCTGTAGGGAAGATGGCCCAACTCCATCGGCTCGACGATGCCCTCCACAACCATGGCGGATCCGAGGCCGGTTCCCAGGCCCAGGAAGAGCATCTTTCCCTCCTGGTAGCTGCCCAGGGCTTGCATGGCGGCGTCATTGATGATTTTGACCGGGCAGCCCAGCGCGGCCTCAAAGTCGAATCCGACCCAACCCGGGCCGAGGTTATGCGGTTCCGCCACCGGCTTGCCTCGCAGCACGGGGCCAGGGTAGCCGATCGATACCGCCTCGTAGTCCCAGCCCTCAGCCGCCTTGCGGACCGCGGAGACCATGTCTGCGGCCGTCATGGCCGGCCCGGAGTCAAACTTGCGCGGAGTCTCCTGGCCCGTGGCCAGAATCTTGACGTGTGTGCCGCCCACATCGACGACCAGCACGTTCATCGGGAAGAACTCCTCGGGAGAATGGCTTTCGTTTCCCGCCGCTATACAGACTCCGGCATGGCCTTGGCCGCACTCGCGCGTCCGCTTGTAAGCAGCGTGGCCAGATTGTACCGGAGCAGATCGGCGATGCGCTCGATGTCGATATCGGACGGCGGATATGCGGCCAGCGCCTGCGGGTCGTGGGCGTAGTGCCCCTGGTGCGGGAAAACGGTGGTCAGGCGAGTTCCCCAGGCCTTCTTCACCGCGGCCAAAATCCGCAATTTGTCGTCCACCAATACGTAGTGCCGGGCCGGGTAACGGCTCTCGACATCATCCAGTTCCTGCTCTTTGTGGATGTAAATCAGTACTCTGCCCTCGACCGCTGCATATAACCCGGAGCGATCGACTTTGCGCGGCTGAAAGATGACATCGCCGTCGGACAGGATGACCGTCGGCCCCCAACGGCCAAGATGCTCGATCACCTCCAGCGCGCCTGCCAGCAGCCGGTCGGCGAAGGGATAGTTCAACAGGTAGAAGGAGATGTCGAGAAAGTGCGGATCGTGGGGATTCTCGGCCCGGTAGCGTTGCAGCGCACCGAGATAGTCCGCATAGCCCAGCTCCTCCCGGCATTTCTCGAAGATTGCCCAGTAGCGCCGTTGCCGCTCAGCCCCGAACGCCTGCGTCAGATGAGCCTTGAGGTCGTCGATGATCCGATCATTA
>Ga0326727_10017983_pt1 | contig 14531 bp, 10 predicted proteins | sample MB2enrmetagenome_FD_207643 | JGI IMG/M metagenome (GOLD analysis project Ga0326727, IMG submission 207643) | Lab enriched peat soil microbial communities from McLean, Ithaca, NY, United States - MB29MY | ecosystem: Environmental > Terrestrial > Soil > Wetlands > Peat | place: USA: New York...
CGCCGAGCCCCGCCGTCGCTCAACGGCGACCAGCAACGCTGCCTACCGCTCAACTCAAATCCGCTCCACTGCACCGAGCCCTACTTTGCGGAACTTCCGAAGCTATTGCACCCCGGTAGAGCCCCCTTGCGCCGGGGTTCCATTTTCGCAATAATACAGGCACACGGCTGTGATCATTCTTGCTAATCAGGAGTCCTGCTAGTGCCGGCTGCTGCAGCAAAGAAGTCTACCCTGGTACGTGCCCTCAGTTCGTGCGTGGATAACCTCCAAAGACGTGAAAACAGGCGGTTTTTGCAAGGTCTGGCCACCGACGAGCTGCAGTACATTGCGGAGTTTTTGGGCTCCTGCATTCTGGAAAGCGGATGGCGATGTTATGGCAGCCGCACGCAACTGGCGGAGGCCATCAAGCAATTTGACCGCAACCGTAGGGACGCCGGGTGCCGGAGCTTGGCCGGTTCGCTGCAAGATCAAGATCAGGAGCACAAGATGATCCTGCTGCTTGAATACCTTTGCCGTTCCGGCCTGACGCAGTTTACGATGAGCTTCGCAGCCGGGCAGGAATAGCCGCTTTCGCGCTGGTGTGCGGCCCGGCAGCCTAGCCGCTCGATGCTAAACTAAAGGCTTCTGGGAGGTCGTCTAATGGTAAGACTGCAGACTCTGGATCTGCGTATCGGGGTTCGAGTCCCTGCCTCCCAGCGACACATTCTGAAGCAACCCCGGCGCCACGCCGCTTTCACCATCGTTGCCGCTTCGTAGGAACGCTTCCGGAGCAAAGAGTGCCGGGCCTTCTTCGCCGGTATCCTGCCGGATGAAAGCAAACGTGAGATCATTGCCCGGAATCTGGGCGTCAGCGCGCGCAACGACTACGCGATGCTGGAGCGGATCGGCGGTGAATGCGCCGGCGCCGTGACCTTTGTTGAGCAAGGCCAAGCGCTTCCCGAACGCAATTACAGCTATCGCGAGCTTTCAGAGGAGGAACTCGCCGCAATCTTGAAGGAACTCCACAAACGCCCGCTGCTCGCCGGCGAAGAGGGGATACGGCTCTCGCTAGCCGGCGCGCAGGACAAGGTCGCCGTGCGGATCGAAGCCAGCGAAGCCAGTCTGCCGGTGGGAGGTGCGCCGAGCAGTCACGTCCTCAAGCCCGCTGTCGGGCCGAAGAGATGCGCTCCTTCAGATCTCTTCTCGGAGGAGCGCCAATCCAGGAATGGGCGGCCTGGCCTACCACAATCGCCGTTCGGTTGATAGTGATCATCTTTTCAGCACCTGACACCTTCCCCTTCAGGGGCTTTCCCAGGAGAAATTCTTTCTAACGTTGAAGCGATTACGCCGCGCTCAAAAATTCCACTTCAAAGCGAACTGGATCTCACGCTGATTGTTCGGAAGCGTAGCGGTAATCGACTGTCCGCCGGGGACATCCGGGGCAGTGTTGGGAAGCTCGAACTGGGGATGGTTGGCGATGTTGAAGAACTCGGCGCGGAAAGATAACTTCTGCCGCTCGGTCACTGAAAAGTCCTTCACGAGCCCGAGATCGAAGTTCACCTGGTCGGGTCCGCGCAAGTCGCCGTTGCCGGCGTTGCCGAATTCGTGCGCAATTTTCTGCCCGGGCGCGAGAGGCGGAATCACAAAGGCGGCAGGATTGAAGAAGCAGGTGAGCGACTGGTGGCCCACCGGGCATCCCATAGCCTGCTGGATGCTCTGGCCGTAAGAAAAGTTATAGGGGTTGCCTACGAGGTCGGGCTCCGGCGCGAAGCTTCCGGTGTTGGTGTAATCGTTGTTAAAGATCGCGGTTGTGGCTTCACCGGTGCGCACAGTCGCAATACCGTTCAGGTCCCATCCGCCGAGAATCAGGTCAGTCGCGCGGTTCCAATTGCTGCCAAACATCTTCCCTCGCCCGAACGGCAACTGGTATACCCAGCTCGCGACGAAGCGGTGCCGGAAATCGGGTTCCACGTAGCCGCGACCGGCGGACACATCGGCGGCGTTCTGGATGGCGCCGCCCGGGGTTCCCTGGCCTGTTCCCAAATCTTTGCTCCAGGTATAGGCCGTGCGGAAGGTCAGCCCTTTCGAAAAGCGCTTTTCAAACTTCACTTCCAAGCCGTTGTAGAACGAGTCGAAATGGGGCAGGTCAATGGGATAGATGAGCGACAGGTTTGGTTGTACCGAGTAGTATGGGCGCCCGTAGTTGGGGGCGGGACCGAAATTGGAATCGAGCGGCAGCACAGGCTGGTCCAAATTGCTGGACTCGTTATCCCACAGGCGGAGGGCTCTGGTGCCGACATAGGCGACGTCCAGCATCATGCTGCCCGTTAACTGATGCTGGATATCGAAGTTCCATTCGTAAATACGGGGCATCAACCGGATTGGACCAGTGGTCTTCACTTCGCCCGACGGGTTCAGAGGATTGATCGGCGGCAAGCTGGCCGGGAAGCCGGCAGAGATAAGACTGGCTGCTGTGGGAATGGCCAAAGGGTTCGCCTGGCTGGAGTAGAACTCGAGGGTCGGCGGGTTTTCGCCCAAGTCGTTGAAGATGTTGCCCTCGGGCGCGTAGAACACGCCGCCAGCAGCACGAATCACGGTACGGCTGCCGAAGGGCGACCATGCAAAGCCCAAGCGGGGGCCGAAATCGTGCAGGTCGTATTTGACGCCGGCGTCGCTGACGGCGTTGGGGCCGAAGTTATCGATCACGATGGCCTTCTGGAGATCGAAGTTGCCCACGCGGCCGCCCACGGGTGAGAAGATCTCATAGCGCAGGCCGAGGTTGAGCGTGAAATTGTGGGTCACCTTCCAATCGTCCTGGGCATAGAAGGCTGATTCCGTGTAGGTTGTGTAGTCCATCTGCGAGAGGTCATCCTGCTGGCTGTAGATGGGAAGGCCGAGCAGCATGTCGGCGATGGCATTACCTCCGCTGTTGGTTGTGAGCTGTGAGGTAAAGAAGCCACCGAAATCGAAAAGGCCAAAAGGAGCTTGCGCCTGAAAGAAATTGCGCGTCCAGCGCCTCACTTCGGCCCCGAGCTTCATGGTGTGGTGTCCGTGTACCCAGCTCAGCGCGTCGCTGAAGCTGTAGGTGTTATCGTGGGCGATTTCGGGAACGTATTGGGAGTCGCCCATGCTTCCGCCGTAGCCGAAGCCGGACATGAAAATCAGGGAAAGGCCGGACGAATAGGCGTCGCCACGGTTGGCATTGGGGATGCCGAGCGCTTCCGACCGGTTTTGCCCGGCGTCGACGTGTGTGGTGTTGATGTTCCACTGGATGAAGGCGACGCGAAACTCATTCACCAGCGCGGGGCTGAAGATGTGCGTCCATCCGGCGGCATGACTCTGCTCCAGGCCGTTGATATTGCTCCCAAAACCCTGGCAGCAGCCGCCGGCCGATCCCAGAGGCGCCGGCTTCAGGAACCGAACGTCTTGCAGCGCAGAGTGCCCGAACAGGTTGTCCTTATCGGAAATGCGGTGGTCGATGCGGGCATCGTACTGGTCGGCGTTGGTGACCTGCTTTGGTGTGAATACGAAGTTGTTGAACGTGCCGGGCATGTTCGGGAGCGGAAGCAGATCCACCAAAGCCTGACCGACGGGATTGATGCGGCTGGCCGGGATCACGTACTGATTCGCCGGATTCAGCAGTTGCCGCTCGGCGGTTTGAGGGTTGGTGCTATAGGGGTCATAGAGAGCGGTGCCAAGCTGGGTGAAGTCCCCATTGCGCATCTGTTCCGTCGGGACCGTGCTGATGTAACTGACGCCTTGCCCTTGCCGCGTGCCCTGGTAATCGACGAAGAAAAACGTGCGGTCTTTCACGATGGGGCCGCCCAGAAGCCCACCGTATTGGTTGCGCTCGAACGGCGGGCGCGCCGGATCGAAGAAGTTGCGCGCATCGAGGTCAGTATTGCGTAGAAATTCGTAAGCGCCGCCGTGAAACTGGTTGGTTCCGGATTTCAGCACCACGTTGATGGTGGCGCCGCCGCGCCCGAATTCGGCCTTCATGGAATTCTCTTCCACGCGGAACTCCTCGATAGCGTCCGGCGCCGGCTGCACGGCCAGGGTTCCCTGGCCCGTCTCGTTGTTGTCGATGCCGTCGAGCAGAAAGCTGTTGTCGAAGCTGGTAAGCCCGTTTACTGCGACCTGGATGCCCGGCCGGTTGTTGTCTGTGGTGCCGCGCAGTGGACCGTTATTTTGCGCGCCCTGGTTAGCGCCGGCGCCCAGCCACGCCAGTTGCACGAAGTTCCTCCCGTTCAGAGGCAGATCGACAATCCGCTCTTGCGTCTCCACCGTTCCGAGCGAAGAGGTTTCGCTCTCTACTAGCGGCGGTGCCGCGGTGACTTCCACCTGCTCCGTCACCGCGCCTACGGGCAGCGTGAGATCCACGCGGACAACTTTATTGACGTCCACATTTACATTCGACTGGATTACCTTCTCGAATCCCGTCTTTTCCCCCGCAACGGAGTAGCTTCCGATGAGCAGCGTGTTGGCGATGTACGCGCCCGCGTCGTTCGTCGTGAGCCGCAAGGACTGATCTGTTGCGGTGTTGGTAATCACCACCGTGGCGCCGGAGATCAATGCACCATGCTGATCCAGAACGGATCCGGCGATGGTTCCCCGGTCCACCTGGGAGTAACAAAGGGAGCAGGCGAACAGAACTGTAACAAAGCGGCACACGTGTCGTAAGAGCATGGGCCGATGCTACCGGCACACTGTTAAGTTGTGATGACCGGAAAGTCACTCGCTGGTTACGCGCGACATTTTACAGCTATGACACAGTGTCGTAACCGTTCTTAAATTAGAATTCGAATGATGCGTTTTCAGTCTTGGAAAGTTGTTGTCATGAGCGTTGCCGCGTTGGCCTTGCAGCCTACGTGGGCTGCGGAACGGACCATCCTCACCAGTGCTCACCGGGGCGAGCATCACCGCCACCCCGAGAATTCGCTGCCTGCGATCCAGGCGGCGATCGACGCCGGGATGGACTACGTGGAGCTCGACATCCGCACGACGTCCGACGGGAAGCTGATCTTGATGCACGATGCCACCGTTAATCGCATGACGAACGGAAAAGGCAAGGTGGCGGAGATGACCTTCGACGCGATTCGCGCGCTGGATTTGGGCGTGCGGTTTCCCAGCCAGTTCCCCGGCTTGCAGGTGCCCACGTTCGAGGAAGCTCTGGCGCTGGCCAAGAAAGGCGGTATCGGCATCTACGTCCACACCAAGCAGGCGGCGCCCCAAGAACTCGTGGACGAAATCGATCGGCACGAGATGGGCGAACACGTGCTCTTTTTCGCAGACAATGAGAGCGATCCGCACCTGCTCCCGGAAATCGCCCGTCTTCGGCCCGCGTGGAAAATCATGCCTGAGGCCTTCAATCCGGCTCACGTGCGTGAACTCATGGAAACGCTCCGGCCAAAGATCATCGCATTCGACAATCGCGATTTCGACGACTCGACCATCGCCGCAGCCCGCCAAGCGAACGTGGGAATTTTTGTCGACCGCCTCGCCAACGACCCGAAGGCGTGGCAGAACGCAATCGACCGCGGAGCCACGGGAATCCAGACTGATTACCCGGACGAACTCACGGCGTTTCTACGATCGCATGCATACCATAGGTAGCGTCACCGCCTAAATAGTATTAAGTTTCGGTTCACCAAACGTTAACCGTATCCTGCTGACTTACGATCGTGCGCCTCGTACCTCTGTGTTTTTGCCTTATCTTCATGGCCACTGTCTACGCCGCCCAGAGTGGCGGACCGCGGCCTGACGGCCCGGCGAGAACGATTCTGACCGGCGCCCACCGCCAATGCTGGAATCTTCGTCGACCTCAACAGCCCGCAGAATTGGGATGATGGCATTGCCGCTGGAGTATTCGGTATCCAAACCGACTGGCCCGTAGAGTTGATGACCCACCTCCGCGCCAGGTCGGGGGGCGGTCACTAATGGCCGTCCCTACCGCGACAGTTGAAGGCCCGAAGCCGGCTTGCGAGGCGCAGTTGCGCTTGCCATCAGAAATCGAGATAGTGTTCTAGGATTGGAGTTTCTACCATCGTGAAGACATTCAGAGTTGCCGTATGCATTGACGTTGTGTTGCTTGGCGGAGTCCTGTTCGCGCAGCAGACGCCGTCGACCAAGCCCTGCCCCCCGGAAGGATTTAGCGACGGATTCAGCCGCGGTTGTCCGCAGAAACAGTTTGCTAACCCATCTGACATCTCGGCTATGATGGCGGCGCTGCCTGATAAGCCGATCGCAACGCCCGAAAGCCTTCGCCATGTACTCGTATTGTGCAGGGCGGCCGGCTGGGTACACACTTCCATTCCGTTGGCGGCGAAGATGGTCGAGTACCTAGGAGACAAGACGGGTGCGTGGATGACGGACATCACATACGATTCCGCGATGATCACGCCTGAGAATCTCAAGCATTATGATGCGCTGTTTCTCGACAGCACCACTGGCGAGTTTCTCGATGATCCCAACGACAAAGCCGTGTCCGGCTTGCGCAGACAGGCACTTCTCAGTTTCGTGAAGGGCGGCAAGGGTCTAGCAGGTATTCACGCCGCGACGGATGCGTACCACACGAGCGGCCGCCCGACTTCACCGGGCGCGGCACCCGCGGCGGAAACGGGCACCTGGCCTGAATTCAACGAAATGATCGGCGGCTTTTTCAAGTTTCATTGGAGCTACCCGACTTTAATTCCCGTCAAGATCGACGATCCGAAAAGCGCACTGACATCCATGTTTCCGGCTCGTGGTTATGAGATTGTCGACGAGACCTACACATTCGCGCAGGACTCGTTCAGCCGCAAGCGTGTTCACGTGTTGACCAGCATCAACTACAAAAGGATGAGCGCAGAAGATAAGGCCAAGGAACCGGCCGCTACCAGGCGCACCGATGGCGACTACGCATTGAGTTATATCCAGCGCGTTGGCAATGGCCGCGTATTCTACGAAGCGCACGGCCACGATGAGAAGGTTTACTTTTCGCGGCCCTTTGTGGCCCACATGCTCGCGGGCATTCAGTACGCGCTCGGCGACCTAAAGGCCGACGATAGCCCAAGCGAAAAATAGAATCTACACGCGACCCGGAGCGCCTACTTCGAAATCATCCCGATCGTCCCCAGCCACGTCTCCACCAGCTCAGGCCATCGCGTGATCGGAAACTTCGTGCGCCTCAGCCCAAACGCATGCCCGCCCTGCGCATATAAGTGCATCTCCACGGGGACCCCGGCGTTCTTCAGCGCAATGTAGTAAACCAGCGATTGGTTTACATTGTCCACGTGGTCATCCTCCGCCTGCAGTAAAAACGTAGGCGGCGTCCGGCGGGTGACAGGAACATCCGGATTCAACACAAACCCCTTGTGGGAACTCCAGAGATGCCCCGGATAAAGGGCCACCGCGAAATCCGGGCGGCGGCTTTCTTTGTCGGCCGCATCCACAGCCGGATACAAATGTTTGTCGAAATGCGTGCTGATGTCTGCCACCAGGTGCCCGCCGGCCGAGAATCCAAGTACGCCGACCTTGTGAGGATCGATATGGTACTCCGCGGCGTGGAAGCGGACCAGCCCCATTGTCCTCTGGGCATCTTCGAGCGCCATCGGGGCTTTCGGATTCATCTGACAGTTGCATCCGTCATCGTGATGCGGCCCCGTGTTCGGAACGCGGTATTTCAAGAGCACGCACGTGATTCCCTTTAATGTCAGCCAGTCACAGACCTCCGTGCCTTCCAGATCAATGGCCAGAATCTGATAGCCCCCGCCAGGAAACACGACCACCGCAGCGCCCGTGTTCTTTCCCTTTGGCGAATAGACCGTCATCGTGGGTCGTGAGACGTTGTCGACCTCTCCCGTTTCCGGCACCGTTTCGGTGTTGGGGGCCGGGCCAAACTGCGCGTCAGGTGGAGTACCTGGCCATATCGGCACTTGCGTGTGGCCCGGCGATGGCTGCCAGCCAGGCTTCTGGGCGAACAGGCTGCAAAACGCAAACACAACACAGAGAGCAAAGATCAAAGGCTTCATCACAATCCCCACAGAGGCAGGATACAGCAAGACGAACTCTCGTCCGGAGAACGCCCTTGCGACCGGCTACGGCGTTTCCACACGGACGAAACGACCCGTGGAAGTGCCTGCGACCGGCCGGCGATTACCTGCGGAAGAGAAAAGAGACGGCGTCGAGAATGCGCTGGAAGCTGTGAACGAACGGAGCGTAGTGCTTCATCGATATCTCGCCAGCAGTGATGATGGGTCAGGCGAATGACAGGTAAGCGGTCGGCCACGATGCGCGCGTTGGGGAGGATCCTACCAGGTGCGTTCGACTGTCCTGACAGCGCAACTACCGGTCTCGCAATCACGCCCCCTTTTTTGCCGAAGGCAGGATCGGCGCACCGTCCCGGATTTCATCAGTCGCGCGGCGAAGCACGCTATCGCCCGCCTTCAGATTCCCAATAACTTCCACCAGATCACCCTCGGTCACGCCTTTCTTGACATCGACCCATTCCGCCTGGCCGCTGCGATTCCTTATCACAAACGTGCGCTCGGTTGTGGTGACCACGCTCGTCTTCGGTACGAAGAGTGAAGGCCGCGCGCCGCGAACCGGCCATTTCACAGTCGGATACATACCGGGAGCTAACGATCCATCACGGTTCATTACGTCCAGTTCGACAGCCATGGTGCGTGTCTTTTGATCCAGTGCGTGAGAAATGCGGGCGACCATCCCTGAGTAGGTTCGTTCCGGCCAGGCTGGGACCTGAAAGAGAACGCCCGCCCCGTTCACGATCCCACTAACATCCTCCTCCGGCACCGGCACCACAAGCCGAAGGTGCGTTACCTGCTGGATCACCAGAAGGGCGACGTCGTTCCCCGGACCTACCAGTGCGCCCGGATGGATCAGGCGGTCAGTCACCACGCCGTCGAAAGCTGCCGCGATTTTCAGATAGCCCTGCAAATCCTGAAGCGCCCGAACCGCCGACTCCGCCGCCCGGCTCGCTTGCAGGCGGGAATTCAGGAGTGCCTTGGCGGCGTCCACCTGTTTTTCCGCCTGGATAAGCTCGTTGCCCGCGATCGCGCCGGGTGTTTCAGCGGCCTGCTTCGTGCGATCGTACGTGCTCTGCGCCGCCGCAAGCTGAGCCTCCGCTTGCAGGCGTTCCGCTTCGGCCGCCTGCACTTTCGACTGAGCTTCGGCAATCTGCGCGGCCATCTCCGGTGCGCTCATTTCGACGAGCAAATCACCTTGCCTGACAATACTGCCGCGATCCACCAGAACGCGATCGACGTAGCTCGGAACCTTGGCATGAAGCGAGACGCTCAGGAACGGCAGAAACTCGCCCGGCAGTTCTACGGTTCGCGACACCGGTTTGGATACGACCGGAGCCAAGTCTCCGGTTTGCGCCCAACCAGGTTGAGAGAGCAATCCGAGAATATAAATCGGGAAAAGGAAAGTTCTAGTGTGCATCATAGTATCGGCTCGCGGGGTCCATCGGATTGAGCGACGGAGACGCCAGGGATGCTCTCCGCTGCAGGATGGCGTAGATCGAGGGAAGAATCGTCAAAGTAGCAAACGTGGATACGAGGAGACCGCCGATGACGGCGCGGCCCAGAGGCGCGGCTTGCGGGCCGCCTTCGCCGAATCCGATGGCCAACGGGACCATGCCGAAGATCATGGCGGCGGCGGTCATGAGGACGGCTCGCAGCCGGCCGGTGGCTCCTTCGCGTGTGGCTTCCAGCAGCGGCCGGCCTTCGTGCCGCGCGCGTTCCGCGAACGTAACCAATAGAATCGAGTTGGCCACGGCGATTCCGATAGCCATGATGGCGCCCATGAACGACTGAATGTTGAGTGTCGTCTGGGTCACGAGCAGCATCAGCAGGACGCCGCAGAGCACCGCCGGGACGGTCAGAATGATGGCGAGCGCGAGGCGCATTGATTGGAAATTGGCGGAGAGCAGGAGAAAGATTGCAAGGACCGCCAGCAGCAAACCAACGCGCAATCCGGAAATGGTCAGATCGAGCGGAGGAATCTGCCCGCGGAATTGAACAGAGATGCCACGAGGCGGGGCGCCTACCGCCGTCACCGCCCGGCGGATCGGAGCCGCTGCCTCGCCCAGCGTGATCTCGTGCAGGTTTGCGGTGAGGCTGATCACGTGCTGGCCGTTGTAGCGGTCGATTTCGCCGGGCATGGTGTTGAGCTTGAGGCCGGCAATGTCGTCGAGCAAAGGTTTCGGGCTGCCACGAAGCATCACGGGGACGTTCGCGATTTGTGCGACGCTTTGCAGCCGATTTTGCGGCAACTCCACCTGGATTTGGAAGGCGTTGCCGGAGTTCGGGTCGCGCCAGTAGTTAGGATCAGTGAAGCGCGACGAGGAGGTGGCCGGCGCTACCGAGTGCACGACATCGGCCATGGTGAGACCAAACTGCCCGGCGCGATTGCGGTTGATGTCGATATCGAGCGTGGGAAAGTTCATTTCCTGCTGGAACTGCAGATCGCGAAGGGAATTCAACTTGGCCAGTTGCGTCCGGACCTTCTGGGCGTAGGCGTACACGTCCTGCAGATTGACCCCCTGAACGTCCACCTCAACGGGAGTGGGCGAACCGAAGCCCATCACCTGGGTGACGATATCGCCAGCTTCGAAGGAGACCTGGCAGTCAGGCAGCTCCCTTCGCAGGTTCTGGCGGAGACGTTCGCGCAGCGCTTCGCCGCGCGGGGCGTCCGGTTTCAGTGCAACCTGGATGATGGCGTCCTGTGGTCCGCTCGTGAAAAGGTGGATCAGGTCCACGGGGTAGCTGGAGGGGATGAGCCCTTCGAAATCGCTGGTGATGATGACGTTATCCTTGCCGGCCGCGCGCTGGATCACACCCAGGGCGCGAAGGACGGTACGCTCGGTTTCCTCGATGCGCGTGCCGGCTGGAGCGCGCAGGCGGATGCGCAGAAGAGGAGCGTTGGCGTCCGGGAACAATTCCGTCCCCATCCGTGGCAGCAGAACGTACAGCAATCCGATCGAGGTAACGAGATACACGAAGGCGATCGGCCAGCGGAGGCGCAAGGCACCGGTCAGGTAGCTTCCATAAAGAGACCGCAGATGCCCAAAGAAACCTTCCCCCTCCTCGCCGCGATGTGCTTCGCGCATCAGCCATGTCGAGAATACAGGGACCAGGCTGCTCGACAGCAGATAGGACGCGATCATCGAGAACCCGACCGCCATGGAAAGCGGAACGAACAACTGGCGGCTCACGCCCACCATAAAGAAAGACGGCACGAAGACCGCGAGAATGCAGAACATCGAGAGGAGGCGGGCGATAGCCGTTCGGCTACAGGCTTCAACTACGGCGCGCGCCCGCGGCACGCCAGGCAGCATGCGGGTATGAATGTTCTCGATCTCGACGGTGGCCTCATCCACCAAGACACCCACGGCCAGAGCCAAGCCTCCCAAGGTCATGATGTTGATCGTCTGGCCCGTGACCCAGAGCATAACCACGGCGCTGAGCAGCGCAAAGGGGATGTTCAAGATGACGATTAGGGCGCTGCGCCAGTCGCGCAGGAAGATCAGCACCATCAGACCGGTGAGCGCCGCGCCGAGCAGGCCTTCGACGACCAGCCCGCGCAGGGAGTTGGTGACGTACGGAGACTGATCGAACTGCAGGCTGACATCGACGTCGTCGGGAAGGACCTTCTTGAAAGTCGGGATTGCCGCCTTTACTGCGTCGATCACTGCCAACGTAGAAGCGTCCGAGCGCTTCGTGACGGGAATATACACCGTCCGTTTGCCATCCACGTGGGCGTAGGCTGAAATGATGTCGGTTCCGTTCTCGATGGTGCCAATGTCGCGCAGATAAATGGTCGCGCCGGAGACCGGCCGGATGGGCGTGCTCAGCAGGTCGGGAAGGTTGCCGCCCAGGGCAGCGTTAGTTCGGGCAATGCGCTCGACCTTGCCTGTCCACATGTTTCCGGAAGGCATCACTAGAGTGGCTTTGTTGACGGCGGCGATCGCCTCTTCCGGGGAGATTTGATATTGCTGAAGCCGGTCGGGATCGAGAGTGACGACAATCGTCCGTTGGTTTCCGCCGAAGGGCGGGGGAGCGGACACGCCAGGGAGAGTGGCAAACAGCGGGCGGACGCGGTTGATGGCGTAATCCTGCAGTTCGCCCTGAGTGTGACTGGTGCTGCTAAAGACCAGCCAGCCGACGGCGACACTGCCAGCGTCAAAGCGCGTGATGAAAGGCGGCACAGTTCCCGGAGGCATGAAGGAGCGGGCACGGTTGACGTAGCCAACGGTCTCCGACATCGCCTGGCTCATGTTGGTGCCTTCGTGAAACACCAGCTTCATGAGCGTGGCGCCCTGGATACTCTTGCTCTCGACGTGGTCGATGCCCGTGATGTACAGGAAGTGATACTCGTAGTAGTACGTCAGGTAGCCCTCCATCTGTGCGGGGTCCATCCCGCTGAAGGGCTGGGCAACATAGATCGCCGGATCACCGACCTGGGGAAAGATGTCCACCGGCATTCGCTCCACGGCCAGCAGCGCGCACAGGGCGATGGCGATCAGCGCAATGACCACCGTCACCGGCCGGCTGAGAGCGGCTAAGACAAGGCGCATACTTCACCTCTCCTGAGAATCATTGGCTGGCCTGAGCTAAGAATGGTTGGAGGTCGCCGCGGGCTGTCGCCATTTCTAGCAACGCGCGCCAGACGTTCAAGCGGGCCAGGGCGTCGTCGATTTCAGCCTGGACCAGCAACCGTTGAGCCTGCGCGACGTCATCGATCGGGGCCAAGCCAGACTGGTACCGCGCCGTTGCCTGTCGGAGGGCCGCGCGGGCCGAGGAAACCTCGATTGGGGTATTCGTGGCGACGCGGCGCGCGCCCGTGAGCGTTGCCAGCGCAGTATTGAACTTGGCTTCGAGGCTTGCGGCGATCACCATGGATTGCGCTTGCCCGGCCCGAATGTTTGCAGACTGCATAGCTTCCTGCTCCCTGATCGCGAACCTGTCCATAACCGGGAACGTAACCGTCAGCCCAACACCGTAGTTTTGGGTCGTAGGCGCTAGTCCATTCAATCCGCCGAGCCGCGAACCATCGCTCAGCAGGCCAGTCCCGCGCGCGGCAGCCAAACCCTGCACGAGGAACTGCGGATAATACGTCCGCTCGATCGCCTTGAGTTGGGATTGCGCCTGTGTGATCGCGGCGTTCTGCTCAATAGCGACTGGGTTTGCCGCCGCATCTAGCGGAGGCTCCGGCCGGTCCGGCGGCAGTTGATCGGCCAACTTGCCGGGAATTACGTTCAACTGAGACGGGCTGAGGCCCACGAATTGAGCAACGGTTGAGCGAGCGACCTCAATGGCTTGCTCGGCCTGGGCAAGTTGAGTCTGCGCGGCCGCCAACTCCGCTTGGACTCTCGATTCATCTGCACCCGGCCGAAGTTGCGCGGCCACCAGCGCATGAATACTTTTCAGAAGGACTTGCCAACTGTCAACGGATGCGCGTGCAGCCTCCGCTGTCTGCTGGGCGGCGACCACGGTCAGAAATGCATCCGCCGTGGCAACGGACACGTCGTAGCGTGTCCGGTTCATGGCTGCCTGTGCCTGGTTGCGCGCCGCAGTGGCGGTAGCGACGTTGGCTGCACGCAAACCGAAATCGAACGGCTGCCAGGTAACGAGAACTCCCACGCCGCTGTCCCAGACTGAGCCGAGATTATTCGCCCGAACGCCATCCACGCCCGGTATGATGCCTTGTGGAAGCAGCAGTCCGTAGAAGGTGTTGCGCGTGGCGCGATTCATCTGCGCCAGACCGTCAACCCGCGGCAGATACGCAGTTTGCGCCAAACGAATTCCGGCAGCGGACGCATTCATTTGTTCCTGCGTCACTCGGATCGAAGGATAGTTTCTCAATGCGCCCTCGACGGCTTGGCCGAGCGTCAATTCAACCGGAGGTGGGGCTTGTTGCCCCTGTAACGTTCCTACAACCGCAACCATCGCTGCTATCCATCCTGCCGCGCATATCAATTTAGCCCTTTGCTTAATCGGCATCTGTGCTAGTCACCTTCGATGAGTTCATGAAAGAGCTCCTGCACTTTGCTTTTCGATGCTGCCAGCGCTTTCCGGCCGAGCAGAGTCGCCCGGTAAACTCGCCGAAGCGACTTGCCCTTTCGCTGCTCGGTCGAGCGAAGATAGCCCTTTTTTTCCAGCCCCTGGAGCAAGGGATATAGACTTCCCGGACTGATGCGGTATCCGTGACGCGCCAGCTCTTCGATCATTCCGAGACCAAAGATCGGCTCTTGAGCGGCGTGGTGGAGTACGTGCAGGCGGATCAGGCCTGAGTACAAATCGCGGTCGGCCAGTTCCGCTCTCTGCTCTGAGTTCGATTTCGACATCAGATTACGAATAACGATACTATATCAGACGCACAGTCTACTTCCTGGCGGCGAGCAAGTCAACGGCGCTACCAACACGTGTCGTTAGTATGTGATATGTCCGGTCCAATTCACACGTGATCTGTCCGCTTGTACCGGGGCGGGTAATGCTGGGTGGTGGACGAAACCCAGCAGTACTCAGCCGCCGAGATGGAGCGGATGATGA
>Ga0326727_10017984_pt1 | contig 14530 bp, 15 predicted proteins | sample MB2enrmetagenome_FD_207643 | JGI IMG/M metagenome (GOLD analysis project Ga0326727, IMG submission 207643) | Lab enriched peat soil microbial communities from McLean, Ithaca, NY, United States - MB29MY | ecosystem: Environmental > Terrestrial > Soil > Wetlands > Peat | place: USA: New York...
TGAACTTCGATTTTCACGTTGATGGCGCGACTTTGACCGGCAAAATCTCCAGCCCGCGCGGAGATTCCGACATCTCCGAAGGCAAGATCGATGGGGACAATATCTCGTTTGTCCAGGTGCTGAACTTCAACGACAACGAGATTCGCTTCGTTTACAAGGGCGTCATCAGCGGCGATGAGATCAAAATGACCCGTCAGGCAGGCGACCGTCCAGCCATGGATATCGTTCTGAAGCGCGTGAAGTAGAGAGCACGACCGGATGAGCGGCGCTCCCAGGTCTCTGAATCGAGACCCGGGACACCCAATTCTCGACACTGAAGCGGGGACGAACGCCTCACGCCGTCGCCGCGTTCGCCACCTGCTGCAATCCCCGCGCCTCAATCTCGAACTCGCGAATCTTGTACTTCTGAATCTTGCCCGAGAGCGTGGCCGGAAAATCGTCCACAAAGCGGATGTGCGCCGGAATCTTGTAGTACGCGATTTGCCCGTTACAAAACTCGCGCAACTCCGCCTCGGTAGCATCCACACCCGGCCGCAGACGCACCCACGCGGCCACAATCTCTCCCAGCCGCGCGTTGGGAATGCCCACCACCTGCACCTCGTCCACCTTGGGGTGGGTGTAGAGAAACTCCTCCACCTCGCGTGGATAGATGTTCTCTCCGCCGCGAATGATCACGTCGCGCGAGCGCCCGGTCAAGTGGATGCATCCGTCTTCGCGCATGATGCCCAGGTCGCCGGTGTGCAGCCAGCCGTCCTCATGAATCACCTGCGCCGTGCCCTCGGGGTCGCCGTCGTAGCCCTTCATCACCGCATAGCCGCGCGCGCATACTTCGCCCTGCTCGCCGGCCTGCAGCGTCTCGCCGGTAGCCATCGAGACAATCTGAATCTCCGTCTGCGGCATGGCGCGCCCTACCGTCTTAACGCGAATTTCAATTGAGTCGGCCGCGTCGCTCATGGTCACCACCGGCGAAGTTTCCGTCTGCCCATATGCGATGACCAACTCGCGGCAGTGCATCTCGCCGAGCACGCGCTTCATCAGCTCTACCGGGCACGGCGCGCCCGACATCATTCCCGTGCGCAGGCTGCTCAGATCGTAGTCTGCAAAATCAGGCAGCGCCATCTCCGCCACATACATGGCTGGAACCCCGTACACCGATGTGGCTTGCTCGTCCTGCACAGCACTGAGCGTGGCGCGCGCATCGAATGTCCAATTCGGCAAAATAATCGCCGCGCCGGTATTGAGCGCGGACATGGTCCCGATGACGCACCCGTAGCAATGAAACAGCGGCACCGGCACAACGATCTTGTCCTGCTCCGTGTAGTGGAAGCCCTGCGCCAGAAACTGTCCGTTGTTCACAACGTTGTGGTGAGTGAGCATCACGCCTTTGGGCAGGCCGGTGGTGCCGCTGGTGTACTGAATATTGGCTACGTCGTCCACGGCCACATGCGCCGGCAGCTTGCCTGGCGCATCCTTGAGCGCAAGCCACTGCGGAGAATCGAAGTAGATGGTGTGCTTGAGTTCGAGCGTCAGCCCGTGGCGCGCGCGACCGAGGATCTCCTCGTAGTCGGCGCGTTTGTCGCGGCGCCAGAGGAAGAGCGCCTTCATGCGCGACTTCGTGAGCGTGAACTGCAGCTCGTGCGAGCGGTAGGCGGGGTTTACGTTCACCAACGAAACACCGGCCCGCGCACAACCCATGTGCATCACAATCCACTCGATGCAACTGGTCGACCACAGCCCCACGCGGTCGCCGCGCCGAATGCCCAGCGACCAAAGTCCGCGCGCGGCCTTGTCCGCTTCATCGCTCAACTCAGCCCAGGTCAGGCGCTCGCCCTGGTGGCAGGATGCAACGGCGAGCCGATCGCCGAATCGATCTGCGGTGCGGTGCAGCAGGTCGCCAATGGTTAGATTAAGAAGCGGACGGCTGGGGCCCCGCGCATAGCTTAAGGTAGAAAGGCTTTCTTCGACGATCATTTCTTAGGCCTGCAAATTACCAAGGGAGTGTACACCTACCCACCCCGAAAAAAATTGTGATCCAGCCCACAATTGACGAACTCTTCCAACATGCCCGGCGCTGCCCCCTGATCCCTGACCCCTGATCTCTGTTCGCCGGTATACACTTTTCTAATCATGGATACGACGGGTTGCGGCACTGCTATTGTTACGCCCTTTCGGGCGGATGGATCGATCGATGAATCGGCGTTGCAGGCACTGGTGAACTGGCAGGTCGACTCCGGCATCGATTTCCTGGTGGCCTGCGGGTCAACCGGCGAAGCGGCCACGCTGGATGAGGAAGAGTGGCTTCACGCGGTTTGCATTGTGTCGGAGGCCGCCGCGGGCCGGGTCCCGGTCTTTGCCGGCTGCACCCACAACTCCACGCGCACGCTGGTTCGCAACGCCAGCCTGCTCAAACAGATTCGCGGCGTCAACGCGGTGCTTTCCGCCAACCCCTACTACAACAAGCCCTCCCAGGAGGGGCAGTTTCAGCATTTTCTGGCCCTCGCCAAAGCTGTCTACCCGCTGCCGGTTGTGCTCTACAACATCCCTGGGCGCACGGGCGTTAACCTCGAGCCCGCCACGGTGGTGCGCCTGGCTGAGGCGGCTTCGAATATCCAGGGCATCAAGGAGTCCAGCGGCAGGCTCCCGCAGGTCACCGAACTGGTACACTCGCTGCCGCGCGGGTTCAAGATCTTCTCCGGGGACGACAACATGGCTCTCGCTTCCATCGGCGTCGGCGCCCACGGGCTCATCAGCGTGGCGGCAAATGAGATTCCCGCGCAGATGGGCCGCATGATCCGCGCCGCGCTCAAAGACGATTGGGCCGATGCCCGCGAGATCGAGCGCCGTTACATGCGTCTGATCGAGGCCAACTTCTGGGACTCGAATCCCTGTCCAGTGAAGACCGTGCTCAACCTGATGGGCCGGTGCTCCGACCATGTGCGGCTGCCCCTGGTCCCGCCCACGGCGGGCGTTCGCGCCAAGTTGGAGCGGCTGGCCGGCGAACTCGGCCTGCTCACGCACGCACCCGTTCCTGAAGGCAACCTCGGCCTCTTCTAGCCCGTCAATGCCACAAATGGAGATTCAAATATGAACGACGGATCGTGGAAGCGGCGCGTGGCATTGTTGGCGCCCCTCATTGCATTTTTGGCGGTCAGCGTACCGAAGACCATCGCGCAAGGCCAGCCGCCCACACCGCAGCCGCCGGACCGTGATGCGCTCGAGAAAGTGCAGTCAAGTCTTTCCGGTCAAAGAAATGGCGTCTTCCTTGAGCCTGACCCTATTGACTTCCCGGATCACACTGGCTACACATCGCTCTTCGATGGCAAGACCCTGACCGGTTGGGATGGGCAGCCGGCTGTATGGCGCGTTGAGGACGGGGCTATCGTGGGCGAGACGGCTGCCGAGAAGTTTGACCGCTGGGCCTTCCCCAATACCTTTTTGATCTACCGCGGCGTCGAGGCCAAGGACTTCGACCTCAAGCTCGAAATCAAGGTGGAAAAGGGCGGAGGCAGCGGCATTCAGTACCGCAGCAGCGTGGGGATTCCACCCGGAACTCCCGCGGGCACCGTGGGTCAAGGGCGCGATCCGCGCTGGGAGATGATCGGCCCGCAAGCCGATTTCTGGTACCCGGTCAGCGAGCAAGCAAAGGACTATAGCGGCCAGCTCTACTCGCAGAACACCACGCGGGGAATCATCGCGTGGCGAGGGCAAGTCGTCGAGGCGCTTCCCGGTAAGTTTCCCCAGCTGGTCGGCGTGATCGGAGATCGCGCCAAGCTGGGCACATATGTAAAGGACGGCGAGTGGAACCAGTACACAATCATTGCCCGCGGCGGCGTGATCATTCACATTTTGAACGGCCAGTTGATGGCGGTGCTGGTCGACGACGATCCCGCTTCGTCAAACAACGTCTCAGGCCTTTTTGGCCTCCAAATTGAGGGCGTGCCGTGCAAGGTCTCCTTCAGGAACCTGTGGCTGAAAAAGGTCGATTGATCCGAACCCGTTCAATTGGCTTATAATTCGTTGTTCCATTGAATCAGCTGCCAGATGCCGGTAGAGACACCTGGAACTGTGGAGGCTATTATGCTGAAGCCATTTCTGAAATGGTGTTTGCTGTCTTTCGCCGCGGTTCTTTTTGTGATTGCGGCTGCGTCCACGCCCACACCCACGCTGGCTGCGGGGCGTATGCCGCAGGCGACCACCGAGCCAGCCAAGCAGAGTCAGGCGTCGACTGAAAGGGCAAAGAAGTTGTATGCCATCGACTGCGCGGTGTGCCACGGTGCAACCGGCGATGGCAAGACCGACCTGGCCAAGGACATGAACCTGACCATGCCCGACTGGACCGACCCCAAATCGTTGGCCGGCAAGTCGGATCAGAACCTGTTCGACATCATTCGCAAGGGCAAGGACAAGATGCCCGCCGAGGATGCAGGCCGTGCAAAGGACGCCGACGTATGGGCCTTGGTCGCCTACATCCACGAACTGGCCAAGGCGCAGCCTGCCGCCCCGGCCGCACCGGCCGCCCCCGCTGCCAACTAGCACCTTTAGCGGAGATAACTTCGCTCCCTTTCGGGGTCTGCTCCCCAGCAGGCCCCTGAGGCCGCGAAACACCTCGAAGAGCTAACCTGCCGGCAACGCCTAAACTCCAGGCCGCGGCGCAAATCAACAAGAAAACCGAGTCGGAAAACTTCGCAATCGAACGGGACGACGACGCCCCCTGCCTTTGGGTTTGAGTCCATGCGCCATACCTGTTCTGGTATAATCGACTTGTGCCCATCTTCGGCAGACCGCTTTTCTGGATTGGGAGCAGCAGGAAGGATCTAATGGGGCTTCCGGTCGCCGTGCGAAAGTTCTTCGGTCATGCCCTGAACTCTGCACAGTGCGGCGAGCAGCACGACGCTGCAAAGGTGCTGAAAGGCTTCGGGGACGCAGGCGTGCTGGAGGTGGTCGACAATGATGCCGACGGCACGTACCGGGCCGTTTACACTGTCAGGTTGAAAGAAGCCGTGTTCGTCTTGCACTGCTTCCAGAACAAGAGCAGGAGCGGAATCTCCACGCCGCAAAAGGAGATGGAGATCGTTCGCGCCCGGCTCAAAGTTGCCGAGGCACGGGCAAGGGAGATTCGAGATGACCAATCGAGTTCTTGACGGGATTGAAATCGAAGCCAGCTGCGGCAACGTGTTTGCCGACTTGGGCCTTCCTGACGCTGATGAACTCAAAATCAAGTCCGGCCTGGTCATTGAAATCACCCGCGCCGTGCGGCGCCTTCGTCTTACCCAGGCGGAAGCGGGTCGCCGTATGGGGATTTCGCAAGCCAAGGTCTCCGGCCTCATGCGTGGCGACTTCTCCAACCTCTCGGAGCGTAAGCTGATGGAGTGCCTCAACCGGCTCGGTTACGACATTGAAATCAAGTTGACTTCCGCCGCCGATTCCATTGGCCAGCGAACACTGGCCATTCCCTGAGCCCAACCGTCCAGATTTCAGCCCGCCAGCGCCTTCTTCACCAACTCGCTCACGATCCGCCCCTCGGCGCGAAGGCCGCCGGCCTGCAGCTTCGCTTGCACGGCCTTCATCACCTGGCCCATCTCTTTAGCGGTCGGCCTTTGTCCCGATGCGGCGGCGACTTCGCCGATGACTTCGGTGACCAGAGCATGAATGGCGCCTTCGTCCAGAGCCTTGGGCAGAAACTCCTCGATCACCACGATCTCGGCGGCCTCAACCGCCGCCAGCTCGGGCCGGTTACCCTTGGTGAACTGCTCGATCGAATCGCGGCGCTGCTTGATCATGGTGGCCAGCGCCTGCTCTGACTCGGCCGCCGTCAGCGGCGCGCGCTTCTCGATGGCCTTGTTCTTCAGCGCGTTCTTGATCAGCCGCAAGGTCCCCGTGCGAACCGCATCGTGCGCCTTCATGGCGATAATAATCTGCTGGGTGATGAGAGCTTCAAGTGCGCCTGCGTCGGTCATGGTGTTCCTTTCGTGAATCTTTTGGAAAAACTCTCAGGCTTGGTTATGTGCGCGTCAATTCCAGAGAATCCTCGTGGGACTCCGCCAGGCTCTCAAACTGTTCGATCTGCACCTCGCCCTCGGGAAAGACAGCCTTCACTTGCAGTTGCCCGCCCATGGCCTGAATGAAGTTGCGCAATGTAGAGACGTACATATCGGTGCGCTTCTCCATCCTCGACACAGCGCCCTGGTTCACATTGAGAATCTTTGCCAGGCTGACCTGGGTCAGGTTCCGCGCCTCCCGAAGCTGATAGAGGGTCATCACGGCGGCGGCTTCTTCCACACGCTTTCGAATCCGCTCCTCGATCTCAGGCGAAAACGTCTTGCGAATATCTCTCCATTTTGTGGCCATTTTGTTCGCTCCCCAACATGTACGTCCTAGGTCAATTATACCTTCACGGTGATATGCCGTCCAAGGTATAAAGACAACACCAAGAGCGCTTCCGAAAGGGGAAACTCGCCCGATTTTGACTTCGCAGAGGATTTGCACAGAGAAATATTCACATAAACCACAAGAAAGTGTATTATGTGATTATCAAACCAGCCGAAACACAACTCAAGCACCCGCTGCAGCTACAAATAAGGAGAGAAAAATGATTCGCAAAACGCGCTTGTTTACACCCGGACCGACACCGCTTTTGCCCGCGGCCCAGTTTGCCATGGCGGCGGCCGACATTCACCACCGCACGCCTGAGTTCCGCGCCCTCTTTCAAAAAGTGCTTGCCCAGTTGAAGGTCTTTGTCGGCACCAAAAACGACGTGCTGCTGCTCTCGTCCTCCGGCACCGGCGCCATGGAGGCATCGGTCTCGAATCTCACCTCTCCAGGCGACCGCGTGCTGGTTCTCTCCGCCGGAAAATTCGGCGAGCGCTGGGCCGACCTGACCAAGGCCTTCGGCTGCGAGGTGGACGTGGTCAAGGCTCCTTACGGCCAGACCTTCTCGATCGAAGCAGTCAAGGCCGCGCTCAAGCCCGAACACCGCGCCGTTTACATGCAGGCAACAGAAACATCAACTGCTGTGCGTCACGATGTGGAGGCGGTCGCCAAGTTAGTTCGCGAGACCAATGCGCTGCTGGTCATCGACGGAATCACCGGCCTCGGCACCACCCACTTCGACGTGGACGGCTGGGGAATCGACGTGCTCATCGGCGGCTCGCAGAAGGCAGTCATGATTCCTCCGGGCCTGAGCTATCTGAGCGTCAGCGACAAGGCCTGGGCGGCGATGGAGACAGCGAAGAATCCGCGCTACTACTTCGACCTGCGCAAGGAGCGCAAAAACTCAGTCAAGGGTGAGAGCGCGTACACGCCGGCAGTCGCGCTGATCGCAGGCCTTGGCGCTGCGCTCGATTACATCGCCGGGCAGGCGGGCGGCGATCTCGAAAAAGGCCGCATCGCGCTGGTCGACAATGCGCAGGTGAACGCTGCGGCAACGCGCGCAGGCCTGGTGGCGTTGGGCTTTACGCTCTTTGCGCCCACGGCCCCGGCGGCGGCGGCTACGGCGGTTGCGGTGCCCGAGGGGATGAATTCCGGCGACGTGGTCAAGGCGCTGAAGACCCGCTTCGCACTGGTGACCGCGAATGGCCAGGGCGAGATGCAGGGTAAGATCTTCCGCGTGGCGCATCTGGGCTTCTTCGACTATCTCGACACGGTAGCGCTGCTCGGCGCCATGGAGCACATCGCCAAAGACACGCTGGGATTGCCGGTGGAGTATGGGCAGGCGGTAGCAGCGGCGCAAAAGGTGTATGCGGATGCGGTGAAGGGCTAACTGGGTCAGCAGGGAAGCGGAGTTGGGGTAGTTAGCGGTGTTAGCGGAGCTAGTTATGCCGGCTTCGCCTCAGGCTAACTCCGCTAAGTCTTCAAGCACCTCTAACTCGACTAACTCCGTTCGGCGATATTGCACCGATTAGTGGAAGGAATTCGATGGCTGAACTTAGTTTCGGGGAAAAGCTGTTGATCGCACGCAAGCAGCTTGACCTTTATCAATACCAGATGGCAGAGCGGCTGGGCGTGCATCCCAACTCGATCTGGAAGTACGAACGTGGCGAGGGCAAGCCGCATTCGGCTGTGGTGCGCATGCTGGACTTGCTGTGCGAAAAGCACAACATCAACTTTGACGAATACGAAAGCGGGCAAAAGGGAGACGCGATGAAGATCGTTCTGGCAGAGAAAGTTTCTCCGGCAACGCTGGCCGTGTTTGCGGCCGAGCCGGGGTGGGAAGTTCTTACGCACGACCAGTTGCCGGATGGGCTTCCGGCTGCTCTGGCCGATGCCGACGCGCTCGTAGTCCGCAGTGCCGTGCAGGTCGACGACGCGCTGATGGAGCATGCGCCCAAGCTGCGTGTGGTGGGCCGAGCCGGCGTCGGCGTCGACAATATCGATGCCGATGCAGCTACGCGCCGCGGCATTGTGGTCATGAACACGCCGGGCGCAAACGCGGTTGCGGTGGCCGAGCTGACCATCGGCCTTATGCTCGCGCTGGCTCGCAAACTGCCCGCCGCCAACTCCACCATGCACGCCGGCAAGTGGGAGAAGAAGAGCCTGCAAGGCGCGGAGCTGCGCGGGAAGACCCTCGGCATCCTCGGCCTCGGCCGCATCGGCCTTGAAGTCGCCCGTCGCGCCAAGGGCTTTGGTCTCGAGATCGTCGGCAGCGATCCGTTTGTCTCGGCTGCGGTGGCACGCGAGAACGGCATCAAGCTGGTCACGCTCGATGAATTGATTGCCACCTCGGATTACATCACGCTGCATGTCGGACTAACTCCGCAAACCACGGGAGTTATCAATGCTAAGTCTCTGGCTGCGATGAAGAAGGGTGTGCGCATCATTAACTGCGCGCGCGGCGAGCTCATCGAAGATGCGGCGCTGGTCGAGGCGCTGAAGAGCGGTCAGGTGGCAGGCGCGGCGCTGGACGTGTTCGCTGTTGAGCCGGCAAAAAGCACACCATTCGCGGAGCTCGACAACGTGATTCTCACGCCCCACATTGCCGGCTCCACGGCCGAGGCGCAGGAGGCGGTCGGCATCCAGATCGCGCGCCAGGTGCGCGACTATCTGAAACTTGGGGTCGTGCAGAATGCCGTGAACCTGCCCTCGCTAAGCCACGAAGAATACACCGTCCTCGCGCCCTATATCGATCTTGCCGGCCGTCTCGGCGCGTTCCTCGCGCAAACCGGCAAAGGCGGCATCGAGGGCATCGACCTGACCTATGGCGGTTCGCTCGCCGAAGCCAAGACAGAGTTGGTCCGCAACGCTGCTATCGCCGGCTTGCTGCAAGGCTCAGAGAATGTGAACCGCATCAACGCCGCGGCAGTCGCCGAAGAACGTGGCATCCGCATTCACGAGGAGAAGACCGAGAGCTCTCGCGGCGGAGCTGCATCCGTGCTTCAAATCGAGTTGCACACTGCCGCCGGCTCCACGCACGCCAGCGCCACTGTTATTCACGGTGAACAGCCGCGCCTGCTGGCTTTCGACGGCATCGACATCGAGACGCCGCTCGAAGGCAATCTGCTGGTCTGCCGCAATCTCGACGTGCCCGGCGTCATCGGCCGCATCGGCACCATACTCGGCGAGCACGGCGTCAACATTGCCAACTTTACTCTGGGCCGCGAACGCTCCGGGAAAAAGCCCGTGCAGGCATTGGCGGTGGTGCAGGTGGACGCGCCGGTTGGGGCCCCGGTGCTTGCCGCGCTGGCCACCATTGAAGCGCTGCTCGAAGCCAAGCCCGTAAGTTTGCCCGAAGGCAAATTCTGAGCGGGGTTAGCCGCGGCGAATCAATCCCGCGCAAAAAGAAAAACCACCGCCAACCAGCGGTGGTTTTTCGCGCGCGTCGGTCACTCAGTCTTGAAAGGGCACGGCTTCAGCCGTGCCGCAAAATGCCACGGAATCGCCGGACTTTAGCCCCCGAGGGATGCTTTTCATTCGCTTCTCTTGGAGCCATACCCGCTTCCCCCGCCATGGCCTTCTTGCCTGTTGCTCGCGTCTCCCGCCGAAATCAGCCCATCACTCCCGGATGACCCAGCCAGCCGCGCAGATAAGAGACCTGTCCCACGTGATAGGTCTCGTGGTAAGCGAGGAAGTTAACAGTCCCGCTCACCTTCCCGTCCGCGCTCGGCGGCCCGCTAGTCGCAGGCTCGGCCAGCGCTTCCGCCGCCACGGATTCCATGGCGGCTTTGAGGCGCGCGCTTGACTCGTCCCACGCCGCCATCGCCTCTTGAGGCGTAGGGTATGGAACCGCGTCGCTGGGCTTGGCGCCGCGGCCGAAGTGAACGAACCATGGCTTCGACCAATCGTCGCCCAGCCGTTTGAGCACGGCGCCGCGAGCCCAGGCCACATGGCCCACTATCCACAATATGTCGTTGGTCGCTCCACCGGGCTTGCGCGTCCACTCTTCGTCGGTCAATCCGTCCAGGTTCTTCTTCAGAAAAGTTGTGTTTTCCTTGAAGCTCAAAGCGGCAATAGCAATCGAGTCGGGGATAGGCATCTGAATCGTTTCCTCTTCAATTGAAATGTGTCGATCGTGAATCAAATTGTATCGGACCGCATCTACGCCCGGCTCAAATAAGCCCCCTCGCTGGTGTCGACGCGAATCTTCTCGCCCTCATTGATAAACGCGGGCACCTGAACCACCAGTCCGGTTTCAGTCTTTGCCGGCTTGGTAACGCTCGAGGCGGTGGCCGACTTCAGACCCGGTTCAGTCTCGACGACGGTAAGCTCGACGGCCGCGGGCAAATCGATGCCTACGGCTGTTCCGTCGTGATAGCTCACCTTGATCTGCAGGTTGGGCGTCAGGTACTCGATGGCATCGCCCAGCGTGGAACCCTTGAGCACGGTCTGCTCGTAGTCCACCGGGTTCATGAAGTAGTAGTCGTCGCCGTCAGCGTAAAGGAACTCCATCGAAACCTCGTCCACTACCACTTTTTCAATGGCGTCGGCGGAGCGGAAGCGCTCCTCGAACATGGCTCCGGTGCGGATGTTGCGCAGCTTGGCCTGGATGAAGGCGCGCAGGTTGCCGGGGGTGCGGTGCTCCACCTTGAAAACCAGGTGCAGTTGGTCTTTGTGCTTGATGATCATGCCGGGACGCATTTGAGTGGCGGGAATCGCCATAGATGTCGAAGCTCCTTGCTTTAGTTGCGCTCAGTGCGCAAAGAATTCTGGCCTTAGCCCATCTTCGATTGTAGCTTAGGCGTGATCGCTCGATGCTGGGTTACCGCACCGGCTCGTAAGGCTCGACGCGCAGAAAGTCGGAGAGGATGCCGCGCTCCTCGGGCGAAAACACTCCCTGGTAGCGCGCCGAGTTGAGCACCGTCTCGCGCTGCTCGGGAGGAACAGCGCGCAGATCCTGAAAGGCGCGGCGCACCAGCGCATGGCGATCCGGCGGCAGGGTTGCCAGCCGTTGCGCGGACTGATTGAGCCTCATGCGATCCTGCGCAGACAAGCGCTCGATGGCTTCATTGCGAGCCAGCGTACGCTCCCGTTGACCTTCAGGCATCTGATTCACAGAATGCAGTTGTTGCAACAGCCGCTGCTGGTTGGCCGGGGGCAGCCGGTTGAAGTTGGGGTCGCCGCGCAACAGACGTTCCTGCTCCTGCACCGGCAGTCCTTGGTGCTGGTTGAGCCAGTCGCCAAGGTGGCCTGGCGGAGCGGCGCGAGGGCTGAGATATCCCGGCCGCGCAGGCACTGCATAAGGTCCCGCGCCGTACGCTCCACCGGGATAGCCGGTGTTGGGACGCACGGCACCGGGATAGACAGGTCCAATCCTTTCAGGCACAGTCCGCTGCGGCTGGCCCGGCTGAGGTCTGCCCTGGAATTGTTGATTCTCCCGGCCGTGGTTTTGTCCCTGGTTTTGCGTCCTGCTCGGCTGCGTCGTCCGCGGCGCTTGATATCGGGGCGCAGCAGCGTGCGGCGCGGGCGCCTGACGGATCTCGGTCGCGCGCTGGCCGCGAGCCCAGCAGGCGGGCACAAACAATACTGCGGCCATAGCAGCGAAAGCTGCCAGCCGCAAACCTCTCGTATTGTCTGCGCCTGTCACGTCTTTCTCCGAGTCCCGTCGTCCGCCGTCAAGCGTCAATCACCGTTTTCGTTGCTAGTGCTGGAGAGTGCTTCCATCTGGTCCAGCACCTGCGCGTTGCTATCCAGGTTTTGCAAATCGTTGACCACGGCGGCTTGTCCCGGCGATGCAGGTTGTTCGAGATTGGTTATGCCCAGGTATGTGCCGCCGCCCAGCAACAGCATCACCGAAAGCGCCATGGCTGCCAGTGGACGCACATGCATCGACGGTCCGTAGGCCAGACGGGCACGCACGCGCGCCATCCAGCTTGCCGGCCAATGCGCCGGCTCCGCCTCGCGCTCTTCCCTCATCCGCGCGTCCAGCTTGCTCAAGAAGTACGGGCTCGGCTCCGGATCCTTCCACGTATCCAGCAAAGCCATCGTGGCCTCTAGCTCAGCCAGCTCCTTGCGGCAATGGGCACACTCCGCAACATGCGTTCGAACCTTGGCAGACACCGACACTGGATCGAGCAGCAGGTCCGCCAGCTTCGAGTCCATTCCGGTGCAATCGTTCTTCATCTGTTCCATGGTAACCACCCCATTTTCCGCCGGTGTCGCCCGGCTTCTTTCCACTTACACAAAATCCTTCAGCCGGTCCCGCAGCGTTTGGTAGGCGCGAAACAGCAGCGACTTGGTCGCCGACTCGCTCAGCTTCAACACCTCGCCGATCTGCCGGTAGTCCATCCCCTGGTACTTATGCATCAACACCGCCATACGCTGCCGCTCCGGCAGTGCCATCACATGGGTGCGAATGGCCCCCATTCGCTCATCCCTCATCATGCGCTGCTCCACCGAAAGCTCGTCGTCGGCCACGTCCGGCGTGGTACCCGTCTCCTCGTCCGGAGCGTCCAGATAAATGGTCTGTGCGGCCCGCTCGTGCTTCGTGTCGCGCGCGTGGTTCACCGCCAGGTTGGTCGCGATCCGGTAAAGCCATGTGGTGAACTTTGCCTCTGCCCGGTAGCTCTCGCGCGAACGGTAGACGCGCAAAAATACCTCTTGCGCCAGCTCTTCCGCAACCGCCTGGTTGCGGACCATGCGGAACAAGAAGTGAATCATGGCACGGTGATAGCGCTGCACCAGGTAGTTGAAAGCGGCTTCGTCGCCCGCCGCCACGCGCAACATGATGACTGCGTCGCCGGCTGGGTCAAGACGCTCATTCGTCCTCGCATCCGGCCGCGAAGCCGTGCCCGCGCCCAGAGCCGAGCTGCCTAGGGCCGATCTGTCCAGCACCAGCGTAGCCATGTCCTCTTGAACCCCGTCGTCGCCGGAATGTTGCGCATTTTCCGCGCTTTCCTCCGTGGATTCAGGGCCGGAACTGCCTCTGCCGGCGTGGCTTGGCCGTCCCTCGCGATGGAAGCCCGCGAATCGGCCCGCCGCAGGCGCAAGGCCGGCTCCGCCCAGCCCCGAGACAGGGCTCAGCGCAGCTTCCCCGTCTGAGGTAAAATCGTCGGCTTGGCGGATCGGTCTGGCTCTCCAGCGCATCGGCAATCGGTCGCGGCTGCTGCCTCATCCCGGTGCACCGAAGATTGGCCGCAAATGCCCGCTGGTGTTACTCTAACCCATGGGATGCCCAGCAGGCGCAGCTTTTCCAAGCCTTCTGCCGGGCGGTTAGCTCAGTCGGTTAGAGCGCCTGCTTCACACGCAGGAGGTCGCAGGTTCGAGTCCCGCACCGCCCACCATCCATTCCCCAGTCCCGCTAGTTGCAATGTGAGACCACCTCAATCAGGCCTGCGGGGATTCCGTCCAGGCCCGGGCTCGGGACCGGGAACGATTTCAACGCAGAGCCGCTGATCTGCAGCCAGACGTAGGAGCCGGCCGGCGCCGCCATGCTTCCGGTCCCGGTCGCGGTGAGTTGGGCGAGTGCGAAATCTTGCGTGCTTATTGCGGCCGAGGGGCCGGTGATAGTGCTCCCCCCCGGGGTAAAATCCATCAACGTGACCGTAAGCGGGCTGGCTTGGGGGCCAGCGACCTCCGCAAGAGCGCTATTCAGGTTTATCGCCAGCGAGTCGAAGGTGCATGCCGCAGGCATAAACATTGCGGCGTATTGGACAAGCGCTGGAAGCGTTTGTCCTAATGTCGGATCCCCGTTAATGGACGGGCTGGCCAACACAGTATTCGGGCCGTTATACGCGCTGCTATAGGCGAGGATGGCCGGAGTGACCAGAATCTGCGCCGAGAAAAACGTCCCGGAGCCCCCCGTGCCGGCTGGACCTGTTGGACCAGTTGGACCGGTGGGACCGGTGGGGCCGGCTGGGCCAGTGGCTCCTGCTGGAACGGTGAAGTTGAGCACTGCAGCGCTGCTGGTCCCGGAGTTAGTCACGCTCGCACTCGATCCCGCCGCGCCGGTGACCGTCGATCCAACAGAAATCGTCGCCGCCGCTCCAGCCGGGCCTGTGGCGCCATTGGTACCGGCCGGACCTTGCGCACCGGCTGCGCCAGGTTGACCGGTTGCTCCTGCAGGTCCTTGTGCGCCGGCCGGTCCCGCCGGTCCAGCAGG
>Ga0326727_10017986_pt1 | contig 14529 bp, 17 predicted proteins | sample MB2enrmetagenome_FD_207643 | JGI IMG/M metagenome (GOLD analysis project Ga0326727, IMG submission 207643) | Lab enriched peat soil microbial communities from McLean, Ithaca, NY, United States - MB29MY | ecosystem: Environmental > Terrestrial > Soil > Wetlands > Peat | place: USA: New York...
ATAACCTCAAGCGGTTGCATCGGATGGGCGCGGGCTTGAAAATGGCCGCTCAAGGCTAGAAAGCGGCGAACAGATCCTGCGGACCGGAAAAACCGAGCGCCCGTTCCATTAGTTTGCATCGGGAGCGTTGGCGCGAGCCAGCAAAATCCGCAGATTCCGATTCCGCCGGGCGGTTGTATAGCCTCGTATCCCGCATCACGCCCGACCTCGCTAGAATTCCATTTGTTAAGTCCGACAGGCTGCTAGGGCATGTCCAGGGTTTGTCCAGGGTGCCCCCAGACCTCCCCGAGGCGGACGCGGGAGGGGAGTTGTATTCGGAAGGCTTATGGGGAAAGACCGAAGTCCGGAGTCTAAAGTCCAAAGTCTAAAGTCCGAGGGCGGAAACGCGGTTCGGAGCGGGGAGAAGCGACACACCGATTCCCCCAGGCCACAGCCGCTTCCCGGGCCCCTGGCGATTGAAGACCGTGCCCTCTGCTGGCGCGGCCCTCATCGTCTCCAACCGCAGCCCCCAGGGCCTGTGATCCCGGCTCGACATTTCCCCCGCGCCAGACAACACTCCCATCGAGATGGCTATTAACAGCGATGCTCCGCTCGACCTGCTTTGGAAAGAGTACAGCCTGGGCTTCCGTGACCTCGATGACCTGACCCTGGCACGCTGGCTGGCCCAGACGCTTGGGCAGATTGCTGGCCGGGCTTGGCGTCTGTCGCACCCGCTGCTGGGCGCCTACCGGCTTGCCGCGCAGTTGGGCCACGAGCGCCAGATCTGGCTCAAACGCCTGGTCGCAACCCCCGCCGACTACTCCGAGTCACCCTGCTGCCGCGCCCCGATGTTGCCGTTGCTCACGCGCGACGTAAACGAGGTCGGCCTCATCTGCCAGCATTGCAACGAGACGCTCGTCCCGTTCGACGAAATCCCCGCCGCGCTTCAAGCCGACCTGGCGAACTGGGCCTCGCAATACGCCCCCGTCCACGCCGTCGCCCACTGGGACGACCGCCAGCGCAAGGCAGCCGGCGACTACGATCACGCCTTCGAGAGCGCCGCCGAAGAAGCCGAGCGGCTGCTGGTCCAGGCCGGACGCCAGCTCGCGCCCCGGCTGCTCGAATTCTATGCCGCTGCGGTCTGGGAAGACCAGGATGAGTGCCTCGAAGTGCGGCCGGAGGATGTGCAATCCTAGAATCCGAAACCCGAAGGCCGAAATCCGAAAGAAATCCGAAGCCAGAAACCCGAAACCGGCAACCCGCGGGCGGTCGTCAGAAGACGCTCTCCTCCTGCTCCGCGACTAGCCGGACCTGGCCGACCACAGATGGCCAACGGCAGAGAAAGTGGCTTGCACCCGGCGCCGCGACTGGCCAGCCTGAACTGGCGGAAAGGCCTTGCCCCGCGACCGGCGAGTAGCGCCTTCGGACTTCGGATTTCGGCCTTCGGGCTTCGGGTTTCTCCCTCCCCGCGCTTGCCTGATGCAAACGCTCAGCAACGACCCTTAGTCGCCGGTCCGCCCGGTGAAGCCCGCCAGGAGCACAACCACCGTGTCCAGGTCGCCCCGCACGGGGCGGACTTCATAGTAACGGTTGATCACCAGGGAGAAGACCAGGTGCTCGCCCGCCGCCGTCGTGACATAGCCCGAAATCGCATTCGCCCACCGCAGGGTACCGGTCTTGGCGCGCACGTTCCCGGCGGCAGGAGTGCCCTTCATTCGGTTCTTCAACGTCCCGTCCACCCCCGCTATCGGCAGCGCCTCCAGATACACCTGGGCACACTTGTGCCGGCTCATGAACCGGAGCAGCGTCACTGTCGCGTTAGGCGTCGTCAAGTTGTCCCGCGAAAGGCCCGAGCCCTCCTCGAAGATCGTCTCGCCGCGCTGAATGCCGGCCTCGGCCAGAAACTTGTTCAGCTCGCGGATGCCGAGGTCTTCCGACGTCTCGTTGACGCGCAAATCCGTGCCTTCAATCCTCTCGCCCACGTGCGCCAGCAGCAGGTCGGTGTAGAGATTCTGTGAGGGCTTCAGCACCTCGCGCGCGATCTCACCCAGTGGCGGCGATTCGACCGAACCGAGCTCCACCAGTCCGCTGCAATCCAACGATCGCCCCTGCCGGTCCAGCCAGCTCATGGACCGCGCCTTGCCGCCGACTTTGATTCCCCGCCGCCTCAGCGCCTCCTTGAAGAACGAGGCAAACAACCCGGCGGGATTGTGCACCGTGACTTCATTGGTACTGCCCGCGTCTCCCACGGGCATTTGCCCGGTGACATAAATCACATTCTGGCACAGCGGATGGTAGAACTGAATCCACCGCCGCGCGCCATTCTCCACCGTGTCCGTGCGGTTGTTGAACGTGACCCAGGTGGTAGTCGGCCGCAGCGTAATGCCGCAAGCCGCCCCTACGCGAGGCCCGGGCTTGACCAGAGCCTCCAGGGCATTGTCATTGATCGTCAGTGCCGAAATCTCCGCGCCGTAATAATGCTCCAGATCATCCCACACCCAGCCCGAGCCGAAGGGCGGTCCGCGGAAGTAGCTCTCGTCGCCGACCACGTCGCCAGTGATGCGCTTGACCCCCGCGTTGGTCAGCGCGCGCACCAACGGCTCCAGCGCCGGGTAAATATCACCCCCGCTCAGGTTCGCATTGATCGTCGGATCCCCGCGACCATAGATGATCAAATCGCCTTTGAGCGTGCCTGACGCGTTCGGCCTGCCCTTGGCGTAAAGGGAAGTCTTGATCCGGTAATCCGCGCCCAGCCGGTCCAGCGCCAAGGCAACGGTGTACAGCTTCGAGTTCGACGCCGGGCTGAACAGCTTCTGCGGGTTTTGCTCAAAGACCGTCGCCCCCGTATCCAGCGAGACAATTTTCGCCCCCCACAGGGCGGAGGCGTATTTGGTCTGGCCAATGTGATCCGCCAGCCGTTGCCGCAACTCGACCAGTGTGGCAGGGGGATTGGTTTGCTGGGCCAGCGCAGCGAACGCAACCAGGTTGCCAACCAACCAGCAAAGTAGCTTGGGGTTGGGTCTCACAAAGCCGCGAGGCAGGGGCCGCTCAAGACGGTTCATCGCGGAAATAGTGTCGTCCCCGCCCGCCGGGGCAAGCCCAAAGGCAAGGCGAATGTGCCTTTCGTGCAGCCGCTTGTAGAATTCACGCCCCGCTCAAGCAAAACTCGCTAGGGCATCGCCTCCCAGCTACGTAGATGAGGAGGAGGACGACGATTACGACGGGGACGACGAGGACGAGGCGGGCGGAGGCGCTTCAGCCGGGATGAGCGTCACGGTTGTCTGAGGGAATGGCAGCTTGAGGCCCTCCGCGGCGAAGCGCTTGGCAGCTTGCTCCAGGAGGTCGCCTTTGAGGACGCTGGCGGTTGCCGAGTCAGCGCACCAAGCCCCGAGAGTGAGCACCACTCCGGCGGGTCCAAACTGGGTGACCGGGCAGCCGGAAACCTCTTGCGTTTGGGGATGCTGGCGGGCCAGTTCGAGCAGGATCGCGCGGGCTTTGTCGATGTCGGAATCGCAACTGATGCCGATGGGCACCGAACAAAACACGCGCGGGTCCTCGCCCGTGAGATTGATCGTGGTCTGGCTAGCAATCGCGCTGTTGGGGACGACCACGCGGCGGTTGTCATCCGTCTTGAGGATGGTATAGCCGAGGTCGAGGCTTTCGACGACACCGGTCTCCAGGCCGCTGGGCGCGGTGACCTGGAGGCGGTCGCCGACTTTGAACGGGCGATAGAGCAGGAGCGAGATGCCCGCGATGAGGTTGCCGAGGGTATTTTGGGCGGCCAGACCGAGAACGACGGAGATGACGCCGACGCTGGCCAGCCAGGCGGTGCCCAAACGGGCCAGGGCGGGAACGAGGTGCGCGTAGGAAATGAAGGCAAAGAGCCAGACGCCGATCTGGGCCAGTTGGGCCAGGAAGTTAACAGCGGTGCGGTCCACGTAAGCGCGTTTGTCGCGGGCGAGGACGCGCTGGACGGCAAGGCGCAAGGCACGGCCAATGATCCAGGCCAGCAAGGCGAATACCACGGCATACACCAGAGCGCCTATCGGCTGTGCCGGATTAGCAAACTCCCCATGCTTCAGTTGGTCCAGGATGGTAGTCATGTTGCCAAGCGCTGGGTTTCCATATAGCCATCGACGCAAACGGTCTTGAAGACCTCGGCGAATTCGCGTAGGCAGTCCCGCTTAAATCTGGTTTCAGCGAGCTTGGCCCGGTATTCGTAGCGGGAGCGGTCGTAGAGTATCCCGCACCAGCCGGGGTATTTCCACGACGACGTGCCGACGTAAACGCCCTGCACTGCCAGGGAGGCGGCTTGCTGTGCCAATTCTCGGCGGTTGAGAGTCACGTCGTTCGGGCTTCGTTAGCGTCGTTAAGCCGGTCGTCTAGTCCGATGGCAGGAGCGCCAGTACGGCAAAGGCCGTTGCTGCGTCCGACATGAACATCCGTCTCCAAGGTTCGCCGTGGTCCCCGCCATGCTCAGTATCATGATTGAGCGAATACGTCCGCCAGCATTTCCAGTGGCTTTGGTCAATCTGACATTCTCGTTGGTTGGCCTCCAGCCAGTCGGTCGCCCGCTTCAAACTCGGATGGTCGGCGGGCAAGCCCGCCTCGCGGAGGGCATACGCGATCAGGCCCGTGGCATACCCATCCGACTTGGACAGCAGCGCAACATCGGGCTTTCCCCCTGGCCCATACGGCGGGCTGGTCTTGGACCATCTCCACGGCCCCAGCTTGTAAAGGGACCAACCGCCATCCGGGTTCTGTTTGCGCTGAAGGTCTGCCGTCAACGCCTCGGTCTGGTCGCGGCGCAGCAAGCCCGCCAGACGAGTGGAGGCCAGCAGCATCCAAGCCCTGCCGTAGAGATTCTGATCGGCATAGTTGGCTTTCAGGTAGGAGCGCAACTTGCCCACGCCGCTGGACGTGTAATCGCCCGTGCCGCCTGAGTAGTCCGTGGCGGTTCCCACCGCCATCGCCGCAAGGGCCGCACCGTAGTAAACGCTGTCAGCCGACTCGTAAGGCTCATCCCTGAAGTCCAACCAAGCCCACGCGCCGTCCGCACGTTGCTCTTTCCATAGCTCTGCGAGCGCTTTGCGGGTCGGCTCGCTGGGCACCTGGCAATCCTGGCGGGCATCCTCACCGGCCAGAACGAGAAGGTTCAGCACCGCCTCGGTCCCGCGTGATTGTTCGTCCTTGCCCCTGCTCATCTGTTCGTGGTTGCGATACGTCTCCACCCGGCGAAGCGTTTCGTCGAGCAGCTTCGCCTCCTGGGGCGTCGGCTGGCTTATGCCTGCCGCTTTGCGCAGCGCCGGGCGGGCCAGCGCATAGGGGACCGTGTTGTGGCACGACGCACACGAAGTATTGCCCTGGCCGGTTCGCAACTTTCTGGCTTTGTCGAACCACAAATCCATTCGGTCATCCAGGTATTTTGCTGCCGCCGCTTTGTCCCAGGCAATGGGTTTATTCCGCACCGTTGACACTGGCGGCATCGGTTGGGATGGCACTGGGTCGGCAGAGGCCGCGAGGGCCGACGACGCGCAAACAGCAAGGAGCAACAGGGCGAACACTGGTCCGAAGGATTTCATGGGTTACCCTGTAGCCCCAGCAAGTCTGCCGGTCAAGGCGCTTCTCCTGATAGGTCAATACGGCAGTCCGGCAGGACAGCGAATACGCTTCTGGCGGATTCCAATCGGGGGCGCGCCAGGGCCACGGCCCGGACTCGGCCGTCGTTAGAACGGGCAACGATCTCCAGCATCTCGCGGTGCAACAAGTGCTCGAACTTCCGATTCAAACCGTAACTGCAACGGTAGTCCTCCACCCCTGAATCGGCCCGGTAGAACTGCCCAAACTGGGTGCCGCTGACCACCACGATTCTCTGGGACTTCTCGACCAGCGAACACTCCATCCGCTGCAATAGCGGGACGTCCGTGTCAGGATTGATCTCGGCATGGTCGGCCTCCTTCAACCCCAGGACGTTGCGCGCGGACACCAGCAGGGCGTGTTGGACACCCCGCACGTTCCAAAGAACGGCCTTCTAGTCGTCCTGGCGTACGGAATGGCTCAAAGTGCGCCCGCCGTGTTTCGCTATTGACCATGACGCTGGCTTTCGAGGCGGCAAACAGTGTTACGAATCGACGACGCCCTCCCCTGCCGTCCTGTGGCTGTTCTTGCATTGAGTCAAGCGCACGCGTGGGACTCCCGCTTGTTTCGCTTTACATGCACAGCAATGGTGTCGAGAATGCCGCTGAGAATTGCAGGTGGCGCAGACGGGCGTGGTTTGGAAAGAGAAAGGCGTACGCGCGTGATTACGGTCAGCGAGCCGGTTTTCGGGGTGACCAACGAGGGTGAGGTGGTACAGCCAGGCGGCAGCCGCCGCAAGGCTTTTACTTTGATCGAGTTGCTGGTGGTCATCGCCATTATCGCCATCCTGGCGGCGTTGCTGCTGCCCGTCCTGGCCAATGCCAAGGAGAAGGCGCAACGTGCGCGGTGTATCAGCAACCTCCGGCAGTTGGCCATTGGCGCGATTTCCTATGCTGTCGACAACCAGGACTATGTCATGCAGGCCCGTGATATTCCCGGCTCCAACCCGAAAAACTACGTTCAAGTCTGCCTTAATCCTCCCGACGCCGCCTCGGCGGCTCAGGCGGGCCTGGCTGTCCAAACCAACGGTTCGTCCGTATGGACATGTCCCAATCGCCCAGGCTTCCCACTTTACGAACCGTCTTACCCCCAATACGACATCGGCTACCAGTACTTCGGCGGCATTACGCTGTGGATCAACCCAGCCGGTCAATTCCCTGCGTACAGCCCGGTCAAGGTTTCCCAAGCGAAAGCCTCCTGGGCGTTGGGGGCCGACAGCGTCTGCAAGATCGACGGCTCGTGGGGTCTGCCCAACGACAGCGCCGACCGCGACGACATCATCTATTCCAATACACCCCAGCATCACGGGCCGACTTCGATGCGCCCCGTTGGAGGCAATGAAGTGTTTATCGACGGCTCGGCCCGCTGGATCAAGTTCCAGCAGATGTATTACCTGACCACGTGGACCACCGATGGCACGCGCATCTATTACTTCTACCAGGACGACCTGCCGCCCCAAATCCAGCCGCACCTCAACACCTTGAAGGCCAAGTACTGAATCAGAGCCAGCCTCAGTTGCACTCGCAGGTTCGCCACCTGCCGCGCGCTGCCTCGGTGCGTGTGTCTGGATCGAAACTGCCCGCTGGCCATCATGCCCCCGTGATCAGCTTGGGTGCCAGTCATGGGCTGGTCCTCGTGCCGGACGGCAGCATGTGGTCCTGGGGTGGCCAGGACTCAGGTTGGCCTGTGCTGGGCCTGGGCAAAATGAACCTCACCGCAAGCCTCGTGCGGATTGGTTCGCAGACGGATTGGGCCTACGTTTCGGCAGGGGAGGACCACAACCTGGTGCTGAAATCGGATGGGACAGTATGGGCGTGGGGCGCAAATTACCGTGGACAGTTGGGAGACGGAAATTGGGGGACCAAACTCACCAACGGCTTGCCCAACCTCCAAGACCGGCCCGTTCAAACAGTTGCCGGGAGTGATTGGGTGAAGGTCGAGGCTGGCTCTGTGGCCAGTTACGGCCTAAAGCGGGACGGTTCGTTGTGGGCCTGGGGCCGCAACGCTCTCATGCTCACCGGGGCCGCTCACGATGTCTGCGAGATACCTACCCAGATCGGACATGACACCGACTGGCAGTCGGTCTGCGCCTCGAAAGGCAGCCTCGGCCATCTGTTGAGAAAGCGACATGGGACGTTCTGGAGGATTTCAAATCCGTGGGAGAATAATCCCATGCCGGTCAAGGACAGGGTCGCTATGCCGCCGAACATTGTTGCCTGGGGTGCTGGAGGCGGTGCCATTGCGGCCATCACGCAAGATGGCGAGATCTGGACCTGTGGAGCCGTTCTTGGCCAGCACGGTCCCAAATACCGATTTCTCCAGTCTGTTGAAGAGCTATGCTGGCGCTTGGGTTGGAAGGTCCGGTGGCAATACGACCGCCCCAGGATTGTCCGGGAACAACCTTGGCAGCTTCGCAACGTTGACCCAGGAGATTAGACGCTCAAAACCCAGGTCGCGATCACCTGCGGCCCGCTGCCATGCGCCTGCGGCTGTCCCGTCGATTATCAGCCTGCCGAAATCATCGGAGCGATCGTGGCGATTGCGTTCCCTTCCAGCCGGTTGTTAACGTAGATGAACGTCCGGCGCTTCGGCCCCGCCGCGATCCCTTCAGCGATCAGTGCCCTGCCTGCGGCCCGCGCCTCCTGGCTCTCCTCCTTGATGCTGTCATACGGCTCGAATGCCTTCACCGCCTGCTCATACTCGCGGCCCGGCTTGGGCAGGAACCGCGCAGCGACGAGGTCGGGGTCGGTCCGACTGCCCGGCAGCGCCATCTGCTCGCCCCCTAGCGCATCGCCTCCCAGCTACGTAGATGAGGAGGAGGACGACGATTACGACGGGGACGACGAGGACGAGGCGGGCGGAGGCGCTTCAGCCGGGATGAGCGTCACGGTTGTCTGAGGGAATGGCAGCTTGAGGCCCTCCGCGGCGAAGCGCTTGGCAGCTTGCTCCAGGAGGTCGCCTTTGAGGACGCTGGCGGTTGCCGAGTCAGCGCACCAAGCCCCGAGAGTGAGCACCACTCCGGCGGGTCCAAACTGGGTGACCGGGCAGCCGGAAACCTCTTGCGTTTGGGGATGCTGGCGGGCCAGTTCGAGCAGGATCGCGCGGGCTTTGTCGATGTCGGAATCGCAACTGATGCCGATGGGCACCGAACAAAACACGCGCGGGTCCTCGCCCGTGAGATTGATCGTGGTCTGGCTAGCAATCGCGCTGTTGGGGACGACCACGCGGCGGTTGTCATCCGTCTTGAGGATGGTATAGCCGAGGTCGAGGCTTTCGACGACACCGGTCTCCAGGCCGCTGGGCGCGGTGACCTGGAGGCGGTCGCCGACTTTGAACGGGCGATAGAGCAGGAGCGAGATGCCCGCGATGAGGTTGCCGAGGGTATTTTGGGCGGCCAGACCGAGAACGACGGAGATGACGCCGACGCTGGCCAGCCAGGCGGTGCCCAAACGGGCCAGGGCGGGAACGAGGTGCGCGTAGGAAATGAAGGCAAAGAGCCAGACGCCGATCTGGGCCAGTTGGGCCAGGAAGTTAACAGCGGTGCGGTCCACGTAAGCGCGTTTGTCGCGGGCGAGGACGCGCTGGACGGCAAGGCGCAAGGCACGGCCAATGATCCAGGCCAGCAAGGCGAATACCACGGCATACACCAGAGCGCCTATCGGCTGTGCCGGATTAGCAAACTCCCCATGCTTCAGTTGGTCCAGGATGGTAGTCATGTTGCCAAGCGCTGGGTTTCCATATAGCCATCGACGCAAACGGTCTTGAAGACCTCGGCGAATTCGCGTAGGCAGTCCCGCTTAAATCTGGTTTCAGCGAGCTTGGCCCGGTATTCGTAGCGGGAGCGGTCGTAGAGTATCCCGCACCAGCCGGGGTATTTCCACGACGACGTGCCGACGTAAACGCCTTGCTCCGCCAGGCAAGCAGCTTGATCGGCCTGCTCTTGGCAAGTAAGCATCAGGTCTTCTTGAAACTCCTGAGCGCCGTTTCAATCGTCTTCAGGTCGTCCGGGGACACGTTGGGCGCGGCCTTCTTCATCATCTGGATGAACCAGTCGATGTCGCTTGGCTCACCAGGATACCCGATATTCTGGCCATTGAACTTGGAGTTGACGATCAGCGCCCCCTTGGCATCCAGAAACGCTGAATACGGCAGGCCCGCAGGACCACCCAAGTCCCTGAGCAGGGCGTCGGCCCCTGGATTTTCCAAGGCTTTGTTCTTCTCGTTCTCCTGAACCACGAGCTTGACCGGGATGAAGTACTTTCCAAAAACCGGCTTGATGTCGGGCCGGTCCAGAAACGCATCCAGCCGTTTGCACCATCCGCACCAGGAAGCGCCGAAGTGGAGGAAGATGGCCTTGTGCTCCGCCGCCGCCTTCGCCTTGGCCGGGGCAAGCACTTGGTCGGCGGTGGGTGCCTCGGCATAAGCGAGCAGCGTGATGATTGGGAATACCGCGAGGGCAGGCACGATGGTTTTCATGACCGCCTTGTAGCCCCGGACGACCTATGGGTCAAGGGCGCTTCCGACTGCCGCCGCTCGACAGGTGATCGCCGAATCCCTTGACTTCGGCGGGCACTTGCCTGAATGTGCCACCAGAAAGGACAGCGAAATATGAGCAAGGTGATTCTGATTATTCTAGCGATTCTGCTCCCGCCCCTGGCCGTCTATCTGAAGACCCACTCCGCCAAAGACACGACCATCAATATCGTTCTTTGCTTCCTGTTCTGGATTCCCGGCATTCTCCACGCGCTCTACCTGATCTTGAAGTAGCCGCTGGCCTCGTCGGTCGGACCGTAACAAGGGGGTCTCATCAAACAACCCTTATGCCGATGACTGAACAGGAATTTCGAGCCGTTTATCCACTGATCTCAGAATGGATGCAGAAGACCCTGGCGGAAAAGGCTCCGGCAGCCCGGTCCGTGGCCTCCCTCGGTTTTGGCCGTCTGCCCCAATACTACAATGAGAGGACGCTAGCTTCCGCGAAAGTCGTGTTTGTGCCGAAGGTGCCAATGCCGCCGCTATCGGCGATGGGGCTCGACGGGTTCCGTAACTTCGAGCAAATGAACGCTGGAGGCATGACCTTCTTCGACACCTACTTTGTGCGTGCCGACCACGCCCGCGACGAGTCCCTCCATTTTCACGAACTGGCGCATGTCATCCAGTGGCGGCTCCTTGGCGCGCAACGGTTTCTGGCGCTTTATGCTGGCGGTCTGGCACGGTTTGGCTACCGGAAAAGTCCGCTGGAAGTGATCGCCTTAAAGCTACAGCACAGGTTTCAACGCGAGGCACAGCCCTTCAGCGTCGAAGCCGCCTGCCAGAACCTGATGCGGGAGATGGCCTTCCCCGGAGACAGCCCCGCCCCCCTCAAAGGTCCATGAACAGTGTTTGTAACCGCAGACGATTTCTGGCAGCTACCGCGCGAGCCGTTGCGGGTGTGTCACTCACCGGCTCGGCTTCAGCCCTCCGCGCCGCGCCCGGCCAGCCCGCTGCTGGCGCTGAGGGCTTTAACGTCATTGACGCCCACACGCACTTCTACGACCCCAGCCGCCCGGAAGGTGTGCCGTGGCCGCCCCGCAATGACAAGCTGCTTTATCGCCCGGTGCGGCCCGAGGATTACCGCGCCCTGGCGGTGCCACAGCCCGTGACAGGCACGGTCGTCGTGGAGGCCAGCCCGTGGCTGGAGGACAATCAGCGGGTACTCGACCTCGCGGCAAACGACCTGTTCATCGTCGACTTCGTGGGAAACCTGCCGGTCGGCACGAAGGAAATCGCCGGGCACCTGAAGCGGTTTGCGGCCAACAAGCTCTTTCGAGGGATTCGCATCCGCGGCCGCAAACGGGAGGGTACGTCCGACGATCCGGCTTTCGTCACTGACCTGAAGCTGCTGGCCGAGCATGACCTGTGGCTGGACTTGGTGGGCGGCAGGGAGATTCTGCCGTATGCGGATCGGCTGGCAAAAGAAGTGCCCGGCCTGCGGAGCATCCTGGACCATCTGGCGGGTGTCGTCGTGGACGGCAAGCCGCCTCCGGCTGACTGGGTGAGCCAGATGCGGGCGCTCGTGCAAAGGCTAGGCGTTTACTGCAAGCTGTCGGGTCTGATCGACGGCACCGGTCGCAGCGACGGCTCACCACCGCGTGACGTGGAGTTCTATCGTCCGGTACTCGATGCGATGCGCTCAATCTTCGGCCCCGAGCGCCTGATCTACGACAGCAATTGGCCGGTGAGTGAAAGGTCTGCTTCCCTAGCCACGGTGCAGGGCATCGCGGGGGAGTATTTCCGCAGCACCGGACGCCCGGCGGAGGAACGGGTCCTTTCGGTGAGCGCCAAGTCGGCCTACCGCTGGATGCGGCGGGAGAGATCGATGCGATGAAGCGAAGGACGCTCAACCAGCTTCGCTCACAACTGGAGTCACTCGACCACCACAATGTGTATGTCGTGCTTCTCGATTCCGCCGTGGGCAAAATCCGAAAAGTGCGTGCTGAAAATCCGAGGCGCGATCCCAAGAAGCCATGCGTGTACGTGGGCATGACCGGCCTGACGCCGGAGGAACGCTTCGCCAACCATTTGGCGGGCACCAAGGCCGCGTCGCTGGTGAAACGCTACGGCCTCCGCCTCCTGCCGGAACTCTATGCCCACCTAACCCCGATGCCCTTCGAGGCGGCGGTGGAAATGGAGAAAGACTTGCCGGAAGACTTGCGCAGGGCGGGGTACACCGTTACAGGCGGGCATTGAGCTTCGAGCCATCGGCCACGGTCGCGCTATTTGCTGATGGGTCCTCCGTGGCCAACGCGTGGCATTGTCTTGCCCGGCTTTCCTCAGAGCAAGGCTTTGACTAAATAGTAAACGCCCAAACAAAACCCGATGCCGGGCTCCGCACTTAAAAGAGAATCGCTTTGGCCAACGATTCCCGATGCAAAATCTTCAGCAGCGTCTCAAAGGCAGCCAGGAGCGAAAACACCCCCAAGCTCAACAGGATAATCTTCACGCTGCACCACACCGCCGCCCAGTCCCACCACCGGTTCCAAGGGGATGCCCCCGCTACCTTGAAAAATGACCTCCCTTCCCCATAAACCGCATGGGGCGATAGAAAGACGACGATGAGCAAGCAAAGTCCAATCGCATACAACAGAAGCCCTTTGCGGCTGAGCCATCCTTTCTGTGCAGAGGTCATGCAGCCAAGCTCCTCGTTCGAGCGCAGGGGGTGCTTGAGCTTCGGCTAACGCGACCGGCCTCCCGACCGCCCACGCGAATGCCCAGAACCCAGCCAGCTACCAGAATGCACGACCGAGGAACTCGTGCTCCCTCTGCTGGGGGCGGAAACCGAACCCGGTGCGTACGGGGTGGGCCAAGCCCAATTCCGGTGGCCACCGTCGCCCGCATGATAACCATAACCGCTACGCGGGTAATAACGCCCGCGCGCATACCCGTAAGGTCGGTACCCGCTGATACCGACGGACGGCCAGTAAGCCAAGGGCCAGCCGGAAGCGTAGCCGTCATCAGTGGCGGGATACGGCGCTTCTGAGGAATCCTCATAACCGTAAGGATACGCCGGAGAAGCCGCTGCCGGGGCGTTATCGTAGGCCGGGGCAGCGGGCGGCGGATTGGCCGGGCTTTGGGCTTGGGCCAGTTGCAGCCTCAATTCGTCCCTGTGATGCAGCAGCGCCACCAGCGTCTCGGTCGAAGCGCCGTGTTCCTTGAGCGTGATAAGCTCCGTGGCTTCGGGAGTGTACGGGATGGCCGAGTTCTGGATGTAGGCAAGGATGACCGGCGCATCCACCTTCGCATCCAACAGCTTGATTATGTCGGCGATGCCTGCGGAATACGTTCCCGCCGGACGGTCGCTTTGCCTGCCGGAAAGTATCAGGGGCGGGACGGTCGTCGAGGGGGTGACGACCAGTGCTGCCTGAGCGAGGTCGAAAACCAGTGCGGTGAGAAGCATTCCTCTCTTGAGGCCGGTTCGAGGTATTTTATTGCGGTACAACATACTCACGAGCGAGTAATCCGCGTTCCAAGCTCATAACATTATAGGCAGCCGTCGCGGCTGTGGTCAAACAAAACGGGCCAGTAAAACTACTGAATCCTTTGTCCGCCTTTACCGCACCGGCGGCTTGGCAGCCCGACCGGCACGCGGTCGAATGGACTCGGCCAAGGATTTGCGCCGGGCTGGTTACACGGTCACGGGCGGCCGTTAGCCCTGCCTGAGCAACGCCCATCCGCCAAACGACGCCGGTGCCTCGTGCGAGGACATCTTCCCAGCCCCCAAACGCCCTGCGGTTGCTTTTCGAGCTTCCTTCGACTTGATACCTGATACTGGCACGGATGCTGCAGCAAACAGTCGCGTTCTTTGCCAGGCTTGAATTTGAATTTACCCTGCCCTGTTCGTGGCCAGCGACTACGCGCTCGGACCGTAAGAATGAACGACTCAGGGACGCACAGCGGCGGCTGTGGCCGACATGCCTTTACTGGAAGTCGAAACCAGCCCGCTTGTCCCCAATGTTGTGACGAGGTTCCGAAGCACTGTCGAACACGACAAGGGCGGGGTCGTTTTTGTTTGAGCTTTGCGTTTTGACCTGGGTCAGGCGCGACGCGCGAGCGGCTGACGGGGTCGGGAGTAGTTACTGGCATGGAACCGCGCGAGATTGTCGAAATCCTGATCCAGGCGGACGGCCCATTGGGATACTCGCTATCATTGCCGGTGAAGAAATACAAACTGGTCACCGCCCCATTGGTGCTGATTGTGAATACCGATATGAATTCCATGCCAGATTTCGCGTGTGCCATAGATGTCTGTTTTACTGACTGGTCTTTAGGATAGATGACATTTAAGTAGACAAGGCATAGCCGGTCGGTCTATAAGGTGGGCATGGCGAAAATTGACGGTCGTACACTGGATCACAAGGCGCTGGAACATATCCG
>Ga0326727_10017988_pt1 | contig 14529 bp, 13 predicted proteins | sample MB2enrmetagenome_FD_207643 | JGI IMG/M metagenome (GOLD analysis project Ga0326727, IMG submission 207643) | Lab enriched peat soil microbial communities from McLean, Ithaca, NY, United States - MB29MY | ecosystem: Environmental > Terrestrial > Soil > Wetlands > Peat | place: USA: New York...
TGCTTTGCCGGTGGCCATTATGTTGCGAAACATAGGTTCCATGAATTCAGCAGGGGTGTAATTAGTCTCTTCCACCCATACGCGGCGGCTGAGGTCGGTGTGATAGGCGTAAGCAAGTTCAACTTCATATTCGGCAAGATGCGGCAACGCGGAATCCGAGCGCTCAAGTCCCCCGGTGTTGTCGGAAAGGTACGAGTGCACAACCGACGCATGGCCGGTCGTCGCAATCTGTTCACGGCTGAAAGCGAAGTCGTTCCACCAGGGAGCGTGACTAATCCCATTCACGTGAAACTTGTTCGGAGCAATCTCCTCGACATAGCGGAGCATTTCACTAGCCCAGGCGTCGGAGTCATACATAGAAGCCGGATTGCAGCCCGGGATTTGGATAAGAACGTCGAGTTCATTGCCTATGTCAAAGCCGAGAAAGCGCCGGTGCTTGCCGACGGTTTCCACAATCCTGCGAAACAAGAGCTTCTCGCCTTCGACGGTCTCGGGGTTCGTGAACATATTTCCGGGCTTTCGACTCCCAAATGGATATGCCAAGGGCGAAACCCACGCAGGCATATACTCCAGCCCGCTCATCCATCCATTGAGGACGGTGACTTGAACGTCTAGACCTGCCTTGTCGGCGGCATCGAGGAGAGAGTGCAGGTTGGCCAGAGCTCGGTCGCTGACATTGTTGATGCCCGGTTGAAACAAAGGCCAAAGGCACTGAATGCGGATGTGGTCGAGCCCCAGGCCGGCAACGCCGCTCAAATCCTCGATAATCGCCTGCTGGTCCCAGTCGAGCCAACAGTACCACCAGCGCTTGCGCGGCACATAATTCACGCCAAAGCGCGTGGCGCCCGCAGCGGCCTGCTGCGGAACTGCCGCATTCAACCAGGGTGACCGTGCGGCAATCGCGGCGGCCGATGCCATCATCGACCTTGTTGCAAAGCTGCGGCGCGTAATCATCTGTTCATCTCCTTCATTGATTCACCTTCAATTGTGCCAGGCATACTCCACCCTGCCAGATCGGCAGGAAAGAAAGGTCCCGCCGCAGTCCGTCATCCATGTTAAGCCTTCAAACCGAGCCGGTTGCGCCAAATACCGGCTGGCGCTTGACGCAAGGATTCTCTCGACGGCTCGAAGCGCATAAAAGTGGTGAGGGGTGGTTGAACATTAATCTACGCAAAGAGGATTTGTTTTCAACCGCTTAGGGGAAACCGGAAGGCGCTTCACTGCAAGGTGCTTCACTACATGCCGGCGGCGCCATCCGGCGGTAGTGTCCTTCGAGGTCGAACCGCGTCCGCCGCATGAGCAATCGCCGGCTCCAGGCCAGAAGAGAACTTCGGGTGCGTATACTGGGCGTCTATGAAAAAAGGCCTCGCCCTCGTGTTGTTCCTCTCATGTGTCTCCTTGTTCTCAGCAGAGCCGCGACAAGATAATGCCGCCAAAAAATTCGTGGGAGCCTGGCGATTGGTTTCGGTGGAGGGCACAGATGCCACTTTTCACTTTGCCTACGATCACCCTACGGGGCTCCTCATTTATGACCGGTCCGGATGGATGTCTGTCCAAATCGACATTAAAGGCACTCGCAAGCCCTTCGTTAACGGGCCCGCCGGCGGTACTGGCGAAGAGAAGGCGGCCGCCTTCGACAATTACATCGCGTATTACGGCTCCTACACGGTGGATTTGAAGGCGCAAACTGTTACTCACCACCTGGAAGACGCAACCCCGCCAAATTGGCGCGGAGTCAATAATGTCAGATGGTTCGAATTTCAAGGCAACGATCGCTTGATTCTTATCCCCCGCGAGGACGGAAAAGGAGGAGTGATTGACCGAAAGAACGCAACGTTCAAGCTTTTGTGGGAGCGCATCAAATAGTGACTTACCCGCAAGTCCGGTTTCAGCGCGAGTGGCCGCCATTCCGGCAATTACCCCCGGGGTCCCCCAGTCTCCCCCCCGCGAGTTCCGCAAAAAACGTCAAGCCTAACCCGCCCACGCGATCTAGCATTCTATCTGTGCGATGAAGACCGTCACGCTGGGCGATTACAAACGGCGCATGCTGCGGGTGCTGGTCCATATTCAGCAGCATCTCGACGAGCCGCTCCCCCTTGAGGAACTGGCCGGGGTGGCTTGTTTCTCTCCGTATCACTTTCACCGGGTCTTTAAAGGGATGGTGGGAGAACCGGTGAAGGAGTACGTGCGCCGGCTGCGCCTGGAGCGGGCAGCCCAACGGCTCAAGCTCAGCCCGGCTTCGGTCATCGATATCGCGCTGGATGCGGGTTATGAGAGTCATGAGGCTTTTACCCGGTCGTTCAAGAGCGCCTTTGGCATGGCGCCCTCGCAATTCAGAATGGCTCGCGGTGTTCGGTTCGTCAGGGTTCCGTCGGGCGTTCATTATTGCGAGCCGCCGTCAAAACGCTTTCGCACGTTAAGCCGGGGAGGCAGGATGAAGGTCGAAATCAAAACAATGAAACCGATGCGCGTGGCGTTCATGCGCCACACAGGGCCCTATGACGAAGTGGGCAAGGTCTGGGACCGGCTGCTCACCGTGATGGGCAAAGACGGGTACCTGGGCGGCAACCCGATGATGCTGGGCATCTGCCACGACGATCCCGAGGTGACGCCGCCGGCGATGATTCGCTACGACGCCTGCCTCGCGGTCGATGATGGATTTGTTCCTTCGGGCGAGATCGGAGTGCAGACCGTTGCCGGCGGCGAATATGCGGTGACCACCCACACCGGCCCTTACAACCAGCTTGGAAAAACCTACGCGGAGCTCCTGGGGCAATGGCTGCCGCGCAGCGGACGCGAGCTCGGCAACAGCCCGTGCTTCGAGGTGTACGTGACCGATCCGGGGAACACCCCGGCCGAGGAATTGATGACCGATATTTACGCACCGTTGAAGGAAGAGGAGGCAGTGAGATGACGACGGCAGTGGAAGAAAAGCTGGATCTATTCAAGGGAAACCCCGAGTACGCGGCAAAAACTAAACCCGCGCTGGTCAAGACGGGTCCGGCGGTTTATCTGGCGGTTGACGGCCAGGGCTCGCCTGATGGGGATGCGTTTGGCGAGGCGATTGGCGCGTTGTACGGCATGGCGTTCACCATCAAGATGACGCGCAAGTTCGCCGGCCTCGGGGATTATGCGGTATCGAAGCTCGAGGCGCTATGGCCGGAGATGGACGGCAATCCCGGCGCGGATAAGACGCAGTGGAAGTGGACAGTGATGATTCGGACGCCGGATTTCGTGACCGCTGGCGATTTGACCGGGGCGGCTGGTGTGCTGACGAAGCGCGGCAAGGGAGCCGGCGTAAGCAAGGTTCGGCTGATGCGGCTGAATGAGGGATTGTGCGTGCAGGCTTTGCACATCGGGCCCTACGACGAGGAGTGCAAGACCATTGCGGCCATGAAGGAATTTGCCGCGAAGAGCGGGATGAAGTTTGCCGGCGCGCATCACGAGATTTACCTGTCGGATCCGAGGAGGGTTGAGCCCGCACGGCTGAAGACGATTTTGAGGGAACCGGTGAAAAAAGGGTAGAGGCAACTGGCGGGGCGCAGGGCAACGCACATCGCAACTCGCGGCTGTAGAATTCTTGGCGTGAAAGAGTTCGCAACCGACAAGCAGGCGCTGGATTTTATCGCGGACAGAATTGCAGCCGAGGCCAGGCGCGAAGGCACGCCGCTCAGCGAAGTCGAGCGCAAGATGCTCTACTTCTCAGATACGGACTGGACGCTGCCCGACATGGCGGAAGTCAGCGCGGATTTCGACCGCGACTACGATCAGGATGAATACGAAGGAAAGATCGCGGGCTTGATTGGTAAGATCGCCGCCGGCTTTAAGGAGAGTGATCCAGCCGGGCAAGAAGGCTGGGACGCGGCGATCGGAAAGCTGAGTGGCGGCGATCGCTACCTGCTGGTGATGGTCGATATGGCAAGGTCTGCCGGACCCAACCATGCCGGCGGAGGCTTTCTTCCCACATTCGATCAGCCAACTGTGAGGCCGCCTCACGACCGGCTAAAACTCTGGCTTACTGCCTTGGCTATAGCCTTTGGGCTCATTGGAGTTTTCCTGCTTGCAGATTGGCTGCGTGGAACGAGGTTTGCGCCGATTGCCGACTGGGTCCTCGATCGCGACAAGAGGGGGATCGTATTTGCGGTCGCCGTATTTGGCTGGCTCTTCATGCGATTCGTCTGGCCGGACCTAAAGAGCGCCATCCGGGTCTGGCTCGACGGCAAGCAAGTCCCAAGGTGATTTAAATCACATTTCGCTGTCAGGGCGGGGGGGTATAACGTAGTTGCCATGTGTCTTGCTATCCCCGGTCGCGTTGACGAAATTCTCTCCGAGGGCGACCTGCGCATTGGCCGCGTGAACTTTGGCGGCATTGTAAAGCGGGTCTGCCTGGACTACGTCCCCGATATCGAAGTGGGCGACTATGCCATTGTGCACGTTGGGTTTGCTATCTCGAAGCTCGACGCCGAGACTGCCGAAAAGACCCTCGAAGTCTTCCGCCAGATGGGGATGCTGGAGGAGGAGTTGGCTAGCGAGGAAGAGGCGTTTGCGCGGGCGGCAAAAGCGCCGCAGTCCCCGTGCCCCGATGGAAGCTGCAGCGCGGAGGAAGCGAGTCAGCAAGTCGGCAAGTCAGCAAGTCAGAGAGTCAGCGAAGGTGAACTGAAGTTTGTGGTATCCCAGGTCCCAAAATCGGGACCTGGGGCACCCAGGATCCGTGGTTAATTGAGATTGGCTGGGCGAGATCTCTGATATCCCACCCTTGGCGCAAAGGCAAAAGCGCTCGACCCGGAGGGTCTCCCGATGGGGCACGGGGAATTGGTGGAAGGCAGCGAACGCAAATGAAGTACCTGACCGAGTTCCGTAACGGCGAAATCGCCAGAACGCTGGCGCGCGAGATTCACGCCGTTGCCACGCGCCCGTGGAAGATCATGGAGGTGTGCGGCGGACAGACCCACTCGATTATCAAGAATGGAATCGACCAGATGCTGCCCGCGGGAGTCGAGATGGTGCATGGGCCGGGCTGCCCGGTATGCGTCACTCCGCTCGAACTCATCGATAAAGCTCTCGCCATCGCCGCACAACCGGGCGTCATCTTCTGCTCGTTTGGCGACATGCTCCGCGTGCCCGGCACCGATGGCGACCTGTTCCAGGTGAAGGGCGCGGGCGGCGACGTGCGCGTGGTTTACTCGCCGCTCGATGCCGTCGACTTGGCGGTCAAAAACCCCGACAAGCAGGTGGTTTTCTTCGGCGTGGGCTTCGAAACCACCGCGCCGGCCAACGCCATGAGCGTGCATCTGGCCAAGCGGCGCGGCATAAAGAACTTCTCAGTGCTGGTCTCGCATGTGCTGGTGCCGCCAGCCATCGAGGCCATTCTGCAGTCCCCTGGCAACCAGGTGCAGGCGTTTCTTGCTGCCGGCCACGTGTGCAGCGTGATGGGTTACTGGGAGTATCCGCCGATTGCCGAGAAATACGGCGTGCCGATTGTCGTCACCGGCTTTGAGCCGCTCGATCTGCTCGACGGCATCAGGCGCACCGTCATCCAGCTCGAGGCGGGGAAGCACGAGGTTGAAAACGCCTACGAGCGCGTGGTGAGCTATGAGGGCAACCGGCCCGCGCAAAAGTTGCTGGGCGAAGTCTTCGAAGTTACCGACCGAGCCTGGAGAGGCATCGGCGTCATTCCGCAGAGCGGCTGGCGACTCAACGCCGATTACCGCGAATTCGACGCCGAGCATCGCTTCAAGATCACTGGGCTTCATACGCAGGAGTCGCCGCTGTGTCATTCCGGAGATGTCCTGCGCGGAGCCATCAAGCCGGCCGAGTGCCCGGCTTTCGGCAAAGAGTGCACGCCGCGGCATCCGCTCGGCGCGACCATGGTCTCGAGCGAAGGCGCCTGCGCGGCGTACTTCAACTATGGGCGGTTTTTGTCGGCGGATGAGCTGGCGGGCGCGGGAAAACAGCTTCTAGCCTCTAGCTCCTAGCTTCTAGCTTCTAGCTGCAGGGTTTGGGCCTTCGAGTTGCATTGCAGGTCGGGAATGATCAGTTTGAAGATTCAAGCGAGATCAAGGAGCGTTGATTGCTTTTAGCTAGCAGCTAGAAGCTAGGAGCTAGAAGCTACAGGCTAGGAGCTAAACCGGATGTCGAAGGCCAACATATCCGAAAACCCAATTGACTTCTCCAACTGGTCGTGCCCGCTTCCGCTGGCCGACTATCCCACCATCGTGATGGGGCACGGCGGCGGCGGCAAGCTGGGCAATGAGCTGGTTGAGCATCTTTTCCTGCCGGCTTTTCGCAACCCCGCGCTCGAAAATCTCGGCGATGCGGCCGCGCTTGATCTCCACCCCACGGACGAAGACCTGTCCGTGGGGACCCCGGTTTTTGGCGGTGGAAGAATTGCCATCAGCACCGATTCCTTTGTCGTGCAGCCGCTGTTTTTCCCGGGCGGATCGATCGGCGAGCTTGCGGTCAACGGCACGGTCAACGATCTGGCGGTCAGTGGCGCGATTCCCAAATACCTCACTGCCGGTTTCATTCTCGAAGAGGGATTTCCCCTGGCGCAGCTCGCGGCCATTGTTGACGCGATGGCGAAAGCGGCGGCCGCAGCAGGCGTAAAGATCGTCACCGGCGACACCAAAGTGGTGGAGCGCGGCCACGGTGACGGCTGCTACATCAACACTGCCGGCATCGGACTGCTGCGTGAGGGAATCAATGTGGGGCCGCATCGCGCTCAGCCGGGCGACGTTGTGCTGGTTTCAGGGACCATTGGCGATCATGGCATGGCCATCATGAGCGTGAGGGAGGGCCTCGAGTTCGAGAGCCAGATTCGCAGCGATTGCGCGGCGCTCAACGGTCTGATAGGCGATGTGCTCGACGCGGTGGGCAATTCCGTGCACGCCATGCGCGACCCCACGCGCGGTGGGCTGGCCTCAACGCTGAACGAGATCGCAAACTCCTCCGGCGTGGGCATCGATATAGACGAAGCCAGAGTTCCGGTTCGGCCCGAGGTGCAGTCAGCATGCGAGCTGCTTGGGCTCGATCCGGTGTACGTTGCCAACGAGGGCAAGGTGGTGGTTTTTATTGCGCCGGATGCCGCCGATCGTGCGCTCGAAGTGATGCGCGCGCACCCGCTGGGCTGCGACGCCGCGCGTATCGGCCACGTAACCTCCGAGCACAAACGCATGCTGGTGGCGCGGACGGCCATGGGCGCCAACCGCGTGATTCCCACGCAGATTGGCGAGCAGTTGCCGAGAATCTGCTGAAAAACAGGGACTGAGGGACTGAGGGACTGAGGACGGGAATCTCAGTCGAATTTTGAGAACGCAGTGGCGATTTTGCCCGCAACAGCAGCTTGTCCGTCGTTCAGGTTCTGGCTGATTTCGAGCACCGCTGCCGGCGGCGCAGCCAATTCCTTGAGTGCCTTGGCCGTGGCCGGCCAGTCGATGGTCCCATCGCCGGGCCAAAGGTGCTCATCCTTCTCGCCACGGTTGTCGTGCACATGGACCGAGACGATGCGCTTGCCCAGCGTGGCGATTGCCTCGCCCACGCCGACGGTAATGTGCGCATGGCCGAGATCGAGGCAGACGCCCACTTCATTCAGGCGCCCCAACTCAAGAATCAGCACCAGGTGTTGGGGAGTCGTGACTTCGCTGAGCAGGTTTTCAACCAGCAGGCGCACGCCCAGCGGCCGGGCAAAGGCTCCCAGGTGTTCGAGGGCGATGTTAGCGTATTCGATGGAGCGGGGAGACCAGGAATCGTCACGCTCGCCGAGGTGGACCACCATATTCTTGAAGGGAATGCGCTCGGCCGACTCCAGAGCGCGCTTGATCTCGTCCATGGCGTCGATGCGGCGGGACTTTTCAGGATGCAGGACGTTGACTCCGGGCGCGCCGGCCCGGCCCATTTCGCGGTCGGGGAAAAGTGGCGCGTGCATTGAGAACGGCTCGACGGTCGCCGAACGGAACCACTCAGCAATCTCGGCAACATGTTCGCGGCTGGTGTAGTCAAAGTGCTGGCGCGCGGCAAAGAGCTCGATCGCCTGCGCGCCCGCGCGGCTGGCTTCTTCAAGCAGGCCGGGGTGCAGCCGATGGTTCAGATAAAGATGAGTCGAAAGAACGCGCTGCATGATCGTGAGATCTCTGGCCCCGGGTTGAATTTTGGGAGCGTCCCGGGTCTGTCTCCATTTTCTCACCTCGCAAGTGGCGGGACGGCGATTCACTGGCGGGGGAGATGCCGATTGGGTAACCGGACAAGGGAAAAGACCCCTCAGTGCCCGAGGGCAAAAAGAATGCCGGGAAAGCCGAGCGGCTCTGCAGGAAACCACTCAAAGCTCTCCCGGCACAGCGTTGGAGAAGGGGTCTGGACAGACGCGCACAAGCGCAAGGGCGAGTGACGCGACATAGTTTCAGATGAAAGATGTCTGATAAGAAGTTGTATGGGGGATCGAAGAATTTTTTCTTTGCGTCGACTCTCAGGTCCGGTGACTGTCAATATCCCGCTGCCTTGCCGGTATGCTCGCGATGGTCCTGGCCGCCCAGTAGTTCGCCCGTCGCCGGATCGATCGCGATGCACTCGCCGTCAGACCAGTGATGGCTGACGGCGCTCACGTCGTAGCTCATTGCGCCGAGGGCGTCGATGGTCTGAGGGGTAAATCCCGGCTCAAGATACAGCTTGTCGGGCAGATACTGATGGTGGAACCGGGGGGCGTCGACCGCCTGCTGGATGTTGAGCCCGCCCTCGGCCGCCGACAGAAAGATGTTCGCCACCGTCGAAATAATGCGCCCTCCGCCCGGCGAACCGAGGACATAGCGCAGCTTGCCATTTTCGAGCACGATGGTCGGCGTCATGGAACTGAGCGGGCGTTTGCCGGGAGCAATCGCGTTGGCCGGCCCCTGGATGAGCCCGAACATATTGGACTCGTTCATCTTGACGGCAAAGTCATCCATCTCGTCGTTGAGCAGAAAGCCCAGCGAACCGGCCGTCACGTGCGAACCAAAGCTGTCGTTGAGCGTGGTGGTGACCGCAACGGCATTGCCTTCGCCGTCAACCACCGAATAGTGCGTGGTGTCGTTTGACTCCTCGCGGCGACGGCCGGCCGTGACGGGCGCAGGAGGGACAAAGCCCGCGGGCCGGGCCAGGGTCGCGCTCGGCGTGGCTTTGGCCAGGTCGATGCCTACCCGCCACGCCGCGTCGTAGTTCTTCGCGGTGAGCGCGGCTACGGGGATCCGGTTGTAGTCCGGGTCGCCCAGGTACTGGGCTCTATCCATATAGGTGCGGCGAAATGCCTCGGTCACGAGGTGAATCCACTCCGGCGACCGGTCACCGAACTTCTTGAGGTCGTAGGCCTCAAGAATATTCAGCGCGCTGATGAGCGCCACGCCTCCCGAGGATGGCGGAGGGGCGCTCAGGATCGTATAGCCGTGAAAGGCTCCAACCACCGGTTCGCGTTCGACCACGGTGTAATGCGCCAGGTCGTCGAGGGTCAGCAGCGATCCTTTCAAATCGCCGACCAGTTCCTGGGCCATTTTGCCGTGATAAAAATCGCCGGGATCGTTGGCAATGCGTTCGAGGGTCCGCGCCAGTTCCGGCTGTTTGAAAGTCTCACCGGCCTTGTACAGATTTCCATCGCGCTGAAAGATGCGTTTCGAGCCGGCAAACTTCGCCAGGTCGGGATCGGCAAGCTGACGCGCCTCTTCTTCTGAGAGAACGAAGCCGTCGCGCGCCAGCGCAATGGCCGGAGCCATCACCTTCTTCAATCCCAGCCGGCCGTATTTCTTTTCTGCGTAGGCGAGTCCCGCAACCGAACCAGGAGTGGCAATGGATCGATAGCCCAGCTCGCTGGCATCGGGAATTACTTTTCCCTGCGCATCGAGATACATGTTTTCGGTTGCGGCGAGCGGCGCCTGCTCGCGGTAGTCGATGAAGGCCGTCTTCCCGTCGTGGGTGCGCAGCAAAAGGAAACCTCCGCCGCCCAGGTTGCCGGCGGCGGGGTGCACCACGGCCAGCGCGAACCCCGTTGCTACTGCGGCGTCGACCGCGTTTCCTCCCTCGCGCAGGATCGCGACTCCGGCATCCGAGGCCAGATGGTGCACGCTCACCACCATTCCATGCCGGGCGCGCACCGGTTGCTCAGTCAGAAAAGGATCCGCGTTGGCGCCTTGCTGGGCGCAAGCCGCGAGGGGAGCCGGGAGCGCCGAACAGGAGACGAGGACAGTTACGAGCCAGGTTTGGGGACGGAAGGTCGGCATTTCAAAATCATAACTTTTTGCCGCGGGCCGGGTTCACTTCTTGCAGGCGGCTCCGCCCTTGGCCCCGGTCTGCCCGTGAGGGGTACCTTGAGCGTTACCGTCTCCGCTTTGCCCGCTGACCCAACCGATTCGAGTCACGTCCATACCTGGAGCAGGAAAAACGGCAAGTTCATTCTCAGGCATCGCAGCTCCCGCGGTTCGCTTCAAATTCATTCAAGGAGGCAATGGTAACTGCAATGATCAATATAGAGATCAGGACAAAAAGCAAAACAAGCCGATGGTCTACATTTTTCGGTTTGCTTTCTCTGGCATTTGTCGCGATTTCCGCTCAGGCACAAACCGACGTGGCGCTCAGCATTTACGGGGCCTTTAACGGATCCACCAACGGCCATGGCGTTCAGCAGAGCCCTTCGAACTCTGCCGGCGCAATGCTTGAGCTGCGCCATATCAGCAATCCCATCATCGGCTACGACGTGACGTATTCGTACAATCGGGCGAACCAAGCGTATTCCTTATTCCCGGTCCCTTTTTCCTGTCCTACGAGCGGCTGTCCCTCGCCGACCGCGGTCTCTGCCAACGCCCATGAGCTCACGGGAGACTGGGTGGCGTCGGTCCACGTTGCCAACCTGAGGCCGTTTGCGCTCGGCGGCGTGGGGCTGCTGTTCAACCAGCCGGCAGGCGGACAGAGCAACACCCAATCGTCTACCAAGCCTGTGTTTGTTTATGGCGCCGGTCTCGACTGGGGCCTGTTGCCGCACATCGGGTTGCGGCTGCAGTATCGCGGCAATCTGTACAAGGCGCCCGATCTCACCAAGTTGTACACATCGACCGGGGCCTTCACGCATTCCTCCGAACCCATGCTTGGCGCGTATTTCAGGTTCTGAGGCAGGGGTCAGGGAACAGGGAACAGGGGAACGAGCAGGAAGGGACCGGCGGCCTGAGGGCTGGAGCTTGCAGAGTCAGGCAGCCAGGCGGCCTGCGACCCCGACCGGTCAGCGCCCCGAGATCAGCATCAGCGGATCGGGCGTGATGCGGCAGGTATGGCCGCCGGGTACGTTCCAGCTTGAACCGTCGCTGTAGGCCACAGCCATCAGGTCGAGCGACGCGACGGCGGTGAGTCCCGGCGCCCAGGCGTCGCCCTCGGCCTGGCCGTTGGGCGCGGAGACAAACACAACGGTCACCGTCCGAACCGCATCGGGACCATCTATCCCATCGGTCTCGGTCATGCGGCCCTTGCCAGAGTAACCGCGCACGGCGAGCGTTGCGCCGGTTACCTTTGGCTTGCCTGGCATGGGCATCATGCTGATGTGAAGCCATTGGCCGATGCCTTTGGGGTGGGTGCGCCCGGTCAGAATCATCGACCCGTCGGGGAGGTGCCGGGCCGTGAAGAATGCCGGGCAGGCCGGCAGGACCGGCAGCACTTGCGGGCCGCTCTGGATGGAATTGTCAGGCTGCAGGCGTGAGAAGCCAAAGGGCGCCTGCCCTCCAGCGGAACCCTGCTGCGCGGCGAGGGTGATTGAACCTGAAAGCAATGCGATGGCGAGCGCGAAAGGAAGTTTCATGGGAGTCCCTCCCAAAGCCGGCCAAGGTCGTTAATGGGCCGTGGAAAAACGCCAAACTCAGTCCACAGTGGTGGAAGGAGGCCCGGGCCTAAAGGCCACTCGCTTCCGGGCCGTGATTCAGGAGCTTAAAGGCTTCTGTTCCCTCCGTGGATCGGAGCCAACTTGCTACGCATCGGCCCACAAACAAAATACTCCCGTTCCGGCTTCGAGACAAACGACAGCCTGTCCGTCGCCCCTGCAGGGCTACCCCAATTTTGTGGTCATCTCACCCCACGCTTCCACCCCAAGAAGCAAAGACCGCTTCTTGGGGACCCCGGTGTAGCGCGGGGCCAACAACCGTTGCGCCTCCGGCGCGCCGAGCGTCGTTTCGCCCTTGCGCCTGTGTTACCGTTTGAGTACGGCGTTCCGTAGCCGGTGCGCGATCTTTCACTTCGGTTCGGAGTGGGTCCAGCGCCTTGTGGCTACCGCCGCCGAAAAGCAAAAGGAATGTCGCAGCAGCCGGAAACGCCAGTGTCATCCATCGCTCTAGGTCCGGCTTCGCTGCCTGGGCCGGGTGGTGAATTTGTGCCAGCGCCGGCCACAGGCGATCTGACCCCGGCTACAAGCGATTCAGCGCCGGTTGAGCCTTCAGCGGCGACCATTCAGCCCGAACCTCCTTCCCCGCAGCGAATTCCGCGCTGGCTGGTGCGGGTGGAACTGTTCCTGAGGGTCATGCTGCGCATGTACATCGGCCTGGCAATCTGTTATGCGCCGTGGTCGCACGCATTCTGGGACCAGAATCCGATCTTCCTCCAGTTTCCGAACCTGGGGGCGATTGCGGCGAACGGCGCCGTGCGCGGCCTGGTTTCAGGCCTGGGGCTTTTGAATCTGTGGATTGCCTTTCAGGATGCCTTGAGGCGGGGCAGGGACTGACGGCCCGTGAATTGCCAGGCTTCGGAACAGATCAGAAAGTCGGGCTGGTTTTTTAGTGTAAAGACCTACGAGGTTGGGGAGTCAAAGAGTTGAGCGGCTCTTAAGTGGAGAGCCGGGTGGGATTGACGAGCGAAGTTGGTGGGATATATGAGCGAAGGCGAACAAGGAAAGGGAAACAGCGGGCAGGGAAGTGAAGCCGCGGCGACTGCTGCCGACGCAACACAACAGACGCCAGGCGAAGGCCCTTTGATGCCGACCGAGGACACACCGCCGCCTCTGGCAGCCGCGCCTCTGGCGTATGAGAATTCAGCATTTCTGAACAGCGCCGACGGACGCCTGATCCGCATCGTGAGCGAGTATCTTGAGCCGCTGGCGCGTTTCAGGCGCGAGCAGATCCAGGACACGGTGGTCTTTTTTGGCTCGGCCCGGTTCCGCGGTCGTGACGAGGCCGATCATGCGCTCGAACTGCTTGCCAACACCGGTTCGACGCGGCCGGCTCCTAGCGAGGAACAGCCGGCCAAAGCAGGAGAGATCGCCTCAGGAGCAGCCAGCGATCTGCAGCGCAAGCGCGCCGTGGCTGCAGTCGAGATGGCCCGCTACTACGAAGACGCGCGGCGGCTGGCGCAATTGTTAACGCGCTGGGCCATGAAAATTCCGTCGCGGAAGCACCGTTTCGTGGTGACTTCGGGCGGTGGCCCCGGCATCATGGAGGCGGCCAACCGCGGCGCCCACGAGGCGGGGGGCAAAACTATCGGCCTCAACATCAGGCTGCCTTTCGAGCAGGCGCCCAATCCCTACATCACTCCCGGCCTCAACTTTGAGTTCCATTACTTCTTCATGCGCAAACTCTGGTTTGCCTATCTGTCCAAGGCGCTGGTGGTCTTTCCCGGAGGGTTCGGAACGCTCGACGAGATGTTCGAGATTGCTACCCTCGCGCAGACCCAGAAGCTGGCCAAGAAGATCACCGTGGTGGTTTACGGGTCGGAGTACTGGAAGAAGGTCCTGAACCTCGACGCGCTGGTTGAGTCCGGAGCCATCTCGCCCAAGGATCTCGGGATGTTCCAGACGGCCGATACGCCGGAGCAGGCCTTCGAGATGCTGCGCCGCGGGCTCACCGAGAACTACCTGGCCGGCGAACTCGCCGCAGCACACTCACAAAATCACGGCAAAAACCACGATGAAGACCTTATGGCGGGCTGGACGGTGGAGGATTTTCTGAGCCCTGAGATGGCCAAAACGCGCAAGTGATTGAGAACAGGGAATAGGGACTAGGGAATAGGGAATAGGGAGTAGAAGCCGGCAGCCAATAGCCAGTAGCCGGTAGCCGGTAGCAACAACCTGGAAGCTACGACCTACAAGCTACTGGGCACGAACCACAATCCACGAGACCAGACCCGCGGCCCCTTGACTCTGATTTGTACCAAAAATTCACAATCTGAGGCGCGACCGGCATCTGGGCTATAAACTTGGAGCAGGGTCCTGGGCATTCAATCGAGCATTGATTCGCATTGCGGGCCGCGTTTGTTGACCACTGAAATCGAAGGTAAGCGGGCTCAGAATCTGAGACATAACAGCGCCGGAGGCCCATCAGGGCGTATCCCCCCCGGAAGTTGTATTCGGTTTTTGCAGGCATTTATGGGTGTTTTTCCGTAACTCTATTGATTCTCTTCTTAATTCTCGGCCCTTTCGCGCTGTCTTAACAGCGCTTTTATACGAATCCATGGATACTGGAGCTGGAATTGGGGAAGTACCTCAGATCGAAGTAAGGAGTCGGAGAGCAGAGATGCCCACATCTTCTATCTCGTACCTGTGGCGCG
>Ga0326727_10017989_pt1 | contig 14528 bp, 10 predicted proteins | sample MB2enrmetagenome_FD_207643 | JGI IMG/M metagenome (GOLD analysis project Ga0326727, IMG submission 207643) | Lab enriched peat soil microbial communities from McLean, Ithaca, NY, United States - MB29MY | ecosystem: Environmental > Terrestrial > Soil > Wetlands > Peat | place: USA: New York...
AACCAGCCCGGCACTTCCCCCACCAGTTCGTCTTCCGGCGTGTGGCGAGAGTGCGAGCCCACCACCACGTAACCCTCCGGGCGCACGGTGGCGCCCGCCAAGGTCGCGCCGGCGGAGTCCTGGAAGGGACCGACCTCAGCCGTTATGCCCTCCAGAGGCCGCGCCGAGCGCACCGCGAGCTGCACGCTCACGTGCTGGCCGCGCGCCGCGGACAATTCCGGCCGGATCAGACGATGGCTTCCCGCCGCGTCGCCGGGAAAGATCTTGATGAGTGAGTCCACAAACCAGACGCGAGGGCCGGGCGGCTCGCCCGCTCGCGCCGGCGCGAGAGCGAAAATGCCGGAGGCCAATAAAAGGAAAATGGCAGAGCGTGTCATGAGCAATGTCCTCGGTCGAATGAGCTGCGATTCTTCACCGGGCGGAGATGTTCTCACCGAGCGGTGAGAAGAGCAAGAAGGAATCCGGAGCAAGGTAGCGCAAAGGTGCGCGCCTTCTGCGCTGCTTTGCGGCCTTTCCCCAAGTCCATGCGGTTTCATGCGTGCTTGCTCTGACCGTGATTGACGCTTCCGTTTGAAGGGCCGCGGAGGAGCGCGGAGGGGCGCGCACCTCCTCGCTAGCCGCTTGAAATCCCATGGGCTACGGCGTAAGGTGGTTCGCATGAGATACATTGCCTGGTTCGGGATGTCCGCCATTCTTGTGTTTCTGGCAGGGGAGCAGTTAAGTTTCTCAAAGTTGGGAGCAACCGCGACTAACCCGAACCGAGACACGGTTCAAAAGCTCTATGGCAACCCTGTTAGTGAGGTCTTTCGAACGTCGCAAGGTCTGATGATCAATGCGTCATTTGCTCCTAGTGGGAACCTCTGCAGAGCGCACATCACCTCTGACGTCGACGCGGGGATCACCGATACGCAGCTGAACGTTGTCTTAGATGAACTCGTGCCTAACGACATTCGCGGCAAGTACAAGCTCGCCACTTTTCTAGACATAACATGTATGAAGCTTCTCAAACCAGAGAACTCTCCGGCTAATTCCAGCGGAAAATTGGTAGTAGATCCATGCGCAGACTGTTCTGGGGTTTCCGAGGATTACGAGCGGGTCAATATCACCAAGTACGGCAACATGAACCAATACAGCTTTGTGCAGATCACTTTTCAGCGACCTGAGTGTAACAAGTCGGATAGCGCGCATCACCAGTAGACTCCTCGTGAACATCAGTGATGAAATGTCGACATTTCAATACCGAACTGCCCGGCGCACTCGACACGGCGTCAGAATACGGCACGACGAGAATTATCGCCGCAGAAGAGCCGCGGAGGGACGCTGGTAGGCGCGCACTTCTGATTGGGGGGGAAATGCGTGCCAGGGAGTGTCCCCATTTTCCTATGGCGGCGAGGGCGCGAGCGCACGAAAGCGCTTGAGGGCCCGGTGCAATAGCAGGGCCGTGGCCTCATTCGACTTTCCCAGACGCTCGGCCGCTTCCGACGTGGTGAGGCCTTCTACCTTCATCAGCAGAATTGCCTGCCGGTAGTCTTCCGGCAGGGATTGCAGCTTGTCCAGCAGGCCGCGCACGCCCTCTGCCTCCGCCAGGATGCGGCTGGGCGTCTTGCTGTCAAGGGGCTCGGGGCCGGCGGGGTTGCTGGCGGAGCGAAAACGCAGCATTTCGGCGGCGTGGCGCTTCTGGCGGCCCTGGGAACGCGCCAGGTCCGCCAGAACGTGGTCGGCAATCCGCGCCAGCCAGCTCATGAAACTGCCCGGGGTTCGATAAGTGAACTGGTCGAAGTCGCGAAAGGCTTTTAGAAAAGTCTCCTGCAGGATGTCGTCGACCTCGTAGAGGCGGCTCAACTCGGGACCCATCCGAAAATGGATGAGCACCGCGAGGCGCGCCCGGTGCTTTCCGAAAAGCGCTGAAAAGGCGTCCCGGTCGCCGTGCTTGATCCGCTCAATCAGTCCGAAACTGGAGGTTGCAGGTTCCATGCGCGCCGCGCGAAGATTCCAGACTTGTTATCTCCATTCCGATTTTCGTGCCATCTACCCGGTGGTGGTGAGTTTACACCCCCACCGCCCAGTTTGGGAACCTGCCGAGGGCGGCGGACCCAAGTTTCGGAGTGCGGGAGCTCGCTCCCGCTTTTTCTACCGCTGACTCGTCAGCGGTCGGTGATGCACTGCGCCACAACGCGGCGGGGAATTGCCGCGCCACGTCGCGGCAAGCAAAAGCGGCGACGAGTCGCCGCACTCCGAAATTTCGTTTCGGGCGGGGTGGTAGAAAATTTCAGGCTGGGGGAATTCTTGTAAAGGGCTCTGAAATTGGAGATTCATCCTGTAACCTATTGAAAACAAAAGAGAACTAAAAATAGTTGGCTGTAACATGATGAAAATAAATGAGTTAATGGGTTGTCGGTTCTGCCATTTGCTGGCATTTGCGGGGATTCGTGGAATAACCACAATCGAACCCTGGGTTCGGGGTCAGAAGTTGGAAATTTGGAAATCGAGTTTTAGGATTGATGGTCCAGGCGTTCGAAGAATCGATCCAGGAAGCGCGCGAGGATGTTCAACACGCGGCGGCTCTGCTGCGCGAGGCGAAGGAAGTCAGGGAGGAGTTGAGGCCGGCGCGCCAACTGCGCCAGGAGCTGCGTGATGCGCACTTGCCCGTGAGCGTCCATGGCCGCTTCGAAGTTGCAGGTCATCGGCATCTCCACTGGGTCGAGAATCACGCGCAGGGCGAGGGAGGGGATGCCGCGGGCTGACCACTGCTTCATCAAAGGCAAGCTCTCCATGTCGGCCGCGTCGCCGAAGCTGGCTAGGCGTACCTTCTCCGCCATCGTGCGCGCAATGCGCGGTAACGTAATCAGGACGGGCGCAGGCTTCGCTCTGCATTGCACGGCGAGATCGATGAGGTTCGGGGCAGCAGGGATTGCGGCCGCGCCATCCGCGCCAGTCACCGATTGCGCAACCAGCAGGTCTCCAGATTGCCACTCCGGCTTAAGGCCGGCGGCCACTCCCGTTACGATTCCCAGAGAGGGAGTTAATTGTGCAATCAAATCATGGAAGCGATGCGCGTCGGGCGCGCCTGCTCCGGCGAGCGCCACATACACCTCGGTGGCGCCGAACGAGGTCATGCAAGTGGGGTGCGGGGAATTTGCAATCGCGCGGAAGGGATGCCGGCGCCGCCAGGGAGCAAACTCCTGCTTCATGGCAAATGCAACCAGGGCTTTGTTCATGATGATTCAGGCCGCGCATTCCCGGGCCGCGCGATCCCGGAGGGGCTCCTTCACGTAGCCGTTTTCGCAGTACCAGCGAATGGCGCGCTCCAACGCGGCTTCCAGCGGGCCAGCGTGGAATCCCAATTCGCGTTGCGCCTTGGAGCCATCCACGAACATCTTGTGCCGAGCCATGCGCACCCCTTCCATGGGAATGCGCGGCTGGCGCCCGAGAAAGCGCGCGGCCAGCGAGTCCGCAAGCGACGCCAAGAAGGGTACCGCATGGGGAAGACGCAGCCGCGGCACGGGCCGGCCACTGAGGTCGGAAAGGATTTCGAGCATTTGTTTCAGCGTCAGATTGCGGTCGCCCAGGATGTAGCGCTCCCCCACCTGCCCGCGCTCCGCCGCCAGCCAGTGTCCCTTGGCCACATCCTCAACGGCAACGAAGTTCAAGCCGGTGTCAACGTATGCGGGCATTTGCCCATTGAGAAAGTCGAGAACGATGCGGCCGGTGGGCGTGGGCTTCCAATCGCCCGGGCCCACCGGGGCGGAGGGATTGACGATGACCACGGGTTGGCCGTTGCGGGCCGCTTCCAAAGCTTCCTGCTCGGCAAGGAATTTCGATCGCTTGTAATGCCCGATCATGTCCTTCAACCGCAGAGTCGTTTGTTCGTCAGGTAATTTCTTGGGGTGGCGGGGGACAAGCGTTCCCACGCTGCTGGTGTAAATGAACCGGTCAATTCCGGCCTGGCGGGCGGCGGCGAGCAGGTTGCGGGTGCCGGTGACGTTGCTCTCGTAAATTTCCCGGGGATTTTCCGCCCAAAGGCGGTAGTCGGCGGCAACATGGTAAACGCGCTGCACACTCGTCAACGCGGGAAGGAGGGAACGTACTTCGCGTAAATCCGCATAGGCGAATTCTACCGGAAGCCCCTGCAGCGAGCGCACGTCACCTTGCGGGCGAACCAGCACCCGAACCTTTTCACCCTGCTTGATTAGAAAGTTCGTTAGGTGGCTTCCGATGAATCCGTTCGCGCCGGTAATAAGGGAGAACATTTTTCCGTCTCATTGCCATTCGCCCGAGGGCGGCCATTGTTTCCCCCGGAAAGTTGCCACTTGAGCAACCTCCAGGTATCGCGAAGTCGCCGATTCGCGCCTAAAACTGCGGAAGGCTCATATCCCACGTGTACCATGCAGTGCTCGCAGCGGGGGTCGCGCCCGCGGCCATACTTGTCCCAGTTGGTTTTTTCGATGAAATCCTTGAACGTGGCGTGATGGCCGTCGGTGATCAAATAGCACGGCGCCTTCCAACCGCGTGGATTATACGTGGGATTTCCCCAAGCGGTGCACTGCATGTCTTCGCGGTCTCCTTGCAGATAATCCAGGTAAATCGGCGAAGTCATCAGGGAGAAATTCTCTAGGACCTTTCTCGCCAGGCGGAACTTTTCATGAATCTCCTGACGAGACATGAAAATCTCTTTTTGTTGCACGGCAGCATAGGAGTAGCTGGGAGCGATGGTATGGCCATCTACTCCAAATTCTTTCAGGTACGCGAAGAGCTCAGCGATTTCATTGAGGTCGGTTTGCTTGTAGATCGTAGTGTTGGTGCAAACCATGAATCCCGCTTCTTTAGCAGCCCGAATGCCGTCGATGGCCTGCCGGAACACCCCTTTGCGCTCGACGCACATGTCGTGGGTTGCTTCCATGCCGTCCAGGTGAACGTTGAAGAAGAAGTGCGAGGAGGGCTTGAACTCCTTCAAACGTTTCTTGATGAACATGCCGTGGGTGCAAAGGTAGATATGCTTGCCGCGATCCAGGATTTCGGTCACCAATTGACCCAACGGGCGGTAGATGGTCGGCTCGCCGCCGCAGATGGAGACTATGGGGGAGCCACAATCATCCACGGCCTGCAAACACTGTTCAACCGTGAGCTGATCCGTGATGCTTTCCTTGTATTCGCGGATGCGCCCGCAACCGGTGCACGTCAGGTTGCAAGTGTGCAGCGGCTCCAGCATCATCACCAGGGGAAATTTCTCCACCCGCCGCAGCCTCTTGCCGGCGATATACTTGCTCAATTTGGTGGTCATGCTGAGCGGAAACTTCATCGACTCCTCCCATTCCCATTTCCATTCCGCGGCGCGAACTCTTCCGGCGAGAAACGCAGGACTTCAAGTTCGGGCGCGTCGTCCAACATGTTCCGGTACCGTGCCAACGCGTAGAGGGGGAAAGCATTCCGATACAGGTGGTAGCGAAGATAGAAGACCCGCGGGAATCCGGTTCCCGTAAAGGCTGCCTCCACCCAGGTTCCATTATCGCGCTGTTGATCCAAAAGGTAGCCCACGGCCTGCTTCACGGCGGGCTCAGAGATTTCCCCGGTCGCCAGCAAGCCGATCAGCCCCCACGCCGTTTGCGAAGCCGTGCTGTGGCCACGCGCCTTTAATCCCGGATCATCGTAAGACGCGCAGGATTCTCCAAAGCCGCCATCCGGATTCTGCACGGCGCGCAGCCAGGCGGATGCCCGCTGACTTTCCGCGTCCTTTTGGAGGCCCAATGTCTCCAGCGCTCGCAAGGCCCCGCTGGTTCCATAGAGGTAGTTGACTCCCCAGCGGCCATACCAGGGACCCTCGGGGGTCTGGTCCTTTTGGAGAAAACGAATGGCGCGCTGAATCCTGGGATCGGAAGCGGGCCATTTGCTCCGCCCCAGGTATTCCAAAACCCGCGCGGTCAGATCGCCGGTGGAAGGATCGATCATGGCATTGTGATCAGCGAAGGGAACGCGCGTGAGGAAGGTGGAATCGTTGTCGCGGTCAAACGCCCCCCACCCGCCGTCGCGGTTCTGCATGGCGAGCACCCACGCGGTGCCGCGGCGTAAGGCTTGTTCCAGCCGAGCGGGATCCGGGTAGGCGACGCGTTGCAGCGCCATCAGGACAAAGCCGGTGTCATCCACATCGGGATAGAAGTCATTGCGAAATTCAAATGCCCACCCACCGGGCTCAACGTGGGGATTGTTGACCTGCCAATCGCCGCCCCCCAGCACTTGATTGTCGAGCAGCCAACCAGCGGCCTTGACCAGGGCGGGGTGGTCGGGCGGCAATCCGGCCTCTTGCAGGGAAAACATCGCCACGGCGGTATCCCAAACCGGAGAAACACACGGCTGGACACGCACCGTGTCGCCTTCTTCGATTTCGAATTTCGCGAGGTGCCCAATTTCTCTTGCCGTGAGGGGGTCGTCAGCGGAATAACCCAAGGCGCGCAGGGCGAACACTGAGTTGACCATGGCGGGATAGATGGCGCCCAGCCCCTCGGTGCGCTCCAGGTGTTCCAGCAGCCACTGCTTGGCGCGCCGGAGAGCCCGCTGGCGAAGGGGTTTCCAGGGGAGCTTCTCGTGCAATTTGAAGAGCCGGTCCAGCACCAGGAAGAAATTTCGCCAACTCACCAGGCGGCGATCCCATTCGAAAGCGGGAATGCGCCCGGAAGGGTCGCGAAAGAGTTCCTCCACGCCGGCATTGGGAGGCAAATCCCACCGCGGTTTGCAAGCGTAGACGAGCATTAAGGGTACGACGATGGCGCGCGTCCAGGACGACATGGAATAAATATTTAAGAAGAACCATGAGGGCAGAAGGATCAGCTCCGGCGGTATTGCCGGCACGTAGGTCCAAGGCAGCACTCCGCCCACCGCCAGATAGAGGCGCGTGTAAGAGTTGGTTGCCTCCACTCCGCCTAACTCATGAATCTGGCAGCGCGCACGCGCCATGTGGGGAGCGGCAGGGGAGTCCCCGGCCAGTTTGAGGGCGACGTACGCCTTGACGGTGGCGTTGAGCTCCGAGGGCCCGCCGGCGTAAATATTCCATCCCCCATCGGGGAGTTGCCGGCGGCGAATATAATTTGCCACCTTGATGCGCCGGTGATTATCCAGTTTTCCCAGGACATAAAGAAAGAAGATGTAATCAGATTCCAGGGTGGTGTCGGCTTCGAGTTCCGCTACCCAATATCCCTCCGGGGCTTGCAAGGTGAGGAGGTGATCGACGGTTCGGTGGATCGCCTCCGGAAGGTTTTCGTCGAAGCGGACTTCCGCATAAGTGAGCCTCTGCCCTCGCTGTCGCGTTTCCGGTTCGGCTTGGCGTTGTGGTTTCATGAAGTGCTCAAGTTCTCCCTATGAATGTATTTTCAGTTTGTCAATTCCGCCGGCAAAGCAAATCGGACGTCCTCCTGGGTCCATTCGACTTCCCGGATGCTGGTAAATCCCCAGCTTTTTAAGCGATTCACCACTTGCTCGACCAGAAAATCGGGCGTGGAGGCGCCGGCGGTAATGCCCAAATTCTGTCGACCGTCGAGCCACTGGCGTTGAATGTCGGCAGCGCAACTGATCAGGTACGCGTCCGTTCCCGCCCGGCGCGCTACTTCCACCAAACGGTTGGAGTTGGAACTGTTCTCGGCGCCGACCACGAGGATGGCATCTGCCTGCCGAGCCACCAGCTTGACGGCGGCCTGGCGATTCTCCGTGGCATAGCAAATGTCCTGGGCGGGTGGCCCCTGGATGGCCGGAAACCGCTGCTTGAGTCGCGACACGATTTCGGCCGTATCGTCGATGCCTAACGTCGTTTGCGTAAGATAGACGACGCGTTCCGGGTCATCCACCTCAAGCGCGTCCACATCCTCGACGCACGATAATACCCGGATGGCGTTGGGAGCCTCCCCAAGGGTGCCAATGACCTCATCGTGGGCCCGATGCCCGATGAGGACAATGGTGTAATTATCGCGGGCGTAACGGATGACTTCCAAGTGGACCTTGGTGACCAAAGGGCACGTGGCGTCAATCACTTGAAGTCCTCGTTCGCTCGCCGCCTGGCGGACAGACGGGGAAACTCCGTGCGCGCTGAAGATGACCACGGCGCCGGAGGGTACCTCTTCGAGCGAGTCTACAAAGACCGCGCCCTGCCCCGCAAGGTCTTCCACCACGTGGCGATTATGCACAATCTCCTTGCGCACATACACCGGCCGGCCCAACTTCTGCAATGCCAACTCCACCACTTCGATCGCCCGGATCACCCCGGCGCAGAATCCTCGCGGCTGGAGCAACAGGAGGGTTGCTTGCTCGATAACGGGCAACATTTTTCCTTCAGCAGTCACGGCACCCTCTGAATTTTACTTGCTGGAGGTTCTCTTCCAGGCACGCCCCAGGCTAAACCGGGCCAGAAAAGACCATGCAGAAAAAACACAACCAAGGGCAGTTTAACGTCTCATTACAAATATTTCAAGCTTCTTGCTACAAGTCAAATTCTGTCATGACTTTGCAGCTATCTACCAACCGTGGGAGGCGGGTACAGGACCGGCGGGCAGGGCATGACGAGCAGCGGTCCAAAGTGCCCCTAGGCCATAAAGGGGAGGCTCCCAGTCCCGGCCCGGGCAAGGTACGAAGGGCGGGGACATCAATTCAGTAGGCCAAAGCTGCTTGGAGCATCGCCCGGGTATAGCCCACGTTGTAGGCATAGCCGACGTAGGACCCTCCCCCCGGGTAATGGGACTTGAACCCGGCGATTTCGCGGTCCACCTCCAGCCCCCGGGGATGTTCCGGGTAGATTAAGCGGGGGTACTTCTGCCGGGTAAGCTCCTTCATGACCGCGAACATATCCACCTGGCCCTCGTCCAGGAAGACTTCCGTGTATTTCTCGCGCGGCGCCCGCACGCGGACGTTGCGGAAGTGCACTTGGTTGATGCGGTCGCGGCTTCCGAAGTACCGGCAAACTTCCACCGGATCTTCCCCCAATTCCCGCGTCACGCCGCAGTCAAACGTGATGCCATTCGACTTGCTGGGAACGATCTCGATCAGGCGCTTCCAGCCCGCCAAGTTTCCCATGATCTGTTCCGACCCGCGGCTGAGGGGGGCAGGCGGATCGTTGGGATGCAAAGCCAGCCGGACTCCTGACTTCTCCGCCACGGGCACCACCGCTTTCAGAAAGTAGGTGATGTTTCCCCACATTTCCTCCAGCTTGTGGGCGCCCTCCTCCGGAAGAGGCGGCAAATCCTTAACCCGGTCGTAATCAAACGCTGTCAGGCCCGCGCCCGCCCTGCCGGTTTCCGCATAGTAGCCTTCCACCAGGCGGTGGGCATAGAAGTTGTATTCCACCACCGGGACACCGGCTGCCCCCGCCGCCCGAATGGATTGCTGTACCTTTTGAATTTCCTCGTCGCGGCCAGGCCTGCCGTAGAGAGTTTCGGTGAACCCCCCGATCATCAAGTTGCCCAAGGTCAAACCGCCGGATTTCAGGCGGTCCACGAGGGCGCGGATTTGCCCTTCCTCCCAGGGGATTTCCGGACCTCCCATGGCCACATGATCTACTCCCAATTGCTTCACCCGGCGCATTCCGGATTCATTAAATTGGCCTGCCGCCACTTGCCCGCTGATTTCCAAGCAGATTTTGGGCGTTTCCGGGCCCTCCAAGTGCAAAGTGGGCAGGCCAGCCCCGTGAGGAGACGAGCCCAGCAGGGCCGCCGCGCCCACGGTTTTCAGAATGTTTCTGCGAGATACCGGGGAGTTCATGGTTGCTTCCTTCTGCCTTCTGCCTACTGCCCTTCAGAATCCCACCCGAATGGTTTTTATCTCGAATGGTTTTACGGGCACAATTATTTTTGTCCCCTTGATCGCAAACGACTTCGCCGGCACGAACTTATCCCATTCCATCATGTCGGTTTCACGCGCCGTACGGGGAGTGCGCGTGAAGTTAAGGACGGCGGTAGTGGCTTTGTCCGCGGTTTCATACAGCCGGACGATGTACTCATTGGTGTCCTCGGCTTTCTTGACGGACTCCACGGTGACACTCGAGGGAGCTACGTCGAGCACACTATATGCAGTGGCAAGCTGCCCGGTGTGGGAGGGCTCGGATTTTGGCAACAGGGGTTCGTTGAACTCCGCGCCCCGCCGCGTCGCGTTGGCGTCCTGCCAGGAGCCGCGATGAGGAATGAGCGCGTACTTGATGTGGTGGATGCCCACGTAGGGTTCGTCCGATTGGTCTGACCAGGTGTCCGGCATCGAGCGGTACCCGCGGCGCGGACCGCGGATCAGGCTCATGCGCAGCGTATTCTCCTGGTAGGAAAATCCATACTTCGAATCGTTAAGCAACGTGACCCCGTAATCCCCCGCCTGGTTGCTGACGTCCGCCCAGCGTTGTCCTGCCACTTCAAATTTCGTACGGTCGGCGATTTCCCACCCGCGCGGAGGCGCCGTCATGCGGATGCCGGGGTCCTCTTTCAACGTCCAGTCGTAGCGCTGGATTGCGCCGTAGGGAATCTCGTACGTCGCGTAGACATTCTTGAAATTGACCGGGAAAGCCACTTTGGCAAAGCGGTACTTCTCATGCCAGTCGACGTTGAGCTCGAAGTCCACGCGATCGGCGTGACTGTAAAGAATGATGTTCTCTTCGAACTTGGAGTCGCCAAAAGACTTCTTCACTTGTACGACGGCGCGGATGGGCCCCGTTTCGACCACCTTTACACTCTCGGCTTTATCCAGCTTATTATCCGCCCCCAGATAGATATTCCACGCCGGCTCCCCATCGGGGGCCTTAGGGGGCTTGTCTTCCCAAACCTCCAGCGCCGCGCCGGGATTGTCCTCGCGCAGGAAGTTAGTATCCATGCCTTTCTTCTTCAAGGATTTCAGGTTGCCCGATTCGGGGTCAATCACTACCTCAACTTGGCTGTTGGCAAGGGTGAGGCCGGAGACCGCGAGTTCGGTGGCAAACGTTGGCCGTCCTTCGCTGGTCACCACGCGATATTCCTTGTACCCCATCCCCGGAACTTTTTCGGCGAAAAACAACGCCTTTGCTGCCCCCGCTTCGTACCCGATCTGATAGGGCACGGCCTGCCCGGCGGCGTCGACAATCTTAAAGTGATTGAATCCGGCGAAGTATCCCTCGTCAAGAGTAACGATGCCGGTCCTTTCCCACGGTAAGGGGTTGAAGATCAGGACGGCGTGGCCCTCGCCCTGGGTGTTGACGTGCTTGGCGATGGTGGTGAGAGCCGAGTTCAGCACCTTTCTGCCAAAATACTTGATATCGCCATAATCCGTCGCCGCATCGCGATAGACTTCCGCGGCCGCGGAGCCATCAATGTTGTCGTGCACCTGTCCGAAGAGCACTTTCTCCCACAATTCCTGGAGGCGCTCCTGGGGATAGGGCTGGCCGAATTGCGAGGCGAGCAGGGAGAACTTCTCCGCGTTCATCAGCAACACTTCGCTCAACCGATTGTCGCGCTTCACTTGCGAGTCGGTGGTGAAGGTCCCGCGATGGGTCTTGACGTAGAGTTCATCGTCCACCACGGGGAAATCCTTGCTCTGCGGCAGCGCCTGGACTTCCCGGAAGTAATCCACGCCTTTGGTGAAGCGCACGGTGGGATAGTTGGGGTCGTGCATCAGCGCCACGGCGCGGTCCATCATATCGGGCATGGGCCCGCCCCCGTGGTCGCCCTTGCCATACAGGACCAGGAGCTTATCCACATGGTGCATGTCCTGGATGGTCTTCAACCCTGCCGCCATCTGCTCCGGCTGAACACTCGCGCTGTAGGACCCCACCGTGAGGAAGGATAGAACCCGCGAGCCATCCGGTCCCTCCCACCAGAAGAGGTGATAAGGGAAGGGAACGGGCGGGTCATTGCGTTGGATTTGCCATTGCAATTTGAAGGTCACGAAATAATTGATGCCACACTTCTGGTAGATTTGCGGCAGGTTCCAGTTGAAGCCGAAGGTGTCCGGCAGCCAGCCCGTCTTGACGTCCACGCCGAACTTTTCTTTGAAATATCGCTTGGCATAAAGGTGCTGGCGTATCAGGGACTCGCCGCTGGGAACGTTGGTGCTGTGTTCGGTCCACGATCCGCCCACCACCTCCCATTCACCCGAGGCAATTTTCTGCGAAATTTGCGCGAAGAGGTCCGGATAGTAGCGCTCCGTCCACTTGTAGGCTTGGGCGGCGCTCATGGCATAGACCATGCCCGGATGGTCCTGAATCATCTTCAAGACGCTCTCAATGGTTCGCGGAAGGACTTCATGAATTGTTTCACTGTGGGGCCAGAGCCAGGAAAGATCGGTGTGGGCGTACCCCACCAGATCGATTTCCCCCGGCGGCTTGTTTTGGCCGGGCATCGTCACGGTCAAGCAGACGAGTGCTCCCGCGATAACCAATATGTATGCGTAAGATCGGAACCTGAACATTGCTACCTCCCATTGGGCATCCTTCACCAACTTGCTCCCGGGGACTCGCGGGAGGAGGATGCGGGGTCGATGGAACAGAGATTTTCGTAATCCGCCGCCCGATAATGTACGACTGAACGCCATTTCATGCAATCTTCGAATTCGGTGGATTTATTTATTTGGATTGCGCAGAGCAAAGCTCTGCGGTCGGTGCTTCGCGGTGGATTCGCGGCCACCGATTCGCAGAGCTTTGCTCTGCGCAATCCGCCGCAAATGAGGGGTTTTTCTCGCGTTGATGGGAGCGGGGAAGGCGGGTGAAGCAGAGAAGCTCCCGGCCTTTGTGTTACCATTATCTTTTGACAATTGGCCCGCGGCTCTGTCGCCAAGGTTGTAGGGGTACGGCTTGCCGTACCCTGCCGGTTGGGCCGCGCGACAGGAATGAGGAGGGTACGGCAAGCCGTACCCCTACGACATTCAATCACCCTTGGAGAGGTTATAAAATGAATTCCGGTGCCGACGCCTTAATCATTAATTCCATTCAGGAAAGTATCAAAGTTAAGCAGGCCCTGCTTGAGGACAAAAATCTTCTCAGCCAAATTGCCGAGGTGGTCAAGGAATTCGTGACCGCGCTGAGCCACGGGCACAAGATCCTCTTATTTGGCAATGGCGGCAGCGCTGCCGACTCGCAACACATTGCCGCCGAATTCGTGGGAAGATTTCAGATGGAGCGCACGCCGCTGCCGGCGCTTGCCCTCACCGTGAACACTTCCGCGCTCACGGGAATCGGCAATGATTACGCCTACGAAAATGTATTTTCCCGGCAAATTGAGGCCTTGGGGTCAGCCGGTGACGTGGCCGTGGGATTTACCACGAGTGGAAAGTCTCCCAACGTTTTGAAAGCGCTGGCCGCGGCCCAGGCCAAGGGGCTGGTCACCGTGGCCTTAACCGGTCAATTCGGAAGCATGTTGCAAAAGGTTTCGCAATACTGCCTTTGCGTGCCCTCGAGCCAGACTCCGCGCATTCAGGAATCGCACATCCTCATCGGCCACATCATTTCGCAGATTACAGAAATAGAGTTGTTCGCCAAGTAGCTCGTAGGGGCTGGCCTTGTGCCTGCCCTGGGCGGCCACAAGGGCCGCCCCTACGATCCTCAATACCCCGTGGGAATAAACCAGTACGACCCCTGGAACGTCTTCCCGGGCGCGAGAGTCCGCAGACTGGGAATTTTCCGTTCGTGGTACAGGTTGAAAGCGTTGGTCGGTCCCGTTTGCGGCTCGATGCAGACGTATTGCCACTGAAGGGGTGCGAAGCAAACGGCGGTGGTAAATTCCGGGCCGAATACAACTTCCACCTTGCGCGTGGCGCCGGCCACCCAGAAGCGCGCCAGCCCATCCTTGTCCCGCATCAGGTCGGTGAATCCCGCGTCGATGTAAGCGTTACCCAAAGTCAGTGTCCCCGTGCAGCCGGGCAGATATTTCTCGGCGGATTCCAACTCGCCGCTGGGAATCAGTTCTGGCGGCACAACCCAATGCTGCTTCGCCGCCAAGTGCAGGGTCCATTGCTCGCGGGGGCCGTCGGGCACAAAATACGGGTGGTAGCCGAAGTGTATCGGCATATTGGAATTACCAACGTTGGTAATCTTCGTCGCGCACTCCAGTTTCCCCCCCTTCAGCCGGTAGGTAACCTCGTGAACGTGGGCGAAGGGAAACTGCGCCATCAGGTCGGGGTATTTGTAGAAGTCCATTCGCGAAGTAATCGCCGCGCCGGCGGAGTCTGACGCGCTCGTCTTGACCACTTCCCACCGCTTATCGTAGGAGAGCAACCCGTGAATGGGAAAGTTGGTGGGGGAGGTGCGCAGGAAGTTTCCCAGATCGCCATTTAGAAGGTATTTCTTGCCTTCGAAAAAGTAATAGTCCCGATCGATGCGGTTGGCGAAAGGCGCCATCAGGGGATTGCCGCTCCCCAGGCTGCGATCCTTGATGTACTGCTCCAGCGAAGCGGGCGCGTAGAAAACTTCCTTCCCGTTGGCCTTCAGGCTGTAACCCCAGTTGCCAATGTCCGGAGCAAGACTGAAATCCATCTTCAGTTTGCAGTCGCGCAAGAGATAAATCGTGTGACCTTCCACTTTTTTCTTGGTAACAAAAAACTTGTGC
>Ga0326727_10017990_pt1 | contig 14528 bp, 13 predicted proteins | sample MB2enrmetagenome_FD_207643 | JGI IMG/M metagenome (GOLD analysis project Ga0326727, IMG submission 207643) | Lab enriched peat soil microbial communities from McLean, Ithaca, NY, United States - MB29MY | ecosystem: Environmental > Terrestrial > Soil > Wetlands > Peat | place: USA: New York...
AATCCATGAAACTCGTTGAAAAAACAAGCCCGTGCGGGAACGCTCAAGCACCCAACTGCTGATTTTAGCAGATGGGCCGCCGGTTGGGCGGACGCCGGGCCGAAGCCCAGACACGCCCGAACGCCCGCCCCCACAACAGACCCCACAACAGCCTTTGCTTTCCGCCGCAATGCCTTGTAACCTAACAGTTTGCTGGCACGCCTTCCATCTGAGGGTTAGCGAGGTGCGTTCGGATGCCGGCAATCGGGCAGCATGCTGGTAGATTTCGAGCTGATCAAACGCGCCTGCGAGGGCGACGACTCCGCCTTCAACCAAGTCGTAGTCGCCTACCGCAAGCGCATCCTGGGTATCATCGCCAGGCTGATCGGAAGGCCCGAAGACGTGGAGGACGTCGGCCAGGATGTGTTCCTCCGTCTCTATTTCTCAATGGGCCAGCTCCACGCCCCGGAAGTCTTCGAGGCCTGGATGTACCGTCTGACGGTGAACGCGGCCTACGATTACCTGCGCCGGCGGAAACGGCGCGGCGAGGCCCTCATGTCCGACCTGTCGGAACAGCAGGTCATGCTGGCCGATGCGGCGGCCGGCGCCAAGCGGGAGGACGAGCTACAGCGCCGCAAGCGCGTCCGCGAATTGGTGGATACGCTCCTGAACTCGGTTTCCGAGCAAGACCGGATCTTGCTTACCTTGAAGGAGATCGAGGGGCTCTCGCTGAAAGAGCTTGAAATCATGTACGGAGTGAAGGAGAATGCCTTGAAGGTCCGGTTGTTTCGGGCGCGGCAGCGGGTCTTGAAGGTTTACCAGGCGATGGAGGAGCAATCCGCCGCCGCCGGAGCTACGGAAGGCTAGGGAGTCTTATGTTGGACCAGCGTTACGCACCGGGGATGGACCCCGAAGCACGGCTGTCCGGACTGTTTGCCGAGTACCGGGCGGCTTGTCCCGACCCGGAACCGGGCGCCATGTTCACGCCGGGTCTGTGGGAGAAGATCGAGGCGCGGCGCAGCTTCACCTACCGTCTTAAGGTGGTTTCCCGAGCCATTATCAGCGCCGCCGCCGTCGTGTGCCTGCTCCTGGGCCTGTCTCTTTCCCGGCCGGAGCCCTCTGCCTCCTACCTTGAGGTTGTCACCGCCGATCAGAGCCACGACAACCCCGGGGACGACGAGGTCTTCGTGGTCGCCTACGAGAGGAACTGATGAAGCGCCCCGGCATTTCCGTCGCCGTCTACCTGTGCCTGGTCTTCCTGAGCGGCCTGTTGGTAGGCGGCTTCGGGGCCTCCGTCTACATGAGGAAATCGGCGAGCGCGAAGCCCACTCTCGAGCAGCGGCAGCTTCGCTACCTGACCGAGGTGCGCACCCGCCTGAAGCTCAGCGACGGCCAGGCCGGCCAGTTCAAGAGCATTCTGGACGACACCACCAGGCAGCTCCATGCCTTGCACGATAAGATCAAGCCGGACGAGAAGGCCGTCATGGAGCGGCACGCCCGGAGCGTTCGCGCCATTCTGAGCGAGGCCCAGCGCGTCGAATTTGAGAAAATGCGGGAAGAACGGGAAAAGCGCCGCCAGCAGGCGGGCCGGCTGCCCTAGCTACTTCTTCGCCCTGGCCGCCGCGGCGTCCTTCATATCCTGGGTCTTCTGTTCCTTCCGCTGGAAGCGGTCGATGCGGCCGGCCGTATCCATCAGCTTCTGGCGCCCCGTGAAGAAGGGATGGCACTTCGAGCAGATTTCCACGCGGATGTCGCCCTTATGCGTGGAACGCGTGCGGAACGTGTTGCCGCACGCGCAAATGACACTCAGTTCGTTATATGCGGGGTGAATCCCGGCCTTCATGGACAGACGCTTCCTTTCCTCGGGTTGCTGAATCCGTAGTATAGCAAAAACGAGAACCCCCGCCTCCCGTCCGCTGGTTCGCCTGTCGTTAGCATATGGTTTGTCCGGTCCGATTCGCACGTGGTTTGTCCGCATGAACGCGGCGGTGGGCGATGCTGGATGGATATGGCACACAGCGAATCGAGGTACCCAGCCGCTGCAGTGGAGCGGGCGATGAAAGTACAAGAGGTGCTCTTGCGAGCGATGTCGGGAGCGTTGAAGTGGTGGGAGGCCGCCGAGATCCTGGGGGTAACAGACCGGACCATGCGGCGGTGGCGGGACCGGCTAGCGCAGCACGGCTATGACGGGCTGTTTCACCGCCAGCGGGGCCAGCCGAGTCCGAAGCGGATCCCGCTGGAGACCTTGGAGCAGGTGCTGCACCTGTATCGGGAGCAGTACCTGGACTTCAACGTGCGGCACTTCCACGAGAAGCTGGAAGAAGTGCACGACATTCACCTGAGCTACACCTGGGTGAGGGTGGCCCTGCAAGGGGCGGGGCTGGTAGCGGCCAGGCGCCGGCGGAGCGCGCACCGCCAGCGGCGCCCGCGGCGGCCGCTGCCGGGGATGCTGCTGCACATCGATGGCAGCACGCATCGCTGGCTGGCGGGAGGCTGCTGGCACGACCTGCTGGTGATCCTGGACGACGCCACCAGCGAGATCTACTATGCGCAACTGGTGGAAGAAGAATCCACGCGGACGGTGCTGGCGGCCTTGCGGGAGGTGGTGGAGAAGCACGGGGTGTTCTGCGCGTTGTACAGCGACCGGGCGAGCCACTTTTTCGTGACCCAGAAGGGCAGCGGCAAAGTGGACCGGCGCAGCCAAACGCAAGTGGGGCGGGCTTTGGCGGAGTTGGGGATCGAAGCCATCGCGGCCTACTCGCCACAGGCGCGGGGGCGCAGCGAGCGCAACTTTGGCACCTGGCAGGGACGGCTGCCCCAGGAGCTGCGGATTCGAGGCATTGAGGATCTGGAGGCCGCCAATCACTTCCTGCGGGCCGAGTACATCGCGGAGTTCAACCGGAAGTTCAGTGTGCGGGCGGAGCAGGCCGGCAGCGCCTTCGTGAAAACCGCCCGCCAGGATCTGGAGTGGATCTTCAGTCTGCAGCATGCGCGGAGGGTCAACCGGGACAACACCGTGGTGCTGGAAAACCAGGTGTTCCAGATCGAGCACACGAGGTGGCGCAACACGCTGGCGGGGTGCACGGTGACGGTTCACGAACTGCTGGACGGGACCATCGCGATCCGCTATGGACCGCACCTGGTGGGACGTTACGACGCCCAGGGGCACGCCCTCGGCAGAACCCAGAAGGTGGCCTGATGAGCCGACCAGCGCGCCCCCTCCAACCACATCGCACGTTCCGCAACGGTCCTCGCCGTCAAGGGTGCGCTGGCGCCGGCGCGAGACGCGTGCGCTCAAACGCGCACGCCGCGCCGCCCTTGACCGCTCCGGGCCGTTGCGAACAGATCCTGTGGATCGTTGGAGGGGGCGCTATGTGGAGAGCGCACCATTCCGTCGCTCCCGTTGGTCGCGGAGCGACGGCTGGCCAAAACAAACCGGACAAACCACGTGCTAAGAAAAGCGGACAACTTGACTTGCTAACAACACGCCCCCCATTAGCGTCGGCGCTCTTGCCGCCGGTGCCCGGGCAACTCGCGCTACCGCCCCCGCGCGATCGCTTCCGCGATCTTCTTTCCGTGGAACCGGCCGTTCTCGATGAAGATCTCGTTGGTGTGCATCCCGGCCACGATCACCCCCGCCAGGTAGATGCCCCGCCGGTGGCTCTCCAGCGTCTCCGGATCGGTGTATGGCCGTCCGCTCTCCGGCTCGTACACGATGCCGTGCCGCGCCAGGAACTCCGTGTCCGGCCGGTAGCCGGTCATCGCGAACACGAAATCGTTCTTCAGCTCCAGCTCCCCCTCGGGCGCGAGCACCCGAATCGACTCCAGCCGGATCTCGGCCACCCGGGACCGGAAATGCGCCCGCACGTCCCCGCACGCGATGCGGTTGTCCAGGTCCGGCTTGATCCAGTACTTCACGTGGCCGTCCAGCGCCTCGCCGCGGTGGATCAGCGTCACGCGCGATCCTCCGCGATACAATTCCAGCGCCGCGATGGCCGCCGAGTTGCCCCCGCCCACCACCGCCACGTCCATATCGTAATAAGGATGCGGCTCCCGATAGTAGTGAATCACCTTGTCCAGCTCTTCGCCCGGCGCCCCCAGCGGGTTCGGAACGTCGTAGTAGCCCGTCGCCAGCACGATCTTGCGCGCCTCGTAGGTTTGCGCGCGGCCCGTCCGGCCGACGGTGTGGACCAGGAACGCGCCGGCGTCCCCCTCGATCCGCTCCACCCGCTCGTACTGATGGATATTCAGCCGGAAGTGCTGGGCCACTCTCCGGTAGTATTTGAGAGCTTCGGTGCGGTTCGGCTTGTCGCGGATCGCGGTCATCGGGATGCCGCCGATCTCCAGCAGCTCCGGCGTCGTGAAAAACACCATGTGCGTCGGATAGTTGTAAATGGAGTTCAGCAGGCAGCCCTTGTCGAAGACCACGGTCGAAATGCCGCGCTGCTCCAGTTCGATGGCGCACGCCAGGCCGGTGGGCCCAGCCCCAACCACCACGGCATCGAAACGCGTCACAGCAGTTTCTCCACCTCGTCGTAGACCCGGTCCAGAGCGGCGCCGAGCGCGGCGGGGTCCTGGATGCGTCCCTCCGCCAGATCCGGCCTGCCCCCGCCCCTGACGCCGAGCGCCCGTAGCAGTTTGCCGGCATCGACTTTGCCGGTGAGATCTTTGCGCACCGCTGAAACCACCTCCCCGGTGTCGGTGCCGAGTACGACGACGTCCACGCCTTTGCTCCGCTGGGAATCGCTCAACGATCGGAGCTGCGCTCGGTCCATGCCGGGCACAACGGCCCGGACGACCCAAACTCCCTTCCGCTTCTCGCCTTCGAGGCCGCCGCCCGCGGCCTGCGCCACCTTGCCCTTGAGCTGTTCGATCTGCCGCTCCATCGCCCGGCGATGCTCCAGCATCTTCTCCACCTGCTCGATCAGCTCCGGCTCGGGCGCGCGCAGCAGGGTCGCCACTTGGCGCACGGCGCGCATCGCCTCCCGCAGGCGCTCCAGCGCCCCCTCGCCGGTCACCGCTTCGATGCGCCGCACGCCGGCCGAGATGCTTCCCTCGTAAACAATCTTCGCCAAGCCGATCTCTCCGGTCCGCCCCACGTGCGTGCCGCCGCACAACTCCCGGCTGAATCCCGGTACGGATACCACGCGCACCCGGTCGCCGTATTTCTCTCCGAACAGCGCCATGGCGCCCGTCTCCAGCGCCCGGTCCAGCTCCATTTGATCGGTCCGCACGGCGCTGTCGCGCAGCACTTGCGCGTTCACGATCCGCTCCACCTCCGCCAGCTCCGCCTCGTCGAGGGCCGCGTAGTGCGTGAAATCGAACCGCAGCCGCCCCGGATCCACCACGCTGCCCGCCTGCTTGACGTGCGGCCCGAGCACCGTCCGCAGCGCCGCGTGCAGCAGGTGTGTGGCGGTGTGGTTGCGCATGGTGGAACGCCGCCGCCCTTCGTCCACTTGCGCGCGCAGTTCCTGGCCGCGAGCCAGCGGCGCGAGCGCGACGATGCGGTGCACCGACAAACCAGCGACGGGCGCGTAGGTTTCCTCCACCTGGGCCACCTTCTCTCCGCTCTCCAGATGGTAAAGCGCCCCGTGGTCGCCCACCTGTCCGCCCGCTTCCGCGTAGAACGGCGTCGCATTCAATACCACCTCGGCGCGCTGTCCCGCCCCCACGCTCTCCACCGCCTGCTCGCCCGCCACCAGGCCCACCACGCGCGCCGTGGCTTCCATCTGTTCGTAGCCCAGAAACTTGGTGCGCCCCCCTGCGAGCAACTCCTGGTACACGGGAGCGATCGTCGCCCGCTCGCCACCCTTCCAACTGGCCCGCGCCCGCTCGCGCTGCTTCTCCATCTCGGCGGTGAAACCCTCGCGGTCGATGGCCAGCCCGTATTCCCGCGCCATCTCCTCCTGCTCTTCGAGCGGCAGGCCGTAGGTGTCGTACAGCTTGAAGGCCACCGCACCGGCGAGCACGCCCTGGGCCGCGCCCTTGGCCTCGTCGTGGAAAATCTTCTCGGCCACCAGGAAGGTGGTGGCGTAGCGGTGCTCCTCGTCTTTCACGATGCGCGCCACCCGCTCCAGGCTCTCCATCAACTCCGGATACGCCGGCCGCATCAGCTCCGCCACGAAGCCGGTCAATTGGTACAGGAACGGCTCCATGACCCCGGTCCGCCGCGCGTGCCGCATGGCGCGCCGCATGATCTTGCGCAGCACATAGCCGCGCCCGTCGTTGGCCGGCACGACGCCATCGTGAATCAGGAATTCCGCGGCCCGGCTGTGATCGGCCACAATGCGCAGCGCCGAATCCACCGTGGCGTTCTCGCCGTAGGCCACTCCAAACATCGTCGCCGCCCGCTCTATGATGGGCCGCAGCAGGTCGGTCTCGTAGTTCGAAAGCTGGCCCTGCAGCACCGCCGTCACCCGCTCCAGGCCCATGCCGGTGTCTATCGATGGCCGCGGCAGCGGCGTGAGCACTCCGTTCGTGTCCCGGTCGTACTGCATGAACACCAGGTTCCAGATCTCCACGAAGCGGCCCGATTCGCTCGGGAACCGGTCGTCCTCCACCGCGATCTCCGCCGTCCCCGGCCCCAGGTCGTAATGCAGTTCCGAGCAGGGGCCGCAAGGGCCGGTTTCGCCCATCTGCCAGAAGTTGTCCTTCTCGTCCTGCCTGTAGATGCGGTCCTTCGCCACGCCCGCCACCTTCTGCCACAGCTCCTCCGCCTCGTCGTCCTCGCGGAACACGGTGACGTACAGCCGGTCCTTCGGAATCCCAAAGTCGCGCGTAATCAAGTCCCAGGCGAACTCGATGGCTTCCGCCTTGAAATAGTCGCCGAAGGAAAAGTTGCCCAGCATCTCGAAGAACGTGTGATGCCGCCGCGTGTAGCCGACGTTCTCCAGGTCGTTGTGCTTCCCGCCCGCCCGCACGCACTTCTGCGACGAAGTAGCGCGCGTGTAATCCCGCTTCTCCATCCCCAGGAAGACGTCCTTGAACTGGTTCATTCCCGCATTGGTGAACAGCAGCGTGGGATCGTTGGCGGGCACGAGCGACGAGCTGCGCACGATGCGGTGGCCGCGCGCGGCGAAAAAGTCTAGGAACTGCTGGCGTATCTGATGGCCGGTCACAAACTCATTGTGCCATGCGCGGCGCGCACTGCGTATACTGGGGACATGCGTGCGCTGTTTTCGGTATTGAGTGTTGCCGGTTGGGCTCTGGCCGCGGGCCAGTTTGCCTTCGCCGACGAGCCCCTCTATCGGGTTGGCGGAGACGTCACGGCGCCGCGGCCGATCCACACGGTCGAGGCGGCCTACACCGAAGAAGCCCGCCAGGCCGGCGTTCAGGGAGCGGTCGTCCTGTACCTCGAAATCAGCGCGGACGGCCGTCCCGAGAACATCCGCGTCAGGACCGGCCTGCGCCCCGATCTCGATAAGAATGCCGTCGCCGCCATCGAGCAGTGGACCTTCGAGCCGGCTAGGAAGGACGGCAAGCCCGTGCGTACAGCCGAAATCATGGCAGTGACTTTTCAACTGCCGCAGCCCCAAACCGAAGATACGGTTTACAAGGTGGGCGAAGGCGTCTCGGGCCCGCGAGCGCTCAAGATGGTCGAGCCGGAGTACTCCGAGGACATCCGCAAGGCGGGCGTTCGAGGCACCGTCCTCCTCAGCCTTGTGGTCAACCAGGACGGCCGGCCCGAGGACATCCAGGTCGTCAAGAGCCTGCAGCCGGACCTCGACAAGAGCGCCATCGCCGCCCTCCAGGACTGGGAGTTCGAGCCCGGCAAGAAGGACGGCAAACCCGTGCGCGTGCGCGTAAACGTAGAGATGAATTTCGCCGGGAGAAAGTAGCGCGGGCGGCGCGCGGCGCGTATACTGGCAGCATGCGAGCGCTCCTCTCGGTATTGGGTGTCGCCGGCTGGGCTCTGGTCCTGGGCCAGTTCGCCTTCGGCGACGAGCCGGTTTACAGGATTGACGGCGGCGACGTTACCGAGCCGCAAGCGGCCGAGAAGGCCGAGCCGGGCCGCACCGAAGATGCCCGCCAGGCGCGCTTCCAAGGTACCGTCATTCTTCAGCTCGAAGTCAACGAGGAAGGCCGCGCTGAGAACATCCACGTCGTCAGAGGCCTGAGCCCCGCCCTCAATGAGCAAGCCATCGCCACCGTCCAGCAGCGGAAATTCGCCACGCCGAAGGTGAACGGCAAGCCCGTGCGTTCAACCGCAACGTTCGAAGTGACTTTCCGGCTGCCGCCTACCCCCGCCTCCGATCCGACTTACCAGGTGGGTCCGGACGTCTCCGCCCCGCGCGTACTCAAAAAGGTCGATCCGAAATACACGGAGGAAACCCGCAAGGCGGGCGTTCGCGGCACCGTCATTCTCAGATTCGCGATCAACCGGGAGGGCCGTCCCGAGGACATCGTGGTCGTCCAGAGCCTGGACCCGGACCTCGACCAGAACGCCATCGCCGCCCTCCAGCAATGGGAGTTCGAGCCGGGCAAGAAGAACGGCCAGCCCGTGCGCGTGTCCATGACCGTAGAGATGAATTTCGCGTGGAGACAGTAGAACGGGCTAGCGATGGATCTCCGCGAGAATCCGGCGCGCCTCGGCGGCCGGGTCGGGAGCCCGCGTGATCTGACGGCCAATCACCAGGTAGTCGGCGCCGCTAGAGAGCGCCTCCGCCGGCGTGGCCACGCGCTTCTGGTCTCCCTTCCCCGCTCCGGCCGAGCGCACGCCCGGCGTCACCAGCACCGTTCCCGGCCCCGCGATGGCGCGCACTGCGGCCACTTCCAGCGGCGAGCACACGATTCCATCCACGCCGGCTTCCATAGCTTTGCCCACCAGCAGCGCCACCAGTTCGGAAACCGGACAGGAATAGCCCAGATCGGCAAGATCGGTCTGATCGAAACTGGTGAGCACGGTCACCGCGAGTAACTGCAGCTTCGCCGCTCCGCGCCCCTCCACCGCCGCCTTCAGCAACGCCTTGCTGGCATGTACGGTCGTGAAGCGCACCCCGCTCGCAGCCAGTTGCGCCACCGTCCGCTTCACGGTCTCCCCGATGTCGTAGAGCTTCAGGTCCAAGAAGACATCCTTGCCCCGCCCGATGAGTTCCCTGACGAACGGCATGCCGGCCGCGGCGTACAGCTCTAGCCCAACCTTGTATGTGGGAATCCAGTCGCCCAGCGCCTCCACCATTTCGCGGGCGCGCTCCGCCGACTCGAAATCCAGCGCCACAATCAGAGGGTTCATACGATTCGAATCGCCTTCTCCCGCCGCTCCACCACGCGGCCTATCGGATATGCCCCCGGCAGGTTCCGCGTGATCGCGGCGGCTTCCGGCTCCGCCGCCGAGATCAGCAGGCCGCCCGAAGTCTGGGGATCGTAGAGCAGGCTCTCCACCTCCGGCGCCAGTTCGCGCGCCATCTCCACCGCGCATCCTGCGAAATCCCGGTTGTTTTTCAAGCCGCCCGGAATGGCGCCCTGCCGCGCGTATTGCAGCGCGCCCGGCAGAAACCGCGCCTTCTTCGCTTCGATCTCGATCGTGACCCCGCTGGCCAGCGCCATCTCCCGTGCGTGCCCGATCAGCCCGAACCCGCTCACGTCGGTGCAGGCGTGCGCACCGAAGGCAGTCATCGCCTCGCAGGCGCTGCGGTTCAATTCGAGCATCGACGCAATCGAACTCCGCACGTGCCGCGCCCCGGCGATGCCGCGCTTCAATGCCGTCGCAATCACGCCCGTGCCCAGGCGCTTGGTGAGCGCGAGCAGGTCGCCGGGCCGCGCGGCCAGGTTCGGGAACACGCGGTCCGGATGCACCAGGCCGGTCACCGCGTAGCCGAACTTGATCTCCGCGTCCGCGATGCTGTGCCCGCCCAACACCACGCAGCCCGCCTCCAGCATCTTCGCCGCCCCGCCCCGCATGATCTCGACCAGGTCCTCCATCTCCCCTTGCGCCGGATACGCCACCAGCGCCAGCGCCGTCAGCGGCCGCCCGCCCATGGCGTAGACGTCGCTCAACGCGTTGGCCGCCGCGATCCCGCCGAACGTGAACGGGTCGTCGACGATGGGCGTAAAGAAGTCCACCGTCTGCACCAGCGCACACTCCGGCGTCAGCTTGTAAACGCCGGCATCGTCGGCGTTCTCAAACCCTACCAGCACGTTCTTATCCAACGCCGCCGGCACGCGGGCCAGCACCTGGTCCAATAACTTTGGACTCAACTTGGACGCTCAACCCGCGGCCTTCACATGCGCTGTCAGCTTCTTAGCCATCGCAACTTCCTACCAAGTTTAGCCGAATTCCGCCCGCCCCAGCCCCGGCGCGCGAAGATTCCCTGCAACCACCGCCGCCCCCGTCGGCCCCGGCCCGCGAAGTTTCCCTGCAACCACCGCCGCCCCCGTCGGCCCCGGCCCGCGAAGTTTCCCTGCAACAACCGCGATCGCGGCCGATATGCCAATTAGAGGTGTGATCCATGGGTTCCGTTTCTTCGCTCAGTCCGGGCATCGCGGACTTGTTCCAGACCCTTTCCAATATGAGTTCCTCGCCGCTCTCCTCGCTAGTCACAACGTCCATGCTGAAGAACGCCTCGACGACCGACATCGTCCAACTCAGCGTGGCCGCCACTCAATTGCAGGGCATGAACGAGCTGTTTGGAGCCTCCAATAGTTCCTCCAACAGTTCCACCGACAGCCTGAACGGCTTTCTAGCGAACATCCAGGCCGACCTGACCGCGGCCGCCGCCGGGGCGACCCAGCCGGCCACTGGCGCCTCGTCCGCTTCCGCGGCCTCCACCGCCGCGGCGGCAACCAGCCAGCTCGCCAACGATCAGACCGCCGTGCAGGGCGCGATGATGGAGGAACTGCTCGACGCCGGCTCGACCAGCGGCCTTTCCAACTCCGGGATCGACGCGACAGGCTGACGCCGCAGCCCGCCCCGCCTCAAAGCACATCGGCGAAGCCGCGCTTCAAGTAGCGGAAGAAGAAGCCTCCGGCGAGGAACGCGCCCACGGCGTAAGCTCCCACAATGGCCATCTCGCGCAGACTCGGCGCCCGGCTCGAGAGCAGCCGGTCGCGGTACGCCCGCACCAGGTAAGCCAGCGGGTTGGCCCGCAGCACAAATCGCCAGCGCGGCGGAATCATGCTCTCCGTGATGAAGATGGGCGTGAACCAGAACCAAAACGTCAGCGCCACCGTGAGCACCTGCGCGGTATCTCTCAGGTAGACGTGCAGGCTGGAGACGATCCAGCCAATCCCCACCGCCAGCAGCCCAATCAAAAGCATGTACACCGGCAGCCAGAACACCTGGGCGCTGAAGTGCCGCTCCCAGATCCCGATCGCCCCCATCGCCAGCAGCAGCGCGATCAGGTGGTTCACGAGCGAGGAAAGGAAGATCGACACCGGCACGATCTCGGCCGGAAACACCGTCTTCGTGATCAGGTTCTGGTGCTCCAGCAGGCAGGTGGCCGAGCGCTGCACCGTCTCTTGAAACAGCAGCCAGGGCAGGAAGCCCGCGAACAGGTGCAGCGCGTAATTCCGCGTGGGCGCGTCGGGCGGTAACTGAAGTCCCATGCAGGTCTTAAACACGAACACCCAGCTCACCAGCAGCACCAGCGGCTGGATCACGCCCCACAACCAGCCCGCCGCCGACCCCACAAAGCGCTGGCTGAAATCGCGCCGCACCATTTGAAACAGCAAGTTTCGCCGCTCCACCAGGTTGCGCAGGAAGTGGGCGCCCGGGATGCGTGTCATTACAGGCATTGTAGCGTGGCCCTTCATTAAGTTTTATCCACACTGGCCCCCGCCGCGGTAGAATGGTTCCGACTTGGCTGCCCACTGTTCCGACCCCGCCGTCCCGTTTACCGAGGTTGGTGTTCTTGTGCTCGCCGCGAACCCCGCCGATGCCCACCGCCGCCTCGCCGTGCTGTCCGGGGCCGGCATGAAACTCCGCGCCCAGGTGGTCTCGACGCCCGAGGATTTCCGCCAGGCCGCCGCGGCCCGGCCCGGCGATCTCATCCTGGCGGAAGCCGAGTTCCCCGGATGGACCGGCCTCGATCTGCTGGACTATTTGCGCCACAGCGGTCTCGACATCCCCGTGCTGCTGGTGGCCTCTCCGCTGGGCGAGCCGGCCGCGCTCGAATGCCTTCGCCAGGGCGCCTCCGATTACGTTCTCGAGGACCGGCTCAGTCGCTTGCCTCTGGCCGTTGATCGCGCTCTCCAGCGCCGCGCCGAAGTCGCCGCCCAGCGGCGTGCCGAGGAGCGATTCCGCCACCTCAACCGCCTCTGCTCCCTCATCGGCCATCTCCATCAGGCCGTAACGCGCAGTCCCACCCGCGATTCTCTGTTCGGCGAAGTCTGCCGCATCGCGGTCCAGGACGGTGGCTTTCGCATGGCCTGGATCGGACTGGTCGATCCGGATACGCTGCTCGTCGCTCCGGTCGCGCACTGCGGCTTCGAGGACGGCTATTTGAGCGCCGTCCGGATCTCCGTCCAGGAGGCGCCCGAGGGCCGCGGACCCACTGGCAGCGCCCTGCGCGAGGGGCGCTACTTCGTCTGCAACGACATTCCCAACGACGCCGCCATGGCCCCCTGGAGGCTCGATGCGCTCCGGCGCGGCTATCGATCCTCGGCCGCCTTCCCGCTCCAGGTGGCCGGACAACCGGCCGGCGCGTTGAGCTTGTACGCCGGAGAGCCGGGCTTTTTCGATTCCGACAACATCCCGTTGCTCCAGGAGGTCGCCGCGAACGTCGGTTTCGCCCTCGAGAGCATGCAACGCGACCAACAGGGGCGCCGCGCGGAACAGGAGCGCGCCCAGCTCTATCTCAGCGAACAGGACGCCCTGGCCCAGGCACAGGCTGGCGCTCGCTTCCATGAACTGCTCGAGGCGGCGCCAGACGCCATTCTCGAGGTCGACCGCGACGGGCGCATTCTGCTCCTCAACGCCGCCACCGAGAGCCTCTTCGGCTTCGCCCGCGAAGAGCTGCTCGGCCAGCCCGTCGAACTCCTGGTGCCGGAGGAATTCCGCGCCGCGCACCCCGGCCATCGCGCCAGCTACCTGGCGGACTCCGCCACCCGCCCCGTCGCCCCCAACGGTTGCGTCCAGGCGCTCCGCAAGGATGGCTCCCAGTTTCCGGTCGAGATCGGTCTCAGCCCCATCAAGTCCGCCAGCGGCGACCGGGTCACCTGCATCGTGCGCGATATCACCCAACGCAAGCGCGCCGAGGACGCCCTCCACGAATCCAGCCGGCGCATCTCCAACATCCTGGAGAGCATCACCGACGGATTCTTCGCCCTGGACCGCGCTTGGCGCTTCACCTATCTCAACCGCAAGGCCGAGCAACTCATCTCCCGCTCGCGCGAGCAACTCATCGGCCGTAACATCTGGGAAGAGTTCCCCGAGTGGCTGGGCACGCTCTTCGAAACCCAGTGCCGCATTGCCGCCGCCGGCTGCGCCCCGGTTGGCTTCTCGGCGCCCTATCCCGCGGAGAAGTTCTGGGCCGAGGTGCACGCCTATCCCTCCGAAGACGGCCTTTCCGTCTACTTCCAGGACGTCACCGCGCGCAAGCGCCTGGAAGAGCAATTCCGCCAGTCCCAAAAGCTCGAAGCGTTGGGACGCCTGGCCGGCGGCGTCGCCCACGACTTCAACAACCTCCTGACCATCATCGGTGGCTACGGCCAGATGGCGCTCGACGGCCTCGAGGCCCGCGACCCCGTCCGCAAGGACCTCGATACCGTAGTCGAGGCCGCCAATCGCGCCAGCGCCCTGACTAGGCAATTGCTGGCCTTCAGCCGCCACCAGGCGGTCCAACCCAAGGTCCTGGATCTTAACCGCCTGGTTCAGAAAGTCAGCAAGATGTTGCGCCGCGTGATCGGCGAGGACGTCGTCTTGCGCCTGGCCCCCGCGCCCCAGCCCGCACGCGTCAGGGCCGACCCCGGCCAGCTCGAGCAAGTCCTCATGAACCTGGCCGTAAACGCCCGCGACGCCATGCCCAAGGGCGGCGGACTGACCATCGAGATTGCCTCCCTCGATCTCCAGGCCCACTCTCCCGGCGCCCCTCCCGACCTGCCCCCCGGCGGATATGTCGTGCTCACCGTCTCCGATACCGGAACCGGCATGGACGAAAACGTCCGCGCGCGGCTCTTCGAGCCCTTTTTCACCACCAAGGCCAAGGGCAAAGGCACCGGCCTCGGCCTCTCCACCGTCTACGGCCAGGTCAAGCAGAGCGGGGGTCACATCCTGGTCGAGACGGAACTCGGCAAGGGCACCAGCTTCCGCATCTACCTTCCCCGCATCGATCGCGCTCCGCAGCCGCTGAGAGAGCCCTCCGCGCGGCCGCCCCGTCCAGGCAGCGAGACCATTTTGCTGGTCGAGGACGACGACCAGGTCCGAGAGCTGACCCGCGACATGCTTCACTCCCAAGGCTACGTGGTTATCGAGGCTTCCGACGGTCCCAGCGCTCTGCGCCTCTGGGAGGCCCGCCACGAGCCGGTCGACCTCTTGCTCACCGACGTCATCATGCCCGGCATGAGCGGCCGCCAGTTGGCCGAGAAGCTCCTCGCCACGCAGCCCCTTCTCA
>Ga0326727_10017993_pt1 | contig 14526 bp, 9 predicted proteins | sample MB2enrmetagenome_FD_207643 | JGI IMG/M metagenome (GOLD analysis project Ga0326727, IMG submission 207643) | Lab enriched peat soil microbial communities from McLean, Ithaca, NY, United States - MB29MY | ecosystem: Environmental > Terrestrial > Soil > Wetlands > Peat | place: USA: New York...
TACCCACAGAAATCGAGCGAGGATATGGCCGCGAATGCTGCCCGCAATGCGGCATGCAGTACCTGCCCTGGACACACCTTCTCGCTGAGGGGCAAGGACTTGGGTCTGCTCACGTATGGCTGCCGGCTTGCTAATACGAAGTATCGGCCTGACTCTTCCCGAGTGGGTGGAGATCGAAGCCGGTCAGGTTCCGGACACCTGGGAGCCCGTCTGTCTGCTTGCTAACGCCCTCGGTCTCAGCCGATCCTGGATGGCTTCGGTCGTGCACCTCTGCGTAGAAACCTGGGAAAACTAGACGAAAACGGGCCAGGATCTTCCTTCGAAGGCCCTGGCCGCTTTGCAGATCAAACAGCACCGAGCAAAACCTCCGGCTCTTTCTCCGCCAGATGCCAATTGCCGCGCGCCCGGGCCACGCCAGCGATGCTCACGGCTCGAACGCGTCTGCGAGCGAGATGACCTTCAACTGCGCCTTGAGTTCAGCGAGCGAAGCCGCGCTGGTTGCCGTTAGCTCCATGGTTTCTCCGGGGAGAAGATCGAAGTAGTTATCTGAGATTTGGACATCGAGATTGCCGAACGAAAGATAGACGCTGCGCGCCAGCACCTGCGAGGTCACACGAATCTTGAAGCTCCCGTTTTCCCCTGACGTCTCAACTGCAAGGGAGGCGTGCGGCAGGTGCACCAGTTTCACAGGTTCAAGATAAATGAGATTTCGCGAGGCTTCGACCCCGCCGACAATCAGATCGGCGACGGCAACAACCCTGGAGGCGTCGGAGGCGCCGGTGTCAGCGAGTTTGTCGAGCGGCCATTCGAGCACCACCTTGCTTGACAAGGGCACAACTTCCACCGGCTCTGCCTGGTCGAGCAGCACCTTGCCATCAAAGTCCATAAGGCGCAGGTGGAGCGTGCCTTGCTCACTCCGAATTTTATCCGACACAACGTACACTCTCAGCAAGCCGTTCTCAACATGAGGTGAAACGAGAACAGGCGCGTAGAACCTGCGTGCGTAATACTGCAATGCCTTCCAGCGGCCGAAGTAGTCGATGCTTGACCACGACGCCACGGGCCAGCAATCGTTCAACTGCCAGAAGATGGAGCCCATCGTCTGCGGGCGGCTGCGGCGGAAATGTTCCGCTCCGATCTTGATTCCTTCCGCCTGCAATACCTGGCTGACGTAGAGGAAGCTCGCGAAGTCTTTGGGTTTCGGGTAGTCTCTCGCGATGTAGTCCTGGATGATGGAATTGCCTTCGTTATTCTTCTGGTGAGCGAGCATCACCGCGGTGAAGATTCCGGTGCGATCTTCCGGTTGCGTGAAGCTCTCAACGGTACGCATTTCGGGGAAGGACTGGAATCCATACTCGGTAACAAATCGCCAGTGATGATTCTCGTACTCGCTGAACGGCACGCGACCGTGCCACACCGTCCAGTCGTGCGTGTCGCCTGACTGGAACCGGTCGCTCAGCGGCTCATAATCGGCGCTGGGCGAACTGGGCCAGTACGGAATCTCGGAATCGAGTCGCGCCACGACGCGGGGAAGAATGCCGCTGAATTCCGTGAGGTAGTCCTGCCACATCTGAAACTTCACATCGGCCGGAAGATTGTTGCGGGGCGCCCAGTTGAAGCCCATTTCGGTTTCATTGTTGCCGCACCAGATGACGATGCTGGGATGATTGCGCAGCCTTCGTACCTGGTCCTCAACTTCGGCCTCAATATCCTGCTTGAATGCGTAGGTTCCAGGCTGCCAGTCGTTCCCGAACATGAAGTCCTGCCACACCATGATGCCGAGCTCATCGCAGATGGAGTAGAACTCGTCGGTCTCGTAGTAGCCACCGCCCCAATGGCGGATCATGTTCATGTTGGCATCGCGCGCCGACTCGAGGATGCGGCGATAGTCCGCCGTTGTTACCCGGCTGGGGAAGCTGTCGAAAGGAATAACGTCGGCTCCCTTGGCAAATACCGGAATTCCATTCACCACCAGCTCGAACGATCGGCCCCGCTGGTCGAGCTGGCGCCGCAGTTCGATGGAACGAAGGCCGGTCTTCACTTCCCGCTCGGCGGCCACCTGGCCATCCAGCTCGATTTGTGCCGTGAACCGATAGATCGGCTGCCCGCCGTAACCGGCCGGATACCAGAGGTCAGGCTGCTCGATCTCGATGGGAATATCGATCGCATTATCTCCCGGGTGCAAAGCGGCGGCTTGCTCAATCGCAACCGGCTTTCCGTGGTGGGCGTATTCGATCTTGAGCGTAGCCGCCAGGTCGCCGGAAGATTGAATATCGAACTCGGCATCGAGGTGTGCCACATCGGCTTTCACGTCGCGTTGCCGGATGGCGAAGTCGGCGATTCGAGCTTTGTTCCATGCTTCAAGATGCACCGGCCGCCAGATGCCGCTGGTGACGAATCGAGGCCCCCAATCCCAGCCGTATTCATAGGCGGCTTTGCGGATGTATGTCTTGTCGGCGGTCTTCGACTGGAGACGGAATGGATCGCCGGACGCGACCTCTTCGGCCGCCTTGATGGGCGATGGGAAGACAATACGGAGCTGATTCTTGCCGGCATGCAGATGGTCTTTTGCCGGCACGCGCCAGATGCGGAACATGTTGTCGGCGTTCAGCACCTGTGCGCCGTTCAGAAACACCTGCGCGGCCGCATCGATCCCGTCGAAAACCAGGTCGACATGCGATCGCGACAAAAACTCTGCCGGGACGTCGAAGTCGAGCCGGTATTCCCAGCTCGCGTTTTCAATCCACTGGAGCTTGGCCTCGTTGTCGCGATAAAAAGGATCGGGGATCTTTTTATTGGCAAGCAGATCGAGATGAACATCGCCGGGCACCGTCGCGGGCAACCAACTCTGCTCCCCGGCGATTGAGCCAGAAACTACCTGCCTGAATTCCCAGCCTTGATCGAGACTCATCATGGCGTTCTGGCCGGTTTTGCCTTGCGCCTGCGCGGGCCAGGCTCCGATCCCGGCAAATCCCAAAATCAGGGAGTTCGCGACCAACAGTCCTAACGCCTTTTGCATGCCCTTCCCCCTTCGGCTGTCTCACAACTCGAGTTCAATTACGCGCGATTCCTGAGGATGAAGCACCAATTCTACCTTGCCGCCTTGAGCGTGCATCAACTGGTTCGATTTCAAATCCCGTACCTGGCCGGCTGTCTTCACGCGGACACGTTTTTCCTGCGGCCAGGGGTTGTAGTAAAGGAACGCCGGCTTCAAGTCAGGTTCCAGAAAGTTGGTTCGGGTCAGATTCCAGCGGAGCAGCCACGGGTCGCCCTGAGGCTGGATCATCTGGTCGAGCCACATGATATAGGCGCCGCCGTAAACCGAGCGGTGACCGGCGTAGTCGCCTTCGGCATAAGGAGAATGCCCCTTGGCTTCGCGATTCAAGCGCTCATAGGGAACCATGGGGGGAAGGTCGGGCCGGCTCTGACTGTCTTTGGGAAGAAACTCAGGATAGAACCAGCGCAGATTCGCGGCTACGTTGAGTGCATAGCGGGCCACGCTGTCGGCCAGATCGGGCCGATAGCGAAGCGCGGGCATGAGATAGGGAAGCGTGACCATGGATTCCATGCTGTAGGCCTGACCGGCAGGCTCGGTCGAGAAGCCTGCCATCAGCCCATCCACCGCGCAGATGCCCCAGTTGCCGGTCGCCATCAGGCCAATCTTCGAGTCGAAGACGAAATCGAGAGCCTTGGCCGAACTCGTGGCATTGCCCATCGACTGCAAATGTGCGGCGGCGAGAACGGCCATCGCGCCGCTGGGAATCTCGTACCAGGGGTTCCTGGGGAAGGCTAGGTACCGGTTGATCGCAGTCCTGGCTTCGGCGAGATAGAGGTCTTTGCCCGTGAGTTTCCCGGCAAGGAGCATCACGTAGCTGTAACCGCCCACCGCATCGGGCTGGCGATAGATGTCCTGCCGGGTAAACGGCTTTCCCTTTTCAAAGTCGTAGCCCTGATCGTTGAAATCGTAGTTGATCTGGTGGGCCATGTCCCTGAGCCTTGTCGCGCTTCGCTCCACGCGGGTCAGCCATTCCTGGTCCGACGAAAAGCGGAGCCGGACCAGCGCATAGGCAAGTGCGGTGACATTCATCAGATACCAGTACTCGCACAAGGAGACCCCCGGCCCATCGAGAAACAAACCGTAGCGATCGCCGAAATAGCCCTCGAGCGAACGCGCCAATTCTTCCAGACCTTTGCCGCGCAGTTCTTTTCCCACTGCCATGGATCCATAGCAGGTCAGTCCGCCTTCTTCCGAGCTTTCGAGAGCTGAAGCAAAAAACTGCCGTCCGGTCTTGTCGCGGCGGTTCACTCCATGGGAGGGGTCCGTCACATAGGCGTCGAAGGCATCGGCGATGGCGCGGAAGTCGAGCGGAGGTTGCGCGGGCCGGGCAGGAAGTCCGCTCCGGTCCGTTGCGAATGCTGGATCGGCGAACAGTCCCGGCGCCCAACCAACTGCGGCTAAGGCCGAAAGTGTAGCCAGGAAGTCTCTTCGAGTGCATTCTCCTCTGACTGGAACTGGAGTCCGTTCGGGGGCGGATGGTCCGCGCATGTTACTCCTTTGCCGAAGTTATGCGTTGGCAGGCCGGCAAAAAACTGAAGATTCAGCGAAGCCAGATCATTTTCAAGAACCTGAGCGGCTTCGGCAAGGGGTTAACGCGCGAAATCAACCGCGAACAATGGCAATACATGTGAATCTCATAGCTTTACCGCAGCGCTCTAACGCCCGGCAGATACAAAGTCCAGCTGATTGCCGCGGAGATCAGGTACATAAACGCAAAGATCCAGATAACGCCTGAGACGCCAAGGAGCGGCAGGAAGAGGCCGGCGACCGCGGGTCCGATGAAGGTGCTCATGCCGGAACCGAGGTTCATGATCGACATGGCAGCGCCGCGGGACTCCGGAGCCAGCGTGGCCATGATCGCTCCAATGGGAACAAATCCAGCCAGGGCGGTGCCATAAGCCATGCCTGCCGCCACGGCTAGCGCGTAATTGGTGCCGTAGGCGTGGGGAACGTAGTAGAGCCCAAGGGTGGTTACCGCGCAACCGCATGAGCCGGCGAACGTAATGGTCCTGCGCCAGCCGATGCGATCCCCGACCCAGCCCCAGAAGAGATTGGCAATGACATTGGTGGCAAACATAATGCTCAGAATCTGCAGCCACTGCTCAAGGGTGAAGCCCACCACGCGGGTGAAGAAGATGGGAAGGAAAACCAGGAAGCCGAACTCGGAGGTGGTGGTGATGGTGGCGACAATTCCGCCGAGTCCCACCTTGGGGTGGCGCCAGACAATGGAGACACTGGAGAGCACCAGCCGGATGGGATGCTGCCCGGTCGTGGACAAGGGCTTCATTCCGCTTCTTTCCCGCACGCCAAGCAATGCAATCAGGCCGCCAGTGAAGACCATGGCGACGGATATCCAGAGAGTGCTGTACGCGCCCACGCGCGGCACCGCAAAACTGGCAAACAGCGCCCCCAGCGTGGGCAGGCCGCCGGTTCTTGCCGACCAGAACCATCCGACTGCAGTCCCTAAATAGCGCTCCGGCGTTACCGCGGTGATCCAAACCAGAAAACCGAAAGCGAAGAGGGGATAGCCGAATCCGCGTAACGCGTAGCTGAGCACAATCACGGGGTAGTTTGCGTGGGCTATGCCGGCCATGAGAAACGGGATCTCAAAGACAAGCCAGATCGCAAAGCCGGCCCACATCACTTTCTTGGGACCGAAGACGTCAGAGAGCGAACCGCTGAGCCACGAGGCCAGCGCCGCGGTGATTCCGTAACCGGTGAAGACGATGGCCACTTGAGATTGAGTGAAGTGCAGATCCATCAGCAGGGGCGAAAGAAAACCCGCTTCCACGCCGTCGCCAATCATGAAAAGCAGCAAGCCGAAGTAGCCGATCACCATCTCCGGGTGCATTCCGAGGCGCTCGACAAACGAAGATCTCGGGTTCGGCAGCGGGACGAATGCGTCTGTCATCGGGAAGCGTCCTCATGAAAAGTCGCCGCGAGGGCGGGGCGTGCGCCCCGGCTGCGGAGCCTGTCGAGGTGGTGTTGCATGTCGGCGACGACACCGGGGTGAGCAACCGCCAACCCGCCGAAAAGCGCGCGAGTGGAAAGAGCGAGCGCCGCGTCAGAGCCGCCTGAAGCGATGAAGGGCCTCAACAATTCGATCGCCGGGTCGTCGATCGAAGAGGGCTCTTCGCGATCGCGGACCGCGGCATAGTGCAGCCAGCAGGCGAGCACCAGGGGGATCGTACGCGGACGAATTCCTGCCGCGAGCAAGGCTTCGAGTGAAGGCAGGATGAAGCGAGCGATCTTGGCGCAGCCATTGGAGCAGATGCGCGCAACCTGGTCGCGAATTGCGGGATTGGAGAACCGTTTTACGATGGTTGCAGAATAAAAATCCAAATCGATCCCGGGAAGCTGTTTGAGCGTCTGCCGGACTTCGGTCATGAATTCAACGAGCAACTGCTTGAGGAGCGGATCGCCCAGCGCATCGGCGATGGTTGAGTAGCCGAGCAGGTCCGCTGCGTAACCGATCGCGGAGTGGCCGCCGTTAAGCAGCCGCATCTTGGTCTCTTCGTACGGCGCTACGTCGCTGGCGATCTGCGCGCCAGCCGACTCCCATGCGGGACGTCCGGACGCGAAATCGTCTTCGAGTACCCATTGGCGATAGCTCTCGCAAACCACCGGAGATAGATCGTGCACGCCGAACCTCTGCGCAATGTACTCGCGATGCGCCTCGGTGGTCTTGGGTGTGATGCGATCGACCATGCTGTTGGGAAAGGCGATGTTGTTCTCGATCCAGCGGCGCAATTCCGCGTTGCGCTCTTCTGCAAAGGCGAGCAGCGCCTTCCGGGCTGTGGCGCCGTTCGATTGAACGTTGTCGCAGGAGAGCACGGTGAAGGGAGCCAGGCCGGACTGCATGCGACGACGTGCCGACTCTGCTGCGTAACCAAGCCACGTTCGCGGTGAGCCGGGATTGGCAAGATCGTGCTGGACGTCGGGGTGCTCGTGAAGAAAGCGTCCGGTTGCGTCCTCGAGGAAATATCCGCCTTCGGTCACGGTAAGCGACACAATCCGGCAATCGGGCGAGGAGAGATGCTCCAGGATGGCGGCCGCGGATTCGGGGGCGTACAAATGCCCGACAAGCGAACCGACCACGCGATAGCTATCCCGTTCGCTATCGAGTTCCAGTACGCCATACAAGAAATCCTGATTCACCAGAGCATCGTGGATCTGCTTATCCGGTGGGAGCAGGCCGATGCCGAGCTCGCCCCAACGCTCCGTTGCTCCGCTCGAGAGCAAGTCATCGAGATACACGGCAAGATGGGAGCGGTTGAATCCGCCCACTCCGATATGGGCAAGCGCAGGACGCGTTCGGCAACGGTCATAGCGAGGCCGCAAAACCGATTGCGGAATGCTGTCGAGCGTGGAATTGCGAAGTAACTGCACTGAGTGAATCGCCATGGGGAATCGTTCGTGAAGATGTTAAGTACTTCAGAGGTTCACGAAATGCGAGTCTCAGCGAAGGCGAGAGATCTTGTCAAGTGGAGGAGAGGCCCCTTACTTCGGGATCAGGCGAGTGGCCACGATGGAAGTGGCATTGGGAGCGCCGGCAACAGCCTCGGTCTTGATGAGAGCTTCAAAGTAGACCGGCTGCGGCGACGAGGAGGTAATACCCAGCGCCTGGGCGAGCTTCTGCCGGTTTGCCGAGTCTGCGAGAAAAATCCCGGCAGCCTCCGTGCTTTCCTGCTGCAGGCCTTGCAGAATCAGTACGCTTCCGTGTCCGTCGGGCACCGGGAGCAGCGAGATGGTGGCGTAGTCTTCCCCCGAACTTCCAGTAAACGGCAAGCCGGGATACTTCTCGGCTTCACCCGGCTTCGGATGCAGGTTCTGAAAGAACTTCAGGCTCTCGCCGACGACGCCTTCGCCCTCCTGGAAGTTGAGTTTGTCCTGAAAGGAATACACCCAGGGATTGGAGCTTGGACTTCCGACGAAGACGAAACTGCCGTCCTGGAGGTCGCGAGGATGCAATTCCCGAGCGGAGCGAATGATCAGGCGATCGGCTTGGCTGCCGCTGATGCGAAGCAGGGTGCTGACCACAACCACGTCTGCATACGACGTCAACAGCGACCCGGAAAGGTACTTCATCATTCGGGCTTCCCGTTCGGTCGGGTGCGCGTTCGCCAGATCCTGGCCGCTTCTGTACGACGGTGAAAGATAAGTGTCGAGGGTGAGCGGTTTTTCATCGAGCAAGCGGGTCATTCCGTAATTTGCATCGGCGACGACCAGCTGAACCGGCTCACTTGACTGCGCAAACAGAGCGGAAAGCGGCCAGGGCGCCGCACTTTGCTGCACTGCCGCCCGAGGACGGAAATACCAGGCAGCGAATGAAATGACAAGGAACAACCCGGCAAGACACCAGGGAAGAACGCGGCTGGTGGCAATGGACTTGACTTTAAAGGGTGTTGTAGCAGGTGCGGGCTGTAATCTCGGCTCCACGGGACGAAAGACCGTGGTGTAGGCCCCTTTGGGGATTTCGACGATAGAGGATTCCTGACGGCCTTCGCCGTCGAAATATTCATGGAGCTTCAGCCGCAACTGGCGCACGTGAACCCGGACCGAACTATCCTCGACCACGCTGTAATCCTGCGGCTTGCCCAGCACCGCGCTGCCGATACGATGCTCGGTGAGATCCTGCGCGTGGCCGCTGATGGTCCTTTCGGCCATGTATCGAAGCAGATCCCGAATTCGCGCGGATTTCTGAAAGGAGGGACTGGCCGTGATTCTCTCAATCAATTGCCAGCGTGGGTCGGCCTTCAGTTCCGGCTTGACTTCCCCCATCCGAGTCATTTCCAGGTGTCCTTGAGTGAGCGCGGTTCGAGGTCTGCGCGGAAAAATCATAGCACACCACACTCTTGACTTGAGCGACCGCCATCCGGAGCCAAACTCATCAGCCTGCTTGGGTTGATCCCCGGCGTCTTTCCGGCTTCAACGTGCGATTCACATGTGAATCGCATTGATTCTCAATGATTTTCTTCGTAAGTACCTTTTCGATCGTGGCAATGTTCCTGAAGCCTTATTTGCAATCTGAAATCCGATTCCCCCGGGTGATTCGAAAACAGAAACACAGATCCGTTCTTCGATTTGCGCAAAGGACCCATGACACACGATCTGGGTGAACGCTGCAGGACGAACCCCATTCTCCGGCCTCAGGACCTGGTCCCGAGTTTGCCGGAGATGGAAGTAACGTGCCTGCTGAATCCTGGGGTATTCCGGTTTGAGGGCAAAACGTGGTTGCTGGTCCGAGTGGCGGAACGTCCCAGACAAATCGCCGGCAAGATTGCCTTCCCCATCCTGAAAGCGGACGGACAGATGGAAATCGTTGAATTCAACTCCGGCGATCCAAGGCTGGATGCGAGCGATCCCCGCGTCATCAGTTTTGACGGGCAGGATTATCTGACCACGCTGTCTCATCTCCGTCTGCTCCAGAGCGATGACGGGATCCGGTTCACGGAGCCACAAGATGCAGAACCGCTTACCGGCACCGGCGAACTGGAGACCTTCGGTATCGAGGACTGCCGGGTGGCGAAGATCGACTCCACCTACCATCTGACCTACACGCAGGTCTCAAGCCATGGCGTGGGAGTCGGCCTGAGAACAACCCGCGACTGGAAGACATTCGTTCACGAGGGGATGATCTTTCCCCCGCATAACAAGGATTGCGCGTTGTTCGAGGAACAGATCGGAGGAAAGTACTTCGCGCTGCACCGGCCCAGCAGCCCCGAACTGGGGGGAAACTACATCTGGATCGCGGAGTCGCCGGACCTGGTTCACTGGGGCCGGCACCGGTGCATCGCCCACAGCAGAGAAGGCTATTGGGATAGCGCGCGAGTAGGAGCGGGGGCATCGCCGATTCGCACCGCCGAAGGGTGGCTCGAGATTTACCACGGAGCCACGAAGGAAAACCGGTATTGTCTGGGTGCGCTGCTGCTCGACCTTGAGGAACCGTGGCGAGTTCTGGCGCGATCGGAGCGGCCGATCATGGAACCGCTTGCCCCATACGAGCGGGAGGGCTTTTTCGGCCAAGTGATCTTCACCAACGGCCACGTGGTTGACGGCGACTGCCTGACTCTTTATTACGGCGCGGCCGACAGCGTGATCTGCGCCGCCACACTTTCTGTAGAAGAGATTCTTGGGGAACTCATTTCGGTGCGGGAGGCGAGATCATGAACCGGATCCGCAAAGAGTTCGCCGTCTTTCTCGCCTGCCCCCGCTCCATGCGCATTCTCATGGTGTCGAACATGATCTACGCGCTGGTGCTGCCGGTCATAGAGATTTTTGTGGCCGCGTACGTCATGCGCAACTCCCATGCCGTAGACAAGGTGGTTGCGTATCAGTTGTCGATCTACGCGGCGACGCCGCTGGCCTTCTTCATCAACGGCAAGCTGCTGGGCCGGGTGAGTTCTAAACATTTGTATGCCCTAGGCATGTTGCTGTCTGGCGCCGCCATGATGCTCATGATGAAATTGAGCATCCTCACTCGAACTGCCGTAGCCATCTCCGGATTCACCATGGGACTGGCGACGGGCATCTTCTGGGCAAATCGCGGTTTTCTGGCGCTGACCGCCACCAACGACCTCAATCGCAACTACTTCTACGGTATTGAGAATTTTGTGGCCACCCTCAACGCCGTCATTGTCCCGGCGCTGATTGGCTGGTTCATCAGCGGGACGATGATGTACGGCTGGCTGGGAGGTGTTGCTAACCGCGCCTACCGCGTGATCGCATTAGTGGTCTTTGGACTCACGGCACTTGCGGCGGGAATCCTCGAACGCGGGACATTCAAGACGCCCGGACACGCGCGGTTTGTTTATTTCCGCTTCCATCCGCTGTGGTGGCGCATGCTCGCGCTTGCTTTATTGAAAGGACTCGCGCAGGGATACATCGTCACCGCGCCCGCCATGCTGATCATGCTGCTGGTAGGGCAGGAGGGAACGCTGGGAACTGTACAGGCGATCGGGGGCGTGTTTTCAGCGTGCCTGCTCTACGCGGCCGGTCGCCTTACGGCCCCGCGCCACCGAAAGATCGTCTTTGCAACCGGGCTTTCGCTTTTCCTGGCGGGAGCACTGATCAACATGAAGTTGTTTAGCGCGCTGGGCGTGCTGATCTTTATCGGGTGCTTGTTGCTGGCAAAACCGCTGCTCGACCTTGCCTACTTCCCGATTCAATTGCAAGTGGTCGACGCCGTCTCACAAATCGAAGGGCGCAACGCATACGCCTACATCTTCAATCATGAATTCGGCTTGTTCACAGGAAGAGCCCTGGGCTGTGGACTTTTCCTGGCGATCGCGCACTGGGGATCGGGAGTGGCGGCGCTCAAATACGCGCTCCCGGTGATTGCCCTGATACAGATGCTGTCCATCTGGGTCAACGCCCGGATTTCCCGGGATCTGGACGAGGCGGGAACCACCTCCTCCGCCGTAGGCCTGGTTGGACGAACTTCGGAGGCTTGAAATCAAATTGAAAAGGAGAGACACGATGATCAGCAAAGGTCTAACGGCGCAGAGAACGTGGTGCTTCGCGGCCGCACTGTTGGCGGCGTTCTGGCTGGCGGCCGGCATCCCCTGCTTAGCTCAAGCGGGAAGAGGCACTTTAGCCGGCTCGGTCAAGGACAGCACCGGCGCAGTCGTTGCAGGGGCATCGATCGATCTGACAGAAACAAACACGGGCAGCGCTTACGCCACTAAGGCGACCGGCGAGGGCCTGTTCACCTTTCCCGAGCTTCCACCCGGGACTTACACCCTGACCATAACTTCTTCAGGGTTCGAGTCCTACATCCAGAGCGGCATCATCGTGGAGGTTGGCAGCACAGCCACCGTCGACGCCGTATTGAAAGTGGGCGCGGCCTCATCGACCGTTACCATCATGAGCGATGCCTCGCACCTGGAGTCCGAATCCTCCGACGTCGGTTACTCGATGTCGCCTCAGGTACTGGAATCGCTTCCGCTCCCCTTCGGCGGTGAGATCCGCAACCCGCTCGAGTTTGCAGCACTCTCGCCCGGATTCGCCGGCACCATGAGCAACAACCCCTCCTCGCCGCCCGCCGGAGCCTTTAAGCTCAGCGGCGGACAACAGGGAGGTGGCGACATCCTGCTCGACGGCGCCACCACCGAATTGGCATCGGCCAACATGCAGGTGACCTATGGCTTCAGCGTCGAGGCCGTCTCCGAATTCAAGGTCATGACGAACACCTTCGACGCCCAGTTTGGAAGCGCCAGCGGCGGCGTGGTCAATCTCGTCTCTAAGCAAGGAACGAACGACTTTCACGGCTCGGCTTACGACTTGCTCAAGAACCGCAAAGTGGATGCCAACAGTTGGATCAACGACTACCGAAACGCCACCTTGGGGCCCGGCACAGCAACCAAGCCCCTCGACACCCAGAACGACTTCGGCGCAAGCGTCGGCGGGCCGGTGCGCGTTCCCTGGCTTTACAACGGCAAAGACAAGACCTTCTTTTTCTTTAATTACGAGGGTTTCCGGCAGGTCAATGGCAACACATCGCCACAATCGGCGCCCACTCAGGCCATGCTCGGCGGCGACTTCTCTGCACTGCTGAATCCGGTGACGATTCAGGGGCAGACCTTCCAGGCCCACATCATTTACGATTACTCTACCTGCACTGGCGCCAACCAGGGAAAGCCTTGCCAGGCTTATCCGAACAACAAAATCACCGAGGCCCCGGATCCGGTCTTTGCCGCCGCTTCTAAGGTCATGCCCTCCGCCCCCTCCAGCGCCACCAGCCCTTACTTCAACATCAGTAACCACAGTTCCAACCACGAGAAAGCCGACATGTGGAACATCCGCATCGACGAGAACATCAACACGCACAACAAGATCTCAGCCAGTTACTTCACCGGCAACATGCCTTACATCAGCACCCAAAGCCTCGGGTCGCTTTACGACGGCGGCAACACGCAGAGCAACAAATATCTGCGCCTGGGCTATGACTATTTCATCTCGCCTACCATGCTGAACCACTTCAACGCCGGCTTCACTCGCCGCCATCGCGTCGAGGGCTCGGGCGAGGGCGGATATGGCGGCAACTGGGCAACCAAGTTCGGCCTCAAGGGCGTAGGCGACGCGGTTTTCCCTAGATTCACCTACAACTACCCCGGCAATGGCATCAACACCCCCAGCGATGGCGCAAGCACCTTTGACGACAACGTCTTTCAATATGACGACGCGGTCTCGTGGCAGAAAGGCCGTCACAGCTTCCGGTTCGGTGGCGAATTTCGCGCCGCGCAGTTCAACCTGAATATCCTGACCGGCAGCGCCGGCCAGTTCAACTTCACCCAAGGCCCCACCAGCACTCCGGCCGACACCAACTCAGGCTTTGGCTTCGCCAGCTTCTATCTCGGCGCGGCCTCCAATGCGTATATTGACATTCCCCAGATCAACGGATGGCGCGCCAAGTATGTTGCCGTCTTTGCCGCCGACGACTGGAAGGTCGACAACAAGCTCACCGTCAACCTGGGTCTGCGTTACGACATGCCAATCCCGGTGACCGAGGCGCACGAGCGCATGTCCTATGTGGATCCAACCCTGCCGAACCCGGGGGCAGGCGGCCTTCCCGGAGCGTATGTCTTTGAAGGCAGCGGCACGGGACGCCTCGGCGGGAACTCTCCACAGTCGGTTTACAAAAAGGCCTTCGGCCCTCGCGTCGGCCTCGCCTATTCACTTGATCCCAACACCGTCATCCGCGCCGGCTACGGCATTTACTTCTCAACCCAACGCGTCGGAGGCTTCGCCGAGAACGACAGCCAGGGCTTCTTCTCCAGCTACACATACCCCAACGCGGCCAGCCCCCAGACCCCGGTCGTTGTGCTCTCGCAGATCACCGCCTATCCCGGCAAGGAGCCGCCCTTCATCGACCCCACGGTCATGAACGGGCAGGGCAACGCCCTCTTCCTTGAGTCGAAGGTCGACCGTCCCGGGACCATCCAAAACTGGACCCTCGATGTGCAGCGGCAGCTGCCCTTCCAGACCATTGTGGACGTGGCCTACGTCGGCGCTCATGGCGACCACCTGCAGGCCTTCTTGCACGACCCCAACCAGGGAAATCCCGCGAATCAGGCGCTCGGCGCGTGTCTCCAGGTGAACATCAACAACCAGGTCGGGAATCCGGCTTGCGCCGGGCAAACGGTGGTTGCGGCGCCCTATCCGGGATTCAACGGTACGGTCTCTCAGGCCCTGCGGCCGTTCCCGCAGTATGGAACCGTCACGGTGGATTCAGCGACCATGGACGATCCCTTCGGCAACTACACTTACCACGCCATGCAGCTTCAGGTAACCAAGCGGACCAGCGCCGGGCTGACAGTGTTGGCGAGCTACAGCTGGTCGAAGAACATCACCAATGCTGACTCGGAGTATCCGACCGAGGCCGCCTGGGAAGGTAACGACACTTCCGGCGCGCTGAACACCTACAATCTGAAGGCCGAGAAGGCCCTCAGCCAGTTCGACATCCCGCA